>UOFS01000050.1_pt1 | contig 77890 bp, 68 predicted proteins | sample 1989581 | NCBI WGS metagenome assembly UOFS01 (sample SAMEA4712198, study PRJEB27164) | hydrothermal vent metagenome | biome: marine basaltic hydrothermal vent biome; feature: marine hydrothermal vent; material: mineral | place: Pacific Ocean | collected 2011-06-14/2011-07-23 | depth 1691 m | reverse complement strand
ATATGCAACAACATTGGTTTCAAATACACCTGCAACCAATAATAACTTTGGTTTCGCTTTAGAATTTAGCTCAGATAGTAAAACATTAATAGTTGGTGAGACAGGCGCATTCAATATATTCGACTTAACAAAACTGGTGAAGTAACAATCTAAAACTTAGTGTCCAGAATTTTTATTAATAAAAAAACCCAGCTTGCGCTGGGTTTTTAAAATGAACCAACAAGCCTTATTCCACTTCAATTTTATGCTGTTTTGCCATTTTCATTTTAGGTAGTGTTAATTTTAACACACCATTTTTAAATTTGGCTTTGGCTTTATCTTCATAAACATCGGTGGGTAAGGCTATGGTTCGTTGGTAACTACCCGTTGATATTTCACTATGATAATAGTCGTCTGTATCTTCGGTATCTTCGTGGTAGCTGCTGCCTTTTATTGTTACGCTGTTTTTAGTTACGGTGATATCCAAATCTTTTTTGTCTACACCGGGTAACTCTGCTTTAACAAGGATTTCGTTTTTATGATCAATCACATCAATACAAGGTGTTTTACCTTCAAATGCGCGTGTTTTTATACCTTCAAAAGGTCGACGCCAAGTAAAGGGGCTTAACCAATCTCGTGCAATATAATTATCAAATAAATGATCGAGCTCTTCAAATGTTGAGAGTCTATGTGATACATTTTCGGGTGTTTTTTCTGTATGTGTTGTCATTGTTGCATTGTCTTTCATCACTCTCACCTCCTATAACGCGTTTATCTGTTGTCTGCTTTAATTATAGTTGATATAGAAAAACTGAAAGAATTTTGCTTGATAAATTAAGAAATTTATTTTTATTCTTAACTTTTTTTGATTTTGATCAATTGTGCGGTTGCTGGAAAAAACAGCTTGATTGAATAGAATATAAACATAGTGCTACGCACAGTTAATTTGTAACTGTGCGTAGACTAATGCCAGTGTGGTAAAAGTTCACCACACTATCACACATGCTAATTAATTAGCTGGTGTGAATCCACCGGCTTGTTGCACATCTAACATTAGAGCATTTGCTTGTGGGCTTTTTACCATAGCAGCGTCCATTGCAGCTTGAGCTGGTGGAATGGATTCAATAGTACCAGCTGCTTTTTGGATGATTTCTGGGTTGTTTGTTGCAAACTGAACAATACCACTTGATAAACGACTTCCGCCATTGTTACTGTTACCAAATTTAGAATGACCACCAGCCATTGCTACATTTGCTGAAAGTGCTAAACCACTCACTAATAATACTAATAAAGATTTTTTCATTTTTATTTCTCCATTATAAATAATAAAACAAGGTTATTTTGTGTTGTACTTTTTGTTATTACGTGGGAAATATTACCACAAAATGATAAAAGATCAAATAAACAAGGTAATTAAATTTGGTATTTTGCTTGATAGCGGTATAGCGTTATAAGTAATTAATCATTTACAATAATATCAATATAAAACAATTAGTTACAGTTTTTAGTATCACCAAGTCTTTGGTTAAACTTAGATTTCTAACCCTAGTTGAGTTCTACTAAACGCAGTATTTTGAAAAAATTTCCCATTTTTATTATTTCTTTTATTTATCCTAAGTATGGACAAAATTAAGTTAATTTTTTGCTTTAACTGTTCTAGCTATAAGATTTCGGCTCAAAAAACTACTGGAATGAGGATGTAGTGAAGTTTAAGTGGTTTATATGCCATAAGCTGTGATATCTCAACTTGGGTTCGCTAGAAAACTGTCCGTGCGCTACACAAACACCACCATACAATTATATATTTTGGTAATTTTGTAACCTTATTTTATGAATTATTTACTATTTGTAATATTAATTACACGCTAACATTACTTCAAAATACTCTATTCACAAATTAATTTATGAGGATATAATTTTTAATTAAGAAATAGTGTAAATAATTTCTATCACTAAATATTGACTATTGTATTCTAAATTAATCCGAATATTAAGGTTGTATTAAATTTTAACCTTATGTTGAATGTTTTGTTAGAAAAGGAAATTTAAATGCAAACCAAGCAAGATTCTCAAAAAGACAAACATCCAGCTAATACTATTATTACTGTTTCTACCCCCAAGGAAGTATTAAGCAAACAAAATTTGCCGTATTTTATTGGTATCTCGGATCAAACTGCTGGGGCAAAGCAAATATCGATGAATATGGTTGTTATTCCACCGGGGGCAACTGCTGAGCCGCATTACCATGCGGATTTTGAATCGGGAATTTATTTAATTAAAGGTCGCGTCAAAACTTTATATGGTAATGACTTGCAGTATTCTGTCATTAATGAGGCGGGAGATTTTATTTTTATCCCACCGGATTTATGGCATCAACCCATTAACTTGAGTGACACTGAAGAAGCACGCGCGATTATTGTGCGTAATGATCCGGGAGAACGGGAAGCAATTATCCACTCCAAACCTAAGATTAATGCTTAATGGGTTATTCGTCTGCTATGTGGTACAGCTAATGTAAAGTAAAAAGTCGCACCATTATTGGGCTCGGCTTCTGCCCATATTTTTCCATTGTGTTGTAAGATAATACGTTGCACTGTTGCTAAACCAACTCCGGAACCGCTAAACTCATGTTCTGAATGTAAGCGCTTAAAAGGTTTAAACAACTCGTGCGCAACATCCATATTAAAACCAACACCATTATCTTTAATGAAAAATACTGTTTCACCTTCATCAATATAAGAGTCTATTTTAATATAGGTTTCATTTTGAGTTGCGGTATATTTCCAAGCATTGCCAATTAGGTTTTCAAGTGCGATGCTGAGTAACTCGGCGTTTGCAAAAGCATGCATTCCGGCTGAAATATCAATTTTTAATCGACGTTCTAGGGCATCGGCCTTTAACTGTTTGATGACTTTATTGGCAATTTCAGTTAGATCAACTTGTTGACAACTTAATTTGGCATGCGTTACTTGAGATAACTTTAATAAATTTTCTATTAACAAACGCATGTGTTGCACAGACTCGTGTATGGTCTGTAAATATTTTGAACCGCGTTCATCTATTTTGTCTTGATAATCTTCTAATAAGATAGCACTAAAACCTTCGATGCTACGCAACGGTGCGCGTAAATCATGTGATGCTGAATAATTAAATGCTTCTAGTCGACTATTGGCTCGCTCTAGGTTTTCTGTTCGGACTTCAACAAGTTTTTCGATGTAGTTTTTATAAACTTTAATTTCTAAGTCGGCATTGACTTTGTCGGTGACATCTTTAAACGACCAAATTCGACTATAGGTTTCGCTATCGGTGGTGTTTAACGGTGCAGAATGACGCTCAAAGACACGACCATCTTTAAATCGAATTAAGTCACGATCTTCTTCTAGGCTACTATAAAGATCACGAACTTTTTTTATAAAATTAGCCGGATCAACTAGTTGCTCGAAAATGAAGCTTAACGTTTTTTCGTCATCACACTCTTGCATTAAGCTCGATGGTATTCCCCACATCTTTGTAAATTGCGGATTATACAAAGTAATCTTAATCGCATTATCAACAACAAGAATTCCTTCATCGAGAGAGTTTAAAATGGCAGGTAGGGTGGGGAGCTCAGTTTGGAAAATCATACTAAAACCTACATTCAATCAGTTATTCTGTGTTATGAAATTTTATAAAGTAGTATAAACGTCAATCTCAAATTTCTGTAATTCTCTAGTTACTAGTTTAGTATAGCTAACAAAATTCTAATTATTTTATTTTGCATAGTAATACTAAATCTTTTCTGGCTAGTTCTCAACAGCAATATTGCTTTCCCTAGTTATATTCTACTAAGCTTAACAATAAATTGTGTTATGTAACTTAGATTTATAATTATATTTCCACAATTTTTATAGTAAGTAAATACTTACTCCTTTAATCACACTCGTTAAATACGTGGGCTTCACAATTTTCACAAATATTGTCATCAAGTGATTTGTAAATCGCACAAATTGCATCACTTTTCTTATCCGAAAAGTATTTATTACCTATTTTTTGAATTAGACAGGTTTTGCTAACGTGTTCATAAACATTCGATTTTAGGCCAGTGAAATACAAACCACCACCCAATTTTTGAAGTCGTTGCGCTTCAGTAACCAGCATTTGGGCACCACTAATATCAATAAAGTTAATCCCTGAACCAACGATTAGTATGTGTTTTATTTTTTCGTTATCAACTATTCGATGTAGTCGGGCTTGAATGTGAGTTAACGATCCAAAATAAATTGACATATCGATACGGATAATTTTTACTTGCGGACATTGCACGATTGGTTTTTTTGTAACATTAATTAAACGCCGTTTATCATTGTCGCTTTTATCAATACCTAATGTTGCTATTTCTGGTGTTGAAGTGCGCGACAAAAAGATAACCAATGATAATAACACGCCCAAATAAATTGCAAATTCAAGCTCAAGTAATAGGGTTGCAAAGAAAGTGGTTAATAATATTGCCGTTTCGGATTTACTATTACTGAATATCATTTTAATATGATGGAAATCTATTAGGTTGTAAGCAACCACTAAAATAACCCCACCCATTGCTGCATTGGGTAAGTAAGCTGTTAGTGGTGCAATTAATAACACAATTAACATCAAAAACACGGCTGCGAATATTGCCGACATTGGCGTTTTTGCGCCTGCCTCATAGTTGATACCAGAACGAGTAAATGAACCAGAACCGGCATAACTCGAAAAGAAACTGCCAACCATATTGGATAACCCTTGGCCAATAAACTCTTGACTGGAATCAATTTGTTGATTTGATTTACTTGCTATTGCCCGGCTAATCGACACGGCTTCAATTAAACCTAGTAAGGCAACGGCAAATGCCTCGGGCGCGAGTGCCTTTAGTGTATCAAATGAAAATGTTGGTAAAGAAATATTGGGTAGTTGCCCTGGAATTTCTGGAACCAAAGCAACATTGTATGACGGATCACTAAAAACTAATGCAACTAAACTACCTATCACTAGACCCATTAATAAATTTGGAACTTTAGGGTAAAAACGTTTTATCAGGAGTACAGAAATTAAAGTAATAGCTGCAATAATTAATGTATACACATTGGTGCTACCTAAACTTTGCCCAATACCAAGCCAGGTATGAAGAAATGACTCACCTTTTGGTAAGTCTAAACCAAGTACACTTTTTGCCTGGCTGGTAACAATTAAAATTGCTGCACCAGCAGTAAAACCAATAACCACCGTGTGTGATACAAAATTTACTAATGCGCCAAGACGTGCTAAACCAAATGCAAGTTGATAAACACCCGCTAAAAATGTCATGGTTAATGCCATGGTAATAAATTCTGGGGTACCGGGTTCGGCGTGGTTGCTAATCGCAGAAAAAAAAACAATTGAAATTGCTGTGGTAGGCCCCGATATTAAGTGCCGAGACGAGCCAAATAATGCGGCTACAATTGGAGTCACCATGGCGGTATATAAACCAAACTGTGGCGGTAAACCGGCAATTGTTGCAAAGGCTACGCCTTGGGGTAAAACAATAACGGCACCAGTGAAACCAGCAACTATATCTGCTTTTAGTGAATCTTTTGTGATAAGCCGGAACCAGCTCAGGAACGGGAATAATACTCTTATATACATTATTGGCCTTTATTTCATATCACTATAATAAATAGTCATCATCACGAAATATAAAAGGCATCGAAATCACAGAAAATAACAGCGATGTCAGCGTGATATTATAGCAAATTGTTTTTAATGAAGGAGTAGATCAAAGTGTGATGATCACTATCATTCGTTAAACAGGTTCTATTTTGTGGGTAATATCTCTAATTTCTAGAAATGGGTTGTATATCTAGAATTGCTACATATTACAGTAGTGTAGCAACAATTGCATTAAAAATAACATGAAACTCTAATATAAGTAGTTACTTATATTTTTATTGTGGTAAAGTAAAATTGACATAAACTAAAATGAACGATGCTACGTATTTGGATACGTAAGTCTTATGCGTTATGGTAAAAATACGTGAAAATATCAGCACCCCCTAAAACCGATAGTTTATTTTTTAGAATTACGTTAACGCTAGTCATTGCGTTGTTACTTTATAGCCAGCTGCCCATGACATCGACCAGTGCAGCCGAGTCACATTGTGTAAAATGCATCCAATTCGATGATCTGGATTCCGATGCACTAACGCTAGATTTTTCTATACCAAATAGCCATAGTGGCTTTTATTTTTCAAATAATTTTTACAACTCAAAACTAGCGCAACAAAATCCCAATATTCCGCAACAACGGGCACCACCTGTTTTTTTAGTCTTTTCTTAAACTTAATTTTTAAAAATACAAATTAGAGAGATAATCATGAAAAAACAGCTAATCATGGCAGCTTTAGTGTTGCTGTCAAACACGTCTTTTGCAAACGAATCATCACATTGGGGATATGGAAATTCTAATGGCCCAACACACTGGAGTGAAATTAATCCAGACTTTTCATTGTGCAAAAATGGTAAAAATCAATCACCGATTAATATTAGTGGTTTCATAAAAGCGCCACACGAAAGTTTAAAGCCGCATTATAAATCCAAGGTAGATGAAATTGTCAACAATGGTCATACTATTCAAATTAACATGCACGCGGGTAGCAATATTAAAATTGATAATACCCATTTTAATTTAAACCAATTTCATTTTCACAGCCCCAGCGAAAACACTATCAATGGTAAATCATTCCCTCTTGAGGGACACTTTGTTCATACCGATAAGAATAATAACTTAGTAGTACTCGCCGTGATGTTTGAAAATGGTGATAAAAATACTGCGCTTGAAACGTTATGGAAACACATGCCGATAAATAGTGGTGAACACAAAAATTTAACCAATAACATCACTGTATCAAATCTAATGCCAAAAAATATGGATTATTATCGTTTCAACGGCTCGTTGACAACGCCCCCATGTTCCGAGGGAGTGCGTTGGTATGTTTTCAAAAATCCGATTAAGGTATCAAAGCAACAGGTCGATCAATTTCATGAAACAATACACCATGCAAATAATCGACCTGTGCAGTCTATTAATGCACGTTTAATTATTGAGTGACCTTAACAACGTCACCCTAGCAATACTGTAGGGTGGGCATTGCCCACCTTACAAAACCACATAAAATAATTAAAAAAACTTATCGTGCATGAGCGACTCAACGACGTTTACAAAATTATCTGGACTTTTTAAAATCGGAATCGAGGTTTGTAACGATACTGTTTTTAAATCATCTCGCAATTCTGATATTTTATGTTTAACGTGTTGATAGCTGTCTTCACTTTTAGTTGCAAATATAATATTTTCAGGCATAACCCTTTGTCGTTGTATTGCTCCTGTTAATTTTTTGTCACAACTGCATTTAGCGCTGCTATTCACCAAGCCGCAGCTTGAACTGGTAAATTCGTGAACTTTGTTGCGCGCGCGAGATAATTGCTTTCGGTAATTAGCCGGTGATAAAGATAGACATTCACTCGCTTCATTATGATCTAACTCAAAAACATCACCCAGAATATACGCTAGCCGATGTTTTTGATCTAAACATAACAACATCGCCATGGTGCACATAATACGCAACTCATTCAGCAGTAAATCATAATCGGGTGAATTTTGTATTGCATGCGGTGCTTGTAAATCGGATTCTAAATCGAATTTAAAGTCGTCAAAACTGAGCGCAGGATCTTTTTCCAAAAGCTTTTTAGTACTGAGCAAATAATTACTCGCAACGCGATACACCCACGTTGTAAATTTACTTTTAAACTGAAATGTTGAAAGCTTGGTAATGATAATAATCAATATCTCTTGAGTAGCCTCACTCGCGTCCTCGTGCCTAAACAACATACGCATTGCTAAATAATAAATATTATCTTGAATTTCAAACACAATATTTTCAAGTGCTTGTTTATCGCCACTCTGAGCTTTTTTAACTTGGCTTTCTATATTCATACCATTCATTTAGTGTTGTGGTGGTAACGATTTTTGAAAACCTTCCAGTAAATTAATGCGTTGATACCAATTAACCAAATTAGTTTCAGTTGGTTTTACCTGCGCAAGACTTAGCTGAAAAATATTGGATGCAATTGATAAATCGGCAATACTGGGTGTTGCACCAGCAAGATACTCGCTGTTTTGTAAGCCATTGTTTAAAATCTTAAATAATTCTGGAATGCTTTCTTCACCGCGTTTAATGGCGGCCTGATCAGCATTTTCCCCCATAAAAACTTTGTTTAATACAATATCGATAACGCGCTCTGCCATGCGACATTGATTCCAATCTAACCATTGCTCTACCAAAGCTCTTTGTTTTAAATCTTCAGGATACCATGTGGTTAAACTATGTTTTAAGCACAAATAACGGAGGATCGCGTTAGATTCATGAATTTTCGTCTGACCATCAATTAAAGTCGGAATTTGTTGGTTGGGATTGATAGCAGTATAGTCGGGTGATAAATATTCAGCTTGATCCATTGCAATCGTGTGTAATTTATAATTAAGCCCAGCTTCTTCTAGCAATGAGACTACACGTCGTGCATGTTGCGAATAAGCATAGTGATACAGTGTATACATATAATTTCCTATTATTTTATTTTAATATACTAAGTTAGATGCATATCACTGCTATGGTGTGACACATTTTGAGTATTATTTTGATTTAATTGAAATTTTATTTAACCAAATTGTCATTTTTTCGCTTAAATCGGTTATTGCGGCATCCGTTACATGGCCACTTGCAAACCTAAGTCTGTAGTACATTCTAATTATACCGCTCAATTCATCATCAGTTTGCAAACCATTATTAAATCTAGCTTGCCAATCACACAAGGGTTCATAACGGTAACGCTCAAAGCCAGATTGAATAACAAGCCTTGCTATAAGGCCTTCTAATTTTTGAACACTTAAATTTGTTTGTTTTTTTCGGTGCTGTTGTTCGTCGTGAATAATAACTTTATTTTTAAACAAAAAAATATTTCGTTCACGGCTCACAACCACTATTAAAATTAGTACGATCAACAATAAGATAATATAAAGTTGGTACGATTCATTATCACCATCTTTTTGCCAAAGCTTGTAATTATAATATAGTGATGAAAATAAATCGGTAAGCGGTTCAAAAATGGATGCATTATCAGACTCTACCTGATACCAGGTGCTTGGGGTATTATCAACATTAAGCCATTTACCATTAATATAAGCTTGTGCCCATGCATGACTATCACGCGCACGAACTGTAAACAATTTATCATCATTATCATATTCGTTTGCTGAATATCCAACAATATATCGAGCGGGTATATTCACCGAACGCAATAATAATACTGTAGCCGTTGCAAAAAATTCACAATGTCCTCGATGCGTATCTTCCAAAAAAGAGATTAAAGCATCATCATTATGTTTTAAAGACTCTTGAAATAAAGAATAACGATAATTTTTTTCAAAATAATTTGCAATACGAGATAATTTTTTAACCTCATTCAAACCATCTAAACCCAGTTCAACTTTAATCTTTGATAATACCTTGCTGTGACGTTTTGAAATTATTAAATCAATTTTATCAGGCGCTTTTTGTGCTTTTATAGTAGAAACATTCGTATCATAAATTCTATATTCAAATAACGTATTGACATTTAATGCGCGTATCGTGCCGTACGGTGTAATTGCTAACTTTATTTTGTCATCAACTGCAATTGCTTGCCTACCAGTTGTTACCGATAACGGAAGTGCTAATAAACTTTTATCACTATAAGAATTACGATGGACAATCATTCTAACTGTTTCAGTTTTATTATTTGAATAATTTTTAATAGAAGTAAAAGTGTTTTTTGAACTAAACCAAACATTATTATAAAAAGAATTATAACTAGCCTCTTGTAACAACACTGGAATATTATTACCGGTTTTTACTCGCATTACAATTTCATTAGATAATTTTAATTCACCAACCCGACCCATAGCCGTTCTACTTCGAAACGGATCTCGCTCACCATTAAATAATTCATCAAAATAATCTATTGCCCACAATTCGACTTGCTCGGCTAAGCGCATAAGATAATATTGGCCAATGTACGAAATAAAAAAATAAAACAATAATAACACTACCCACAAAAAACTATTATTCGATGGTGACTTAAATTGCCAAAGTGCCCAACTAATCAGTAATGATAAGATAAAAAAATAATAATACGAGTCATAAAAAACAGAACTTGTTGCTAACAAACACAATGCAAAGTAGATGTAAGCTATTTTGATAACCGCGTTTGGTTGTTTTTTACGATAACGGTAGATAAACGCACCCAGCGGAACCACCCCACGATCACTATAATGCTCAACTAACAATAATGGATAAAATACAATAGGTAATAACGCAATAACTTGATGAATAAACAACCGAGGATTAGTCCCAAAGACGACGACTAATATAACAATTAGGAATAAAACAGTACTAATGTTACCGATAAGATAGAAGTTAGTATTATTAAGCTCAAGGCGTCGATTAATAAACGGTTTCATCTCGAGTAGAATTACCATCACAAACGCCCAATACAATGTGTTTATTATGTAACCCCAAAAAATTAGTGTTGTACTAATTAAAAATTTTGGTGCTTGATATTTAGTAAAATCGGCTAATCTAGTATTCATAATACTGACAAACCAGTTTCAATATTGTCAACATATAACTCTGTTATATTATATTCATGATAAGAAACTTTAGCTTGAGCATTATTATTGGATCGAATTAAAAATGCATGATAGGGGGTGTTATTTAACTGTAACAATTTCAATAATGCTTCACGATTTTTATCCCAGTCAATCAACACTATAATTGCACTACTAAGAATATTCAAATTTTTTGTTATTAACGATAATAAATTATTAAAGTCTTTATTTTTTCTTGCTGTCACCGCTGCCAATACTTCAAGCATATTATCACGTTGCACCATGCCACGACCACTTGAAATTTGGTATGCCTTATCACTAACAAACATTAAATCAATAAACGTATCCAATTCATTAAGTGAATAAACGTAAGAAGCAGCTATAGAAACTGCTTCCTCAAACTGCTCTAATTTATCATCATTACCGAAAGTATCTAAAATTAAACCATAACGTGAAAAATATTCTTCTTGATATTGTTTAACAACGGGCTGCGCTGTTTTGGCCCAACTATTCCAGTGTATATTACGAATACTGTCACCAGCTTGATACTCTCTAAGTGAAGTAAACTCCTGTGCATCACCTACGGAACTTGCATTATTAACACCACCTTGGTTATGTTGACGTTTAGCCGATAACGACAAACTTGGAACAGAATAACGTTTTGGTAATACTGTTAAAGACTGATAACACGGTATTTTTTTAATCGCACAATAGATGCCAAAGTTGTCTGGCAGCAAAACAATTATAGTCTTGAGCGCGACAACCCCTCGACGTAATGGTTTCAAGCTTGCTGTTATGATTACTTGAGATTTTGATTTGATTGTTTCAACTTCAGTGATAATGGGTTTTACAATGGTGTTTTTTTCCAATAACCAGCGCCATCGGGGAAATCGAAAAAATCGGTCAAAGCGGCTTCGAGTTACATTGCGCGGTTCTTGTGTGTTTATAAAGCTTTGTAATGTTGGCCTTGGATCTGCTGCTTCATCTAAAATAAAAATTTTTCCAATGTTTTTTTTACCGACATTATATAGTGTGATTTGATACTGCATGTCTTCATTAACACAAGCATATCTTGGTAAATTTCTATCTGCTTTTAATATGCATTTTTTCGTTAGCACACTTATAAATGCAATAGCTATTAGCACAAACGAAATAATAAAAAGTTGATAGCTTTGAACTTGTTGAATATCAATTCCAAGTAAACCTGAAAAAAACATCAATGCTAAAACAACTTTTCCTGTAGGTGTGAAGCGTCTTATTACCCAATAACTTACAGTGGAAATTTTTCGATAACTTCGCCATAAATATTTGTCTAGTATTTTGCGCACGACTTTATCTCAAATAGGAACAGTAATAGATTTTATTATCTCTTGTACGATTGACTGTTTGGTTTTTCCTGAAAATTCGGCCTGAGGTTCAAGCATTAAACGGTGTGCTATAACAGGTTCGGCTGCCTCTTGAATGTATTCAGGAATAACAAAATCTTGTCCAGAAAATAATGCCAGTGCCTGAGCCATTTTTTTTAAATCTATAGATGCTCGAATACTCGCACCCAATTTAATCCCTGGCCATTCTCTAGTTTTTGATACTAGATTAACAATATACTCACTAAGCTCACGGCTTATCGTGACTTCTTGTACCTTTTCTCGAAGTAATAAAATATCCTCTACCGAAATAACTGCTGTCATATCCAATATTGATTTTGATGTTGCAACACCTGTAATAATATCAAGTTCCTCTTTAGACGTGACATAACCCAATGACAATTGAATAGCGAAACGATCCAGTTGTGCTTCTGGTAGGGGATAGGTTCCATGTGTCTCAACTGGATTTTGAGTGGCTATTACAAAAAAGGGTTGATCCAATATATGCGTTGTCCCTTCAATTGTAACTTGGCATTCTGCCATTGACTCGAGTAATGCAGATTGTGTTCGTGGCGATGCACGATTTATTTCATCGGCTAGTAAAATATTACTAAAGACCGGTCCTTTACGTAAAATAAAACTTTGATCTTTAGGGTTATAAATCGATAAACCAGTAACATCGCTTGGTAATAAATCTGGGGTGAATTGAATTCGCTTGAAATTTGCGGAAATAATTCGTGATAATACTTTTGCTAGTGTCGTTTTACCGGTTCCGGGATAGTCTTCTAGTAAGACATGGCCGCCATTGATAAATGCGGCAAGTAAGATTCGGATTATTTTACTCTGTCCTTTTATTACTGTTTCTATTTCATCTTGCAGTAACAAACATTTACCATACGCGTTTTTCACATTCTAAACTCATTCTTCATTATGAACCTTGAGTATAGACAGTTATTGTTCCTGCTTCCTATAATTAAGTGGAGTTTTTAATCATTCCCTTATTAAATTCGTTACTGAGTGAAATAATTTCATCAAAAGCAACTAAATAATATTCAATTATTAGATAAATGTTGCTTAAATATTTTAAAATCATCATTTATGTTAATTTAAGACCATATTACTCAGTATTACATGCTGTTAGGGTGAGGATTTTTTATAGTGACGGACTAACGACGTAATTGGTATTTTTACAACGCTTATTAATATCAACCGTCATTTCATCAAGCACTTTTGAAATGGCCGCATTCATGCCTTCTTCTACATCACTTGTACCGCTTGCCCAATTTATACTGGTATCCATCCCTCGATATAATTTTGATTTCACTTTATCGTTTTCTAAAAATTTTACACGAATGACCACATTTGCATTTAGAGACGTTGTTTTATGATGCACATATACTTTTAATATTTCTACATCGATCATCAGTTTTTTTACACTTTGATTTTTTGTTTCATTAAAATAAATATGGTGTGGTTTAATGCTAAGCAAGCTTTTTTCTACCCATTCAGGAACACTACTCGCAAATTTTTCATAACGATGTGATGTACCAAAACTTTTTTTGCTATGTCGTTTATCTATAAGCTTTGAAATTAATACATTACAAGCACTTACTTTGTTTTTTTCCGTAGCGACAATGACTGCATCATCTGATTCTAATTCGTTATCCGTGTAATTTTTGTCATAGACTCGAGAAAATTCCATATGATTGTCAGCCGGAGCATAACTACAACTTACAATAAAAAAGCACAATATTAAATAATTAATTTTTATAAACATAATTACATCTCACAAATAAAAACGCCACAACATTTTACACTGCTGTGGCGTATAATTAAAATTTAGGTTTAGTATTAATTAATAGTTGTTACTAGATCACCATTTCGTAATCGAGCAATTTTAAAATTTTCTCCTGTAGCAACTATAACTTCTTTTGGAGTTTCTGATTCATTAGCGTTATCAACTTTAGCATTTTTGTCGACAATTTTAGCTAAATCTAAAGCGATCATTTCAGCCACTTTAGCAACGCCATTGCGTAATGCTGTAATTAATTCATTAGCATCATTTTTAACCCATTCTTCAATCGCTATTTTTTGAGTTGACGCTTTAGTTGGTAATTTAAATCTAAAACGGATTTTATTTCTATATAGAAATGGTACTTCTAAATATGGTCTATTTTTTTCAGCCAGTGCTATAAGCGTTTTATCATTCGGGTGCATGGTTAAGACCGTATCAATATTAAATGAGCCTAATGCAGGATCCATATAATAATTAGTCGCTATTAATAAAACGGCATTACTAGAACTACTTTTAACCATTTCCGGTGTTTTATCATATTGGTAAGAATTATTGACCATAACATCATTAACTTTCAACCATGAGACATTTTTTAGCTGAGCATTCAGTGCTGAGGCAAACTCTTTACTGAAATCAACATCAATAGTTGCATCTCGGAACGGTTTAGCTAGTTTTTCTGCATCTTCAGAGCTTGATGAATTAATGGCTGAATCAACAACTGACGCAATTATCGCACCTAATATTCCAAAACCAACTCCGGCACTTCCGCTATTTGAAACAACAAATTTCACATACACTTCTTCTTGATTTAAACCAACGGTAACATCGGTTGATTTAATTTTATCGGGAACATTTGAATAAACAGGAACATGATATGTGCTTGAACATGCAGAGATTGAAACAACTACTAATAGCACAATAGCTAAGTTTTTTACGATATTAAAATAATTCACAAGAGTTACACCTTTTTTATTATTTTGGTTAATGAAATTACGATATTTTATTTTTGAGACATCTAATACTAAAACGAGCATATTTTTGTTGAGTATACCTAATTTAACATATCGTTGTATATCGTTAACAAACACTACAAATGTCTAGTTCATTGTAATTTGTTTAAAGTTTAAACGAAAATCAATTTATTTTTTAAAACCTGTTATTCTTTTTATTTTATTTAAAAAATAAAAGTATTAAAACAAATTTTTACGCAAGCTATTTTAATTCGGATAAAAGCTAACTACCATTTATTGGCCTGTGCCTGTTCCCAATTGTCTTTCCAATCTAACGGTACATCGCATCCTGCAAGCAAACAATGATTTTCAAGCGAAGGGTAAAGCTCGGCATAATTTTTAATATTGCTGCCGTTTACTCGACGATTAATATGTTTGGGTTTAAGATCATTCAAATTTGTTAATCCAGCGGTGGCCACTAGCTCAACTAAATTTTTGATAATTGAATCATGGTAATTTGCTACCCTTGACGCTTTATTGTCAACATCTAACGCCTTATAACGTGCTGGATTTTGAGTTGCTATACCCGTTGGGCAGGTGTCTTGATTGCAATGGCGGGACTGAATACAACCCAGTGCAAACATCATGGCACGGGCTGAATTAACCGTATCGGCACCGAGTGCCAATAAGCGCACAATATGAAAAGCAGAAAGCGCCTTACCCGATGCAATAACCCGTATTTGATCACGCAAACCAATGCCGTTTAATGCGCTGTTAACAAAAACCAGGGCATCGCGTAATGGTGTGCCAACGGAATTGATCAATTCAATTGGTGCGGCACCGGTTCCGCCTTCGCCACCATCGATAGTAATAAAATCTGGTATGATGCCAGTTTCTAACATTGCTTTGCAAATTGCCAGAAACTCTACTTTGATACCAATACACAATTTAAAACCAACGGGTTTACCGCCTGACAATTCTCGTAATTGTGCAACAAATTTTAATAATCCAATCGGTGATGAAAAAGTGCTATGACCGGGTGGTGATATCACATCATGCCCCATTGCAACATGGCGTATATCAGCAATTTCTTGAGTTAATTTTACGGCAGGCAAGATACCACCATGCCCTGGTTTTGCGCCTTGCGATAATTTTATTTCAATCATTTTTACAGTGTTCTGACCTGATTTTTCTTTAAATAAATTTTCATCAAAACCACCATCAGCATTACGACAACCAAAATATCCCGTGCCAATTTGCCAGATTAAATCACCACCGTATTGTTGATGATAGGGACTAATTCCGCCTTCACCAGTATTGTGTGCAAAGCCACCTAACTTAGCGCCCTTGTTTAATGCCAAAATTGCATTACGACTTAACGCTCCAAAACTCATGCCAGAAATATTCAATGGTGAAGCATCATAGGGCTGGCTGCAGTCTTGGCAGCCAAACCGAATTTTAGGATGAAAGTTTTCGATTTTTTGAGGTGCCAGTGAATGATTAATCCATTCATAACCGCTGCGGTAGACATCAAATATCGTACCAAAGGGACGTGTATCACGCTGTTTTTTGGCGCGTTGATAAACCAAGGCTCGAAATTCCCGATTAATCGGCTGGCCATTTGTATTCGATTCAACAAAATATTGTTGAATTTCAGGGCGGATGAATTCAAATATAAACCTAAGATGGCCAATTACTGGGTAGAGACGTAAGATAGTATGCTTGCGCTGAACCATATCATAAATACCTAACAAGATTATTGGTAAAAAAATTACCAATAACCAATAGGCATTTGGCCAAAAATTTGCAGCTAGCAACGTCGTAACTACCGCTATAACAGCACTAACAATAAATAACTTTACTACATTCATTATCTAAATTACCTCATTATCTATTTCTGGTATTGTTTAGAACAGCACAAAAAAGACACTTATGAATGTTACTACCGATGAAGCTGCTTAAATTTTTACTGGGCACTGCCACCCAAGCTACATTAGGAATTTAAAACATCAATAATCGCTTGTGCTTCCGTTCTTTTTCGATAATCACCACCTGCTGAGTGTGCAAGTAGAATTGTAGCATCTTGAGCAATGACAAACGTTGCCGGTACGGGTATTTCACCAGTCTCATCACTGTAGAAACTATTAAAATCATACCCCATTTCAGCCATAGCTTGCACTGGCCCAGCATTGTTTTTAAATATAGTTGTAAACAAAACCGCCACTTTATTGCCAATATCGCTTAATACTTCAAATTCTAATTCATTTGTTTGTTGTGCACTAAGCGAATGATCTGGTGTCATGGGTGAAATAGCTAACAGGCTTGCACCAACGGCTTTGAGTTGCGGTAATATTTGTTGATAATTTTTTAATTGTAAATTACAGTAGGGACACCAAACTCCACGGTAAAATGTTACCACCACGGGGCCTTGTTGCAATAAATTCGATAATGAGATGGATTTTCCACTGGCATTAGGCAGCGAGAATTCCGGCGCAGTATCACCTTGTTGTAGTTTTAATGGTGAGGAATGATCCGTCGCGAGTTGTTGCGCATCTTTATTAAAAATGGCGAATTTATCTGCAGGGATCATGTCGGTTAATTGCGTCACTAATTGTTCAACATCATTCTTATATGAAGGTACTGTATTTGTCATTTGAATCTCCTAATTGATTAATTTCAGGTACAAATCCAGTTTATTACCTACAATTAATTCAATAAACAACTATTAAAACATATCATTATTGCGTATACTGCACTAATGGATGTTTCTTCGTTACAACTTTTTGTGGAAGTTATACAACACCGTAGTTTTACGGATATTGCGCGTATTCATAACATTGCGCCATCATCAGTATCACGCTCTATTACTGCGCTCGAAAAAGAATTAGGGATCCGCTTATTTCAACGATCCACCCGCAAACTCGAGCCTACTGAAGCTGGCATGGTTTACTTTAATCGCGTCAAAGTTATTATTGATGACTTACAATCGGCACGACAAATCGCTGCTGACTTAACTGAACAACCTAGCGGCACACTGCGCATTACTGCTGCAACGGTTTTTGGCGGCATTCAAATTGTGCCACTACTACCCAAGCTGGCAGAAAAATACCCCGCTCTCACCATTGATTTGAATTTAACAGACAGCTATTTGGATTTAATTGATGAGCGTATTGATGTTGCTATTCGCTTGGGAACGTTACAAGACTCTAATTACATTGCCAAACGTTTAGCTAAAATGAAATTTTATATTTGCGCAAGCCCTACCTATATAGCACAACATGGCACGCCAGAAACACCACATGATATTAGCAACCATAAATGTTTAGTGTTTCCAATTTCAGGCTTTAATTCAAATTGGTTATTAAAAGATACACAGCAAAAAATTGTAGAGGTCAAAACAAACAATAACGTTGTAATTACTAACTCAAATGCAATAAAGCAATGCACCTTATTTGGAATGGGCTTGTCGTTATTGCCTGACTGGTTAGTGAAGGACGATATAAGCAAGGGTAACTTGGTTCAATTATTCACTGAATATGATGTTACTACTACAAATTATGACAGTTCTGTTTGGTTGGTATATCCATCTAAAGAGTACTTACCGCTAAAATCGCGCGTTTTTATTGATATGCTTTCAGAACGATTTTTACAGTCAGCTGGCTAAGAATCCGATCTAACGCAATCCTAAAAACGCTGTAAATAATCTATTTTTTGTCGCTAAAACAAACAATTTACATAAAAAATATAAGCAAATTTACCTATATTTGCAATACTAAGTTATCAAACGAGTTATTTAAACTATTGATATATATAAGTATATTTGAATTAATTGGTTTTAAAATACAAATCTACTAGAAGCCATAAATATACTTGTTTTATGTATCTTATGAGACATACATTTTTGATGAAAAAGGTATAATGTCAGCATAAATGTACACAAGATGCATTGATATCTTTTACAACAGAAATATATTACGAGGAACTATTATGTCAGTAGAAAAAACACTTTTTGCATTCGCTGGAATCATGATTATGGCAACAACATTGTTAGCTATGTATCACAGCCCACTTTGGGCGTGGGTAACATTATTTATTGGCTTTAATGCATTCCAAAGCTCATTCACAGGATTTTGTCTACCAGGCATGATCATGCGAAAAATGGGAATGAAAACTGAATCTGAGCTAGCACAGTAGCAGATTTAAAATAACGTACGATCATATACTATTTATGATGGTACGTTATTTTTAATAAACAATTACATCCTCGCATACGTCCACGAAAGCGTTATCAGTATAGTGCGCTTCCATTGCACAAATCGTTTCTGCATAACGAATAAAACCAAATTATACGCAGAGCTATAAGCCCTACATTTTAATTATTGATAAACTAAATTAAGAGCAATCATTAATAAATGTATTAACGTCAATACACAAACTCAAACGCATCAATATTTGATTGAGCCTAATCCACTAATCCGTATTCCTTATACCAATTGACATTTATAGTCTTAATTTGTTAACGTGCGCCTAGTTTTTCAGGTGCATACATTGTTAAACGGGAAAATGGTGCGCGTTTTAACGCAAAGCCATTACTGCCCACGCAACGGTGATTGATGACAATCTGTATCAGGAGTAATCCTGCCACTGTGTTTTTTATATACATGGGAAGGCGATACAGCCGAGTTGTACATAACTCTAATCATAAGTCCGTATACCGGCCTGAAAAATAGCAAGCTGTAAAATAGCGTGGGGCTATTGAGTGCAAGTTGGTAATACATCACCCGAACCTTCTATTTAATTCTCCCATGGTATTTCACAGATATATCCGAATTCATTTATCGGATGTTTTAAATCTATAACTGGGAGAAAAATTTTGCTGTATCCGTGGAAACCATCGCAAAACCTAACAACAATAGCTGTACTAGCATTACTCGCTGCACCAGTAAGCACCCAAGCTCAAGGTAGTCGTGAGCAATTACTAAACCGAATCGAAGGGCTCGAACAACGTGTCATCGAACTTGAAACATCAACCGTGTTGTCCGATCCTGAAACAATGGTTAAAAAAATTGAAGTCTTTATTGATGACAACGGTATGGAACACAAAACCCAAGTTGCTGGTAGTAAACGCATTACCACCTATCAACGTGAGCGGGTATTTCGTCGACAAACCATTAATGAAAAAATTGAAGAAGCATTAGATGATGCTGCCAACCGTAATGTTCAGCTTGGTGTTGATGCTGCAATTATTATTCAAAATGCTCAAAAGACTCGTGGTCCCGATGTTAAAAAAGCCGATAAAAACTTTTATCAACTGGCATCGACTGATCTTTATTTTACGGCTGGATTAGCACAATACACGGTGTTTTTTGCTGATATTGTTGGTTTAAGTGGCACACCACCCGATAGTGAAGTTAACGGCCTAACCCTTGCAAATGGTTATGCTGCACGTTTAGTACAACAAAATGATTTAAGTTTGCGTGAATCATGGTTAATGACCGAACTGTGGGATCAAAAATTATCCTTGGTTGTTGGTCGTGTTGATCTCACCAATTACTTTGATTCAAATGCTGCCGCCAATGATGAAACCAGCCAATTTTTAAGTGATGCTTTGGTAAATAACCCAGCATTGGGATTAAGCGAAAATGGTGCAGGCATGGCCGTAGTGTATGATCCTAAAACGGCATTTAATTTTAAATTAGGCTATCAACAAAGCACCAGTACAGCAACTAATTTATCAGACTCATTGTTTTTATTACTCGAAGCCGGTTATAAAATGAACCCATTTCAAATGGGTGAAGGCAATTACCGCTTTTGGTATCGCGAGGATAATACCGGCAACGGTACTAGTGCATTTGGTATTAGTTTAGATCAAAAAATAAAAGCCGGTATCACTTTATTTGTGCGTTATGGTACTGCAGAAAATGCCAATTCAAGCGACCGCGATAAATACTACAGTACAGGTCTGCAGTTAAATGCTGGGCTTGGATTTAATCCGGAAGATACCTTTGGTATAGGTTATGCCTACTCTAAATTAGCCACTAATGAAAAGGAAAATCTTTTAGAAGCTTATTACAATTTAGCAATGACTGAAAAACTACGGCTGACGTTTCATCTAACTCAGTTAGAAGAACAACGTGCAGACTTAACTAAAGATGGATTTTTTGTTTCTGGTATGCGTTTGCAAGCCAGTTATTAATCTATTCCAATCATTACATTCTTTCAGGAGTACTAAAATGAAATACATAAAAAATACTGTGATAGTTTTTGTTTGTTTACTGTCGCTTTTAAATACCAGTTTTGCTGCGAAACAAATTAAAATTAAAGATCCTGCTTCAGTGGTAGTTATTGTTAATCGTGATTCAAATGATATTGCTTTTATGGATATTAAAACCAACAAAATTATTGGTAGTGTCTATCTTGGTAAAAACGTTAATCCGCACATGGCGATGATGTCGCCGGATGGTCGCTGGGTTGTTACTGGTGGCACACGCGCTAACAAAGCTTATATTATTGATGTTGCTACACTAAGCTTGGTAAAGGAAATTCCTGTTGATTTTGCTCCCGAACATTTAGCAATAACACCCGATGGTCGCTATTATTATCAGGGTAATCCCGATGGTGACTCCATTTCAGTTATCGACTTAGCATCAATGACTGAAATTAAACGCATCAAAGGTTTAGCCGAACCATTAAACATCACTTTTTCTGCTGATGGCAGCAAAGCCTATATTGGTAATTATGGTGCGCATTGGGTTGGTGTTATCGATGTAACTCGACATGAATTGCTTAAAAAAATCCATGTTGGTACCGTACCCAAAATTGCCGCATTGGATCCTGAACGTTATTTAGGTGATATTAAAGGTATCTCAAACGTGAGTATCAGTAACGATGGTCGTTATCTGTATGCTGCCGATGGTGATTTAGGAATCGTTAGTGTCATCGATGCGCGAGAAGATAAAGTCATTAAGCAAATTCGTGTTGGTGACGATCCATGGCGCGCATACATGACGCACGATGGTCGTTATTCTGTAGTTGCTAATAATGGTGATGAAACTGTTTCAATTATTGATTTGAAAAAAAATGAAGTTGTCGCAACACTGGAATCTGGGCCTGATATGATGGGCATCAATTTTGCTGCAGGTAAAGCATTTGTCATTAGCTCAAGTAGTGGTTTCTTATATATCTATGATATGGACAATTTAAAACCTGCTGGACGCATAAAGATTGGGAGCAACATTCAAATTGAAACAGCAACAACCGATACCAAGGGCGAAAAAATTTATTTAGCCAGTTCAACTGATCATTCAGTTTATATCATTGATGGTAAAACCGAGGCTGTAACTCGTGTTACTAATGTAGGGCTTTTCCCCTGGGGAACGCATATTTTAGACAGCAAGGATAACTACTGTCACTAAAATAACTCGGAATTAGATTAATTTCAAAACTCAATATGAAACACAATCTCATCTGCGGACTACTCTGTTTGGCGTTAGTGATGAACATCGCTAGCGCCGCCGGTATACGCGATCATACTCGGCCAGCTCATTCACGAACAACCAAGGTTAATCAAACTCAAGCACAGGCATTAACACTAACGCTTGTTACAGTTACCAAACAAAAATTACAAACTTGGCTCCGACTTGCGGCAACACTAAAGAGAACAAAGCAACATCAAACTACAATATTAAATGCAAAGCTCTGTTCCAAAAATTCAAACCTAATTAAAGTAGGTCAACGTGTTCGAGTCTTTTCACCCGATTCTAAATCATCCATTTACCAAGCACGCGTTTCAAATATACGCTTCAAAAATAACTGTGCCAATATCAACGCTAAACTCGCCACAATACCAGCAGATAATACCACACGCTTTGTAATAGAGGTTGTTATTGAACGCGGACAAAAAATGGCTATAGCAAAAGAAGCCATAATCGAAGAAGGTAATTCGCAAATAGTATACCGTAAAATTAAAAATGGTGAGTATCAGCCAGTGGCGATACAAACAGGGATTAAAGGCGAGTTATATACTGAAATTTTACTTCAACAAAAATCACAATTAAATAATGGCTTAAAGCACGGCGACCAAGTTGTAACCCTTGGCAGTTTTTTTATTGATGCCGAGTTTAAATTAAAATCGGCTACAACATCGGGAACTGGCCATGCTCACCTACATCATTAAAAGTGTTATTCAATTTCGTTTTAGCATAGTGTTTATTGTTGTTATGGCTACACTCTATAGTTTCTATGCCATTCAATCAGCGCCACTTGATGCCCTGCCCGATATATCCGATCCACAAATTGTAATCTACGCTAAGTGGGATCGTAGTCCTGAGCAATTAGAAAATAAAATTACAAAACCAATCATTCAGAAATTAATGGCTTCCAACTTAATACACAGTGTGCGCGCCACTTCACATTTGGGTTACTCTTTTATTTATGTAATTTATCAAGATCACAATCAACGTGCATTGATACGACAATTTGTCGTTAACGAGATCAGTGCAATTCGCGCAACACTGCCGTCGGATGCAAGCATTACTTTAGGCCCAAACGCCAGTAGTATGGGTTGGATTTATCAATATGCTATTGTTGATCACACCCAGACACGTGATCTTCGTGAATTGCGCTTACTCAATGACACTATTATTAAACCAAATTTACAATCTGTTGCTGGCATAGCCGAAATTGCTTCGGTTGGTGGTTTAGAACGGCAAATTGAATTAAAAATATTTCCGCCTTTATTAACTCAAACAGGCGTCAATTTACGCACAGTAATTAATGCTTTAACGACTGCCTTGCAACAAGTTGGTGGACGTAGCATTGAATTAACCAATCGCGACTATCAATTACGTGCAGTTGTTAATATACAAGACTTGGATAAACTCGAATATTTGATCATTGCGCGTAATACCAATGGTGAAGCAATTTTATTACGTGATATTGGATACTTTCAAGTGAACTATGACGTTAGACGCGGCATCGTAGATTTAGACGGTGAGGGCGAGGTCGTTGGCGCGATTGTTATTATGGAACAAGCGCAAAACGTGATAGCCGTAAGCAATGCTTTTGAAAAAAAATTACAAGAATTAAAATCTACTTTGCCCAAGGGCATAGAAATAATTAATACTTATAATCGCTCGACATTAATTTGGGCAACCCTTAAAAACTTTGCCAGTGCATTAGCATACGAAATTTTGGTAGTTATTCTTGTTATTTTTTGGGCACTACGACACGGTAGAGCAGCACTAGCCCCAGTATTAATCGTATTGCTAAGCTGCTTGTATACGCTAATGTCATTGTCTTTTTTTGGTCAAACCATTAATTTATTATCCCTCGCCGGATTAGCCATTGCAATTGGTGAAATGGCCGATGCCTCTATCGTTATTGTTGAAAATTGTAGCATTGAATTAGCGAAACAAAAACAACAAAATTACCGTGCCAAACTCGACACCATCATTCGTGCCAGCGCTAAAATGATGCGACCATTATTATTTTCATTATTAATTATTGTTGCATCATTTATTCCAGTATTTTTTCTCGATGCACGTGAAGCACGGTTATTTGACCCATTAGCTCTTAGTAAAACTTTTGCTATGGTATTTTCAACTGTATTAACCCTAATACTTTTACCAATCATTATTGCATGGGTTTTTAAAGGTAACAACATTACTCGTGCCACTAAACCTGATACCGGTATTGTTAAGCTTTATAGTGTCATGCTTAAAGCAACCATACGTCACCGTTATATTTTTCTGCTTGTTAGCCTAATGATGCTAATTTTTTCTGTTATTATTATGAATGGTTTTAAAAAAGACTATATGCCTGAAATGGAGGAGGGCTCAATACTCTATATGCCCACCACTTTGCCGGGTTTACCCACGCGTGAGGCGGGTTGGATACTGCAGGAGATTGACAAAAAAATTAAGGCATTCCCTGAGGTTAAACGAGTCTTTGGAAAATTAGGTCGCGCTGATACTGCTACCGATCCGGCACCACTTACCATGATTGAAACTACTATTTTATTACATCCACAACCCACTTGGCGCGAGGGTATGAGCAAGAAAAAACTAATAGAAGAAATGAACCAGGCATTACAGCTTATTGGTTACGTTAATAGTTGGACGCAACCTATTGCAGGACGCGTGATTATGCAAGACACTGGTATACAATCGCCGATTGGCATAAAAGTTAAAGGAATGGATATCGCTGTTATTGAAACCATTTCAAAAAATATTGAAAATATTTTACGCAATTTTAAACATTCAAAATCTGTTATTGCTGAACGGATCTCTCAAGGTTATTTTCTTGATGTTAATAATGATTTGCAAAAAATGGCACAACATAACGTTACTGTTGATGAAGCGTTGTTAACCGTTCGTTACGGTATCGGCGGTGATAATATCTTAATGCTTACCCAAGATGACAATACTCGCGTACCATTAAGCTTACAATATTCTCCTGAATATATTGATACCTTAGAAAAAATTAAAAATCTTTCTGTTGTTAGTTCATATCACAGAAATAATACTGTTGCTCTTAGCACCATAGCCGATATTAAGATAAAAAAAATGCCTGAAATGATTCGCAACGATAATGGCTTATTGTCAGCTTATATTTATATAACTACAAATGGTATTTCAGCAACAGACTATGTGCCCACAGCAAAGCGTTATTTGCAAGAAAGATTATCATTACCCCAAGGCTATTTTCTTGAGTGGACAGGGACTCATCAATATACCGAGCAAGTTCAAGCACGTTTACTGTGGATTGTACCAATTACGTTAATCATTATGTTTAGTTTGTTATTAATGACATTCAAATCCATCTCCATTAGTGTCATGGTATTATTGTCGGCTCCTTTTGCTTTAATCGGTGGTGTTTTACTACAGTGGGCCCAAGCTTACGCTATGACAACGGCTGTTATTATTGGCTATATCGCTGTGCTAGCGGTTGCCATTCAAACGGGTATTATTATGATTGAATTTATACGCGATGCTTTGACTAAACGTACAACACAACAATCTTTTATTGATGCTGTCACAGTGGGATCCATCGCACGTCTTCGACCTAAACTAATGACTGTTGCAACAACGGTATTGGGTTTACTCCCAATTATAATGATAACAGGCACGGGCATGGATGTTACTCGACCAATAGCAGCACCCAGTGTTGGTGGTATGATCAGCTCGACTATTTATGTACTCTTTTTAATTCCATGTTTGTTTGTAATTGGTGATGATTTTCAAGAATTTATTAACAATCGATCTTAAATAATAAATGGAAATAATATTTTCAGTAAAATATGCTATATATATTTGTCTAATTAAATTTTGTGAAATATTACCATCGGTATCAAAACGTACATACATTCAACTACTTTCATAATCTGGTTTATCTGTTTATTTTTTTTAAACTAGTAAGCTATGAAAAATAGACGTTTAAATTTAGTTGAATAAGCGTTTTGTCTGCATGACAGAAATCAAATATGGAGCTGTTGCAGCTATCATTTCAAAAGCTTGCTTAAAGAATTATTTTCTCGATATTTTTAAGAGCGTTTATTTCCGTTGTTAACGGATTTATAAACTATGAAAAAGTTTAGAAGATTATAATGAAAGTAACGAAGTTAATTTTTATATTATTATTATCAATTAGTGCATCATCCAGCTTTGCTGGAATGGCTGGCGGTGATCCACCTAGCCCTTTATTTGGTGCTGAGCTCGATGCTTTTCTGGCACAAGAAATTTATCCGATTCCAAATCGTCTTGCTAACGTCGAGGATGAAAATCCATGGAAACTCGATATAGAAAGATTTTAGTGAACAGGTATCTATAAATAGCTTTACGTTCTAACTAGTAAACGTTAGTTAGCGTTTACTAGTTCTTTTAATACAATATAATTTAACAATATAACTATAGTATAAAAAAGGGGATCTAAATTTTAATTCTTGTTTCTATTTTACTAGTTCACACTTTTCAATATAAATCTGACGCAGTTGGCAAAATCAAAAAGTCGTAAAAGCTATGAATGGATGAACCATTCCAGAACATCTTCTGACAATAATTGAATTTCTCCACGTGCTAGATGAATGCATTTTTTATGTTCCAACTCTTTTAATATGCGACTAATCATTTCACGCGTGGTGCCAAGTTCATGCGCCAATTTAGCATGTGTGATGTGAATGGCTTTATTTTCAGAGTGTCGAAACAAGTGTCCAAGTAAACAGGTGAGTCGTAACTCTAAACGTTGGAAGGTTACATCGGATACCAGTTGCACCACATCACCAAGGCGTTGTGATAAAAATTTAAGTAAGTAACGTCTAAACTCTCTTGATTCATCAATGGCAATATCAAATTCTTTTTTGCTTAATGCCAATCCAATTAAATCTGTTTCTGCTATTGCAACAGCAGGAAAACCTTCACCGTCCATTAAACACTGCAAACTAAGGACACAAAGCTCACCGGGTGTCACTCGGTATAATGTTATTTCTCGACCACCGGGTGAATGTTTATAAACTCGAACGGTTCCTTCGAGCAACCACATAAAATTATTGCAGCTCTCTGATTCACGAAAAATAAATGAACCCGCGGGTATGTGTTTTTTTTGTGATGGTTTTAAGATATTTGACCACGATAGTTCTGGTTCTTCGAGAGAATTAGAATATTTGCTCACTAAGTTTTCATAGATGTTGTTAATGGAGTTCATAATAAATACCACATGGTTTGAACCGTTAAATTACTAAAATTTTTTAGCAAAAATTAAAAAAATAAAACTATGATCTGTCCTAGTTAAATAATTAGCGCTCCTAGTGTTTTTTCAAAGTATACAATTATCAAACGCATTCTGAATATATTCCACACTAATTCATTTTTATGTATCAAAAGTAACATACTTTAGTTACATACATTCGGTTCTGTTCTCATTAATTTTGATCTTTATCACAGAAAATCGCATTAATCGATACCCACTACAGTGAAGATTGAGCTATTTTATTACATTAACCACAAGGAGAGAATAAAGATGCAACTGAAAAAGTCGCCGATACAAAGTACAGTCCCCTGGCTAGTAGCAATTTTAGCTAGCTTATTCATTATTATGTCCACCCAAGCAACAACGGCATATGCTGTTGAAGGCCAAGTTGCGGTTAGTTCGCAACAAGCTGACGGCATCATACTACGTTTTGCTGCTAACGTGAGCAATCAAACGCGTCAACAAATTCTGCAAAGTGCAGGATGTAGCGAAGCTCAACGCTTTAACCTGGTACAAGGGCTTACTTTAGTCAATACCCAAAACGGTATGTCAACTACCAATGCATTGGCTATTTTGCAAAGCAACAGTCAGGTATTATATGCCGAGCCAAACTTTGTTGTTACTGCTGCTGCTGTTCCTGACGATCCACGTTATCCTGAACTCTATGGTTTAGATAATATCGGTCAAACTGGTGGTACCGTTGATGCTGATATTGATGCACCAGAAGCTTGGGACATTCAAACCGGTACTAATGTTATTGTTGCAGTGATTGACTCGGGTTTAGATTATAACCATGAAGATATCGTTGGTAATGTCTGGGTTAATACAGGTGAAATCGCCAATAACCGTATCGATGATGATAATAACGGTTTTGTTGATGATACTCGTGGTTGGGATTTTGCCAACAACGATAATGACCCCTTTGACGATAATGATCACGGTACACACGTATCCGGAACCATTGCTGCGGTAGGCAATAACGGTATTGGTGTTGCGGGTGTTAACTGGTCGGCGCAAATCATGCCATTAAAATTCCTGACCGCCAATGGTTCAGGTACAACAGCTAACGCCATTAGTGCATTAGATTATGCTGTTATGATGGGTGCGCGTATTTCAAACAATAGCTGGGGTGGCGGTGCTTTTAGTCAGTCTTTGTTTGATGCGATTAATGCTGCTCAAACTGCTGGCCATTTATTTGTAGCGGCAGCAGGTAACGATGGTAATAATACTGATACCACTCCTGCTTATCCTGCAAGTTACAACTTAGATAATATTATTTCAGTTGCAGCAACCGATGATGATGACTTGCTTGCAAGTTTCTCGAACTTTGGTGTTGTAACCGTTGATTTATCCGCTCCAGGTGTTGCCATTTTAAGCACAACTCCAGGTAATACTTACTCTAGTTTTAGTGGTACTTCAATGGCTTCGCCACATGTTGCAGGTGCTGCTGCATTGGTTTTAGCGGAAGATCCAACATTAGACTTAGTAGCATTAAAAGCTGTTATTATGGATAGCGTTGATCTAATTGGTGCATTAACTGGCATTACCGTCACCGGTGGTCGTTTAAATGTATCTAATGCTTTGGCAGGTTTAGTTCGTGTCGCTGTGACTCCGGCTGATGCTACTATCGCTGCTGGTACTACTCAGCAATACAGTGCAACGGGTGGTACTGCACCTTATAGCTGGACTGTATCTAATGTGAATGTCGCCAGTATTGATGCAAACGGTTTATTAACGGGTTTAGCACCAGGTAGTGTTACTGTTACTGCAACAGACGCGAATAATGTTAGCGGTTCGGTTCAAGCAACCATTACTACATTGGTTGTTAGCCCAGATAGTGCTTCATTACGTATTGCTGATACATTACAGTTTAGCGCAGCCGGCGGTACCGCACCGTATACATGGAGTAGTTCCGATGCAGCAATTGCCAGCATTGATGCTACAACAGGTCTATTAACAGCTGTGGCACTGGGTACAGTTCAAGTTACTGCAGTAGACGCCAATGGCTTTACTGACACTAGCGGCAACATTACCGTTTCTGATATTGCTATTAGCCCCAATACAGCCATTGTTGCTGTTGCTGATACCTTACAGTTCACTGCAACTGGCGGTACACTTCCGTATACATGGAGTACCGGTAACTTAGCTGTAGCAACCATTAATGCTAGTGGTTTACTCACTGCAGTTGGCGCGGGTATAACCCAAGTTACTGTTACCGATGCCAATGGTGTATCTGTTAGCAGTGGTGATATTACAGTGCGTAATGTTTTGGTTAGCCCACAAACTGCTACGGTGTTAATTAACGCTAACTTACAATTCTCTGCAACCGGTGGTTCTGCACCTTATGCTTGGAGCGTGAGTGACACAACCGTGGCTACTATTGATCCAGTCAGTGGTTTGTTAACAGGTGTTGCAGCAGGTACAGTGGTTGTCACTGCAACCGATGCTGATGGCATTGCCGGTAATAGTGGTGTTATCACAATCAGTGCTGATCATATTATTAGCATTACACCGAATACCGCATCTGTGCGTCGCGGTAGTTCACTGCAGTTTACAGCAGCCGGTGGTCTTGAAGCCTATACTTGGTCATTGAGTAATCCAAGAGCAGGCAGCATTGATCCTCAAACTGGTTTGTTTAGAGCAGGACGTATGCCAGCAACAACAACTGTTATCGCAACTGATGCAGATGGTCATGTTGGTGAATCGGGTACAATAAGCGTTACCCGTCGTTAATATAACGTCGATATAATTTAGGAGTAGTACTTTGCTGCTACTTCTAAATTTTTTTTGATATTTGAATTATTGTAATAAGATTTGTTTTAAACTTTCTGGCTGTAACATTTTAATACAGCCGCGTGATAAAAATACCCAACCTTTAATTTCAAAATGTTTTAAATGACGAGAGACTACTTCACGCGCAGTGCCTAAACGTAATGCCAAGTCTTGATGTGTTATTAATATTTCTTTGCTATCAGCCGCTAAGGCCAATAAGGTTTTTGCTAAATAACGTTCAATCGAAGGCGCGCTCATTTGTTCCATGCGTGATACTACATCCACTAAACGCTCACCAAATTTTTTAAACAAAAACCGTCGAAACAATGCCGACTCATCAATAGCCTGTTCAAATAAATTAGTATTAACAGCAAATGCTTTAACATCCGTTTCAGCAACAATACCTGCCGGAAACATTTCACGACTTAACAAACACGAGGTTGTCAACACACAAGTATCATTGGGTCCAACGTAATAAAGCAATACTTCACGACCGGTTTCCGTTAAAACATAAACACGCGCCTTACCCTGCACAACAAAAAGATATTGCGTACACTGCGTACCGGGAGAAATAATTAATGAACCAGCAGCTACTTTTAACAAGTTTGACTGCTTCATAATATCGCACATAGTTTTATCAATAGAACACGACAGTTGCGGATAAGCCGTATCCCACAAGCGCTTGTGTTCTTCAAGCTGGGCATTCATATCAGTAACTCCTGTTCATAAATTGAATAACATTAAATATACCCCGTCTGATGCTACAAGACTGTACCGAACCGCACTAACAAACTTTAAGATTATCACTATTGGTGACTGAGTCACAAACTCTGCAACTGGCGATCCGATACAGTAACTATTCCCTTGTAATTACAAATTCTATAACTAGAGAGGATCCAACCATGACGATTAAACATTGCAGTCTGTTACATAACACACTGCGAAAAACCGCTTTGGCAATTCTATTTAGCACACTCAGTGCAACTGCAATAGCCGATGTCCATGAAAAACCGGAAAAAGCCATTAAAGCCACCGTGTTTGCAGCCGTGGGGGGGGTCTTTAGTGATGATGCTGTTAACCCCAGCATAACAATTACTATTCCGGCAGGTGCTTTAAGTGCCGATGCAAAATTGATTGTTAAACGTAAAACCGATGCTAAAGCACCCGGTGGCACTTTAACAGCGGCTGGTGATGTTTTTAAAATTAAATTAGAAAAAGCTGGCGATGATTCTGAAGATCACAGTGATACGCCATTAAAATTAATGAAGGCAATGGAAGTTGCGCTGGCAACCAATGGCATTCCCAACCATCCGCAATTAGGTGAAATTGCCATTTATCGAAAAGATAATTGGAAACGCATGATGGCAAACTTTTATCGTGCATCTGATTCTACTGTATTAACAAAAACAAAAAGCATTAAACTTAAATTACGCGCAGTCTATCGAACGCTACAAGCACGCACTGGCCCAGAAGTTGACCGCGGTCGTGATTTATATATGAATGAAACTTGGGGTGATGAAGCACTTTGGGGAGAATTTTTTGAATTACACACCGTGCTTAATAATGTTAGCCCAATGACTGCTGTTGGCATTGGTGCACAAATCGACATTAGCAAAGTACCCAAAGCTATTGTTGACGTGATGATAAGTGATGATTTTGCCGCCAAACAAGCCGCGCTACAAAATCCAGCCGTTGCCCGAATGCTGATGAAAGCCGATGCGGTTATCGGTATCAAAGGCGTTTATGGTAATCCGGATAAACCCGATATGATGACATCAGTTGGTTTAACCTGTGCCGTTTGTCACGTTGTTGTAGAGCCAACCAAGTTTCAACTCGAAGCTGGAGCCGAGCCAGTACCACTACCAATTGGCGTACCAGTGTATGGCCCACCTAACACTAAAATGGATGCCGGTTTATTATTATCATTCACACCACGTGTTCAAACCGGTTCAGAAAATGTGAATATTGCCGATTATCAAGGTTGGGGACCAGGACGTGTTGATCCACGCTTTTTTCCAAACAATCCGTTTAATGATAATGTATTTAATCCCAGCAGCATTCCACAACACTGGAATTATATTGACCTTGCCGAACAAGGTTATGCCGCAACATGGATTGGCGTATTACAAACACGCCCAGACAATCATTCACTCGCCAGCGCGCCAGAATGTGGTATTGATTTAGTATTGGATCGAAACGGTGCATGGGGGACCCCATACGCAACAATTAAAAATATCGAAATCGGTAATCCATTACCACAAGAATTTTTAGACCGACTCGACGTTGCTGAAATCAACGAACCCGGAAACGATTTATTAAAGCAAGACTTACTCGACGTTGAAGCATTCTTGCAAAGTATTGTTAGCCCAGCACCCGGCGAATTTAACGAAGCAATGGCCGAAAAAGGCTGGCGTTTATTCTACGGCAAAGCCAACTGTGCAGCATGCCATAGCTCTGGCGAAGGCACTGGCGCTGAGGGTAAATACTTCACCAACATCGTCGCCCAACCACCACAAGGTTTATTATCAATCGGAATTAAAACACCAGGACTTCGTGGCCTAGCCGTCACTGCACCGTATTTTCACGATGGCAGTGCCGCAACATTAGCCGATGTCGTCAAGCGATATACTTCTCCAGAAATTCCAGAGGTACCAAACTTATCAATGGAAGAACAAAACGCGGTAGTAGAATATTTAAAAAGTTTATAAATTAAATTATTTTACAAATATAAAAAATTTAGGTTAGGGTAAGCATTCTGTGAACCCTAACCTACATTACTATTTACCAATAAAAAGAAGTTGCAATATGATATTCATCTGCAACAAATTTTTCATAGCTTAGTCTTATATCCCAGTCACGTTGATCACCAAAACGCGTTTGCCATTTAAAGTGATCTGTACCTGATCCACCATCATTAATAAACTTTCTATGTGAAAATGAAATTAATGACTTCCAATATCGTGATGTTGAAAAAATAACTTCAACTCGTGGTGCTATACCAAAAGTTCCTGATTCTTTATAATTTGATTGAACAAAACTATCAAACATAGCAAGCATTACTACATTGCCAGATCTAGAGTTAAATAAAGAATACGCTTTCCCAATACCACCTGAAATTTTTGGCACTAAACAATTTTGACATGCTAAGTCTTGTTGATCCAAACCAAAATTAAAATTCCACGCAAAACCACCATCACCGGGTAAATTAGTTTGGGCAATATTCAATGTTTCAACTTTAATAAAATCTAATTTTGTTAAAATCAGTTTTTGATCAAAATAGCGCGCCGTAGCATCCATCATCGTTAAGCTTGAATTTGGTATTCTCCCCTGATCCAACTCAAGCAAATCATAATATACCGGTCTAAATTGTAATTGTGCAGCATTTTGAAACTGACTACTAGTATACACTCCAAACCTAAACATCATCGGTAACGGGCCTTTATGAGGCGGTGATATTGCCATACTTGTTATTTTTTTTTCATCCATCAAATTTTCTGCTGGTAACAACGCGCGTTCAAGCAAGTATTCTTGTTTTTGTCTTAATAACTTCTTATTAGTTTTATCAGAAATAATCAAAAATTCCGTATATTCAAGTAACGTATCAATTATCGAAATTTTGTCCTTGTTTGTTAATTTATTATATTTTTCCAACGATGAACTTACACTACTAACTCTTTCAGATAGTATATTTTGATTTTCATTCGTTAATGATAAAAAACTTTCATAAAATCGATTTTGTCTCGAAGGGATTCTTGTTACTTTTTTAACTAAAGGAATATCACCACGCGTTATTTTCGCTAAACGCTCAAAAATAGTGACTGGATTAGACCAAAAATAATCAGGAAGTAATGGTTCGTCAATCACTAAACCTAATAATTCTGCCATTCTAAAAGCACAGTTTTGCTTTAAATAATAATATACATAAGATGAGCCCAGTAATTCCCATGAATGAGATATTATTTGATCAAGCTCATCATCAGAAAGGTTTAATTCATATTGCCACATATCTCGTAAATCATTTTCGATGTACGTATGGTTTAATTTATAAAATTTATTTGCAGAAAAACCTGCAGTATATCCTCCTAAAAGACCTTTAAATATATAAACCAATGGATTTTCATTTTCTGGAATAGTTGCTCCAAAATTTAAACTATCGTCTAATAAAACACTAGTATTTAAACTGAGCTTAGAATTAAATTTTAACAGTATATGTCCATAGTACGAGGCAGGGTTGTCCAAGTAACCCGTAGCAAATATTACGCTTAATGATTGAATTTGATTATTGCGACTCCAGTTATTGTATTTTGCACAAGATACTGCTGGTACAGTAGTAATCTGAGACCAATCTAATTGCTTGCGGAGCCATTTGTAACGTGCAATATACCGACACTGTGCATGACTATCAGGCTTGTCATCTGAATATATAAACAAGGCTTTCAAAGTAGCATTAAGCTCAGCGGCGGGATTTGTTGAACCCAAAGGAGAAATAAAAAAATTGGGTGTAATTATTTCACTCGAAATAGTAGTGCTGACTGTTGCACCATCAGTTATTGATTTTTTTTTATAATGCAGTAGTTTATGCCAATAAACATGACTTGCTAATTGAGTTTCTTCTGCTTGCTTTATAAGCGATGCAAGATCATTATTAGTAGCAGCCACAGTTTCTAAACTTAATAATACTAGTACTAGAAAGCTTAAAAAATTTCGCACCAACAACCCCATCAATAAACACAGACTATAAAAAAGCTCGCTAATATGAATTAACGAGCTTAATACTATTTAATAGCAATATTTAAATAGCTTGGCATTGTTTTGAAAATTGAGTATCGATATTTTTTTGTACTAAATTATAATAATTTTCTGCCTTCGTCACTTTAGCTTGAGTAGCATATTCAGCATTTTGTAACGTTGTACGGAAGTCTGTTCTAATTGATGCAATTATTTGATTATGTACTGTAGAATCACAACCCATAATATTTAACATTGCATTAACATGCTGTCCATTACCTTTTACTGTTTCTTCTTCAAGATTGGCATAAGTTGCTCCAACATACATAGCCATCTGAGCTTTTTTACTATTACAAGTATTTTGTGATGATTGGTTTGAAGTTACTGCCGTCGACCCAAAATCCCATAAAATATTAGAACTAATAGCCGCCCATGCCGTATTATCAAAAACCATTGCTCCAATACCGCAATCAACCCATGCATTTAAAGGCTTTTTGGTTTCTTTTTCTGTCGTAGGCTTGGATGCTTTCTCCTCTTGTACTTCTCCAGCTAAGCTAATACTTGGGATTTGTACAAGTAAAATAAATAATGCTGTTATTTTTGTTATCGTTTTCATATATATTCCCTAATTTATTATTAATAATTATCACGCCGTTAGTCAATAACAGTCTCATGATAAACTTAACAACTATTTTACATAAATAAAATAAAAATATCACTATTTATATGGGAATAAAATTGTATATAAACCGTAATTTTGATTATGTTTTAATCAAACTAACAATTTAATTAACCTGAGCTCGGGATAATTAAAAATTAATTCGTTTAGAGATTTTCATTAATACGACTAATAACGTTAAGGCAACTAACCAGACAGTGATATACACCGCCATTGATTGTTTGGCTTTTTGTTTTTCAAGCCAAGTGCGCGGTTTTACACCTTTAAATAAAAACACCATTTTTGAAGCTAAATTAACACAAACAATGTTAACCGATAATAATAATCCGGCGCCAATGGCCAAATCCCATGATCCAGTACCAAGCATTAAACCCAAGGTCACTGTTGGTGGTAATAGTGCAACGGATACCATTACACCAACCAAGGCGCTAGCGGTACCAGATGTTAAAGATAATACTGCAGCAGCACCGGAAACTAGGGCTAGCACCACGACATCAAGACCTACTTCTGTGCGCGACAAAATTTCACTGTTTGGATATTCTATTTGCCAAAAATAACCAATGATGATTGAGATACATAAGGCGATAACAATGCCAATTATGTTGGTTTTAAATGACTGCCATATAAAAGTGGAATCACCAATTGAAGTAGCAAATGATAATGCGATATTGGGGCCTAATAATGGCGCAATAACCATTGCACCAATAATGACCGCGACATTGTTCTCTAATAAGCCGATGGTTGCCACAATGGTAGAAAAGACTACCATTAATAAGTAATTGCTATTGAGCTGTGCACCATTTTGAATATTTTGGTACAGCTCCTCACGAGTACGTTCTACTTTATTGGCTTGTTCCGTTTTTGCGATTTGCTCTGGACGCGGCAAAGTTGCCTCAACCGGTAAAATTAACACTCGCGCATTTTCCGATGTTGCAATAACATTTTGAACGGCGTCAAGCACCGTTTGTTGCTTATCAGGCTCAACTAACATGCGCACAATGCAACGACCTTCTTCAAATCCTTTTATCGACCAACAGTCAATAATATCGTGCTGCTCGGCTATGCCTTTAATGGTATCAATGTGTCCAGCATCAACGACTACTTCAATAAGTCTCATTTAGAAATCCATTTTGTATTTTTCCGACTAATTTAGTTAAATATATCATTAGTTAATTCCTAAATAACTTTTTACCACCATTGCCAAACAAGCTCAAGACTACGTTAGCTTTTTGTGCCTAATCTAATTAACCGTTTTCACTATATCCAGAAATGCCGGCTTAAAACATTACCGACATGACGCGGCGGAGGGGTACATAAAATATCTAAAACATTCCTTAATCCGGTATAATAACCATACATTGATTGATATGGAAATAATATGGATTTTAAGAATGGTAAATCTAAGAACAATACCCAATAATCGTATTTTTATCGGTATCATTATTATGTTCACCGCAATAAATGCACATGCAATTGTTTCAATTGGTAATTTGAAATTTGATGAAAAAAATGTTGGCTTTAATGGCTCATTGAATATCGATGCTAGCGGTGCTTCTGGCAACTCGGACAAGTCATCATGGCATGTTGGTTCAAACCTTGTTTGGCGCACAAAAAATTATATTAATTTATTTTTATTTGGCTACGATTACGGCGAATCAAACAACCAAACCAACGCCAATAAAACCTTTACACACTTTCGCCATATTCAACAATACACCCACACTATAGATTGGGAATTATTTGCTCAATTAGAAAAAAATGAGTTTACGCGTCTAACTCGCCGCGAATTATTGGGCGTTGGCTTACGTTTTTCAATCGAACCGAATACTTTACTGGGTCTCGGCGTTTTCCGTTTTTCTGAACGCTTAGATAAAACTGCCAGTTCCACAGATAAATTAAAAGATGACGGATTTAGGTTAAATGCTTATTGGAATGGTGAGTATACTATAAACCCAATGAGTAGTTTTAAAGCACGATTATATTATCAACCAAAAGTGGATGAGTTTACTGACGTAAGAGTTTTATTTAATAGTGATTTAAAAATAAAGTTATACCAAAATCTTAGCGTTAAACTCAGCGTTGACGTTACACACGACAGTCGTCCACCTCAAGGCGTTAAGGATACCGATTTTACTTATCGTTCTGGTGTTGAATATAATTTTTAGCAATACAACATTAGGACAAGAGGTTTTATACACTTTTAGTCATCACTAATAATTTCTAATAAATCACCAATTTCTTCTTTAATTTGACCCACGTCAAATTTATTATCGTTTATTTTTTTTGATTTTTTAATGGTGGCTTCAATTAAATTGACTATCTTTTGTTGTAATTGTTCCGACTGAGCATCTTGTTTTAATTGTTCAAGCGCATCAATATTTTGTTTTAGTATTTCCAAAGTTTCATCTTGGTAGCTTTCACAAATATTTTGTAATTTTAAAATCATCAAATCGAGCAGGTCGTCATCTTGGTTGCATTTTTCTGACTTTGCGCTTTGAGATAATTTTAATATACTGCTATTGGCAGCAAAACCTAATGCACGTAATGTTTCTTGTAGTTTTTCATAAGTTATCTCTTGATCATTATCCTCTTTCGATGGCATATTTTTAATCAAAATTGAAATGTTTGAATGATTCACCATTAAATAACTGTGTAACTGATAAAACATTCCTGAAGCATGATTCTCATAAATCACTTGCCGCTCTAATGGTGTAACCACACCAAAATCGCTGTACTCAGCGGTAGTACCATTACTTCTAATTTGAACAACTGTGCGTAAACCAAGCTCGGTAGTAATCGATAAAATCTTGCGCGCCACCATCTCGTTATTTTTAAATTGATGGCAGTGTTCATAAAATTGAATAACAAGAATTAAATCATTACTGTAATTTAATGCATGTATTGCAGATTGATTCGAATCCGTTAATTTTCTTTCGAGATTGGTATTATCACTATTTTGTCTGGCTAATTCTAAATTTAGATTTACTTTTTCACGCAGGTTATCTATTTCAAAAGGTTTTAATATATAATCAACACCACCCGATTCATATCCTTCAAGTCGTTCAACCTCTGATGACTGACCTGAAACAAATATAACTGGGGTATTATGCAAGCTTTCAATTTCTTTTAATTTTCGACAGGTTTCAAAACCATTCATACCTAGAGGCATTGATACATCAAGTAAAATTAAATCGGGTACGTGATTCTCAAGATATTTTAGACACGTTTCACCAGACGACACCAATGACACAACATGTTCACTTGATAAAACTTCTTTTATCAAGCCTTGTGTTATTTCTTCATCATCTACTGATAGTATTAAAAATTTAGGCACAATAAATTATTTAATGTAAAGGTGAATCTGAAACGCCTTGCATTACTGATAGAGTTTTCGTTTTATTCGATAATCTCTGCTGTAATATATCAAAGCTATATTGGCTTTTAAGGTCTTGCCATAATTCAAATGCTAATAAAACATCATGTTCTTGCTGTTTTTCCGTCATACTTCGAATCGCTAGCAAAGTATCCATAATATAAATAAAGGAATCGGATAGTTGTTGATATAACCTTGCAACACCCGCCGTTAAATCATCTGCTAAATGTAAATAAGCAGTGCGCCCTAAGTCAACATAATATTTTACTTTCATATGACGGCGTTGCGCTCTTTGTGGAAATAAGCCTGAAAATAGTAAACACTGATCACCAACTTCACGCAAGCGTAATTCGCGTTCGGAGCCATGGCTTTTTATACTATTAATATATTCCATAGCCATCACTTTGGAATTAATATTCGAGTTTTTCATGTTACGCATTAACATGAAAACTAGATAACTTTCTAAATCTTCACTCAATGGCGTTTGTGTTATTTCCTGTGCCTCGAGCACTAGGCGATGCCATTGGGCTATATTACTTTCTACTAATATTGTTGGCATTATTTTTACCTCATACCAAGGTTAACGTCACTATGTGCTATAAACTTGAACAGGCTTTATATATGTATAGCTGATGTTACCCCTTAATTATATAGGGTATATACCCTAATTTTAATAATATACAATAAAAACAAATAGATAGTGCTAAATTATTTAATCAGTAAACAGTTATAAAACAATTCTCGTGATACAGTAAACATTTATCACTAAATCTCTGTTTACCTTAGTTCAGCATGGTTATAATGCACGCCTTATAGGTTCAGTGAATCTTTTAGGAATATTAGAAGGTACTAAATTGGTAGGAAAAAGAGACAAATTTAATAAAAATCAAATGTTTGATCCATCAACATTTCAAGGTTTGATTTTTACGCTGCAAGATTTCTGGGCACGTAATGGTTGCACCATTATGCAACCTTACGATATGGAAGTTGGTGCAGGAACATTTCATCCTGCCACATTTATTCGTGCAATTGGTCCTGAGCCTTGGCGCGCAGCTTATGTGCAACCAACACGTCGACCAACCGATGGACGCTATGGAGAAAACCCAAACCGTCTGCAACACTATTATCAATTTCAAGTAATTTTAAAACCGTCGCCCGATAATATCCAAGAACTCTATCTCGAATCATTGAGTTGCTTAGGTTTTGATCCCTTAGTGCATGATATTCGTTTTGTAGAAGATAATTGGGAATCACCAACCTTAGGCGCATGGGGACTCGGTTGGGAAGTTTGGTTAAACGGCATGGAAGTAACACAGTTTACTTACTTCCAACAAGTTGGTGGTTTAGAGTGTCGTCCGGTTACCGGAGAAATTACTTATGGTCTCGAACGCCTTGCGATGTACATTCAAGGTGTCGATAGTATTTACGATATCGTTTGGTCAAAAAGTCCCGACGGTATTGTTACTTATGGTGATATCTTTCATCAAAATGAGGTGGAACAATCAACCTATAATTTTGAGCATGCCAATGTTACTGCTTTGTTTACTTGGTTTGATAACTGCGAAACCGAAAGTAAAACTTTAATCGAACAAGGGTTATCTTTGCCAGCTTATGAACAAGTATTAAAAGCCTCGCATACATTTAACTTACTCGATGCACGTCATGCTATTTCCGTTACAGAACGGCAACGGTATATATTGCGAATTCGAAATCTATCTCGTGCTGTTGCAGAATTATATTTTGCAAGTCGAGAAACTTTAGGCTTCCCATTATTAAAAAGTGAACGTTCTGATACAAACAAAAAACGCGGAGCAACTGCATAATGGCAAAGCAACGCAATTTACTCATTGAAATCGGAACAGAAGAGCTTCCACCTAAAGCACTATCTGCATTATCAACAGCATTTACCGATGGAATTATTACTGGCTTAAAAAACGCCAACTTGGAATTCGGCGCAGTTAAATCATTTGCTACACCACGCCGATTAGCTATATTAGTTTATGAGCTTGATGAAGTTCAACCGGATCAAAAAATCGAACGTAAAGGGCCAGCCGTAACCGCAGCTTTTGATGAAGAAGGTGTGCCAACAAAAGCTGCTACCGGTTTTGCCAAGTCTGTTGGTTTGAGCGTTGATGAACTAGAAACACAAGACACTAAGAAAGGCACTTGGTTAGTAGCTCGCACCACCACAAAAGGTCAACAAACCACCAACTTAATTTCTGATATTTTACAACAAAGTCTCGACAAACTGCCAACACCAAAACGCATGCGCTGGGGTTCAGGTGATGCACAATTTGTTCGACCAGTACACCGTATCATTATTTTATTTGGTAAAGAAGTCGTCGAAACAGAAATTTTTGGCATTAAAAGCGGCAAACAAACTTTTGGTCATCGCTTTCACGCACCTAAGAATCTAAATATTTCTAAACCAGATGACTATGAAAATATTTTGTTAAAAAAAGGCCGTGTCATTGCCAGCTTTGAAGAACGCAAACAACAAATACAAAATCAATTAAGTGATATTGTAAAACAACACAGTATCACTGCCGTAGTTGATGATAATTTACTAGATGAAGTGACCTCGATGGTTGAATGGCCCGTTGCCGTTATGGGTGAATTTGAACAAAAATTTCTAGACATCCCGTCAGAGGCATTAATTTCAACCATGAAATCAAACCAAAAATATTTTCATACTGTTGATGAAAATAATCAACTAACACAATACTTTATTACCATTGCCAATATTGCTAGCAAAGATACTAAGAAAGTGCAACAAGGTAACGAACGCGTGATTCGCCCGCGATTAGCCGATGCCAATTTTTTCTGGAAGTTAGATCAGAAAACAACATTGTCTTCTAATTTAGAAAAACTCAAAACCGTCGTCTTTCAAAAACAACTGGGTAGTATTTATGACAAAGTGCAGCGGGTCACTCAATTAGCTGGCTGCATTTCAGAGCAACTTAGTGCTGCAAAAATTGACAATAATAAAGCCGATGTCGAAACTGCTGCTAGTTTATGTAAGTGCGATCTGATGACTGAAATGGTAATGGAATTTACCGATTTGCAAGGTGTGATGGGGCGATACTACGCTAAGTTAGAAAATCACAATGACGATATTTGCACTGCATTAGATGAATATTATAAACCACGCTTCGCTGGTGATGAATTACCACAATCAATTACCGCTCAAATTCTTGCAGTGGCAGATAAAATTGATACTTTGGTTGGCGTTTTTGCGATAGGACAAAAACCAACCGGTGACAAAGACCCGTTTGCACTTCGTCGCGCCACCATTGGTAGCTTACGCATTTTAATCGAATGTGATCTACCACTCGATGTAAATGAAATTTTACTCGCCAGTGCAAAAACATTTGCAGCTGACTTAAAAGCAGAAAATAATGTAACCGAACTGCATCAATTTATGATCGATCGCTTACGCACATATTATTCTGATCTCAATATTGATTTTTCAGTATTTGATTCAGTAGTATCTCAATATTATCAAAACCCATCGGATATTCATGCACGCATTAAAGCTGTTGATTATTTTAAACAACGCCCAGAGGCCAGTAGTTTATCCGCTGCAAATAAGCGTATATCGAACATACTTAAAAAAGTTGATGGTCAACTACCTGTTGATATTGATCCGAAAAAATTTACTAATGAAGCAGAAAATACATTATTTTCTCATTTGGAAATAGTACAAAAGGATATTCAACCACTAATGGAAAAGCTCGATTACACAGCTATCCTGCAAGAGTTATCCGTCTTAAAAGAACCTGTTGATGGTTTTTTTGATAACGTAATGGTGCTTGATGACGACCTCGATGTTCGAAATAATCGTTTGGCTATTTTAAATTTAATACATAAATTATTTTTAAACGTAGCCGATATCTCGAAATTACAAGCGAGTTAATCATTATGAAAAAATCAGATTCTTTTGCCGATATGATGAGCGCAGTGCAACAGTTTCATGATAAACACGATTTCAAAAATACTGGCGGCGAAGAACTAACCTATCGAATTGCATTAATGGCAGAAGAACTCGGTGAAATTTCATCGGCCGTCACCAAGGGCAAAGACAACAGCGAAATATCTGAAGAATGTGCTGATTTATTTATATTATTATTAGGCACAGCCATAGCAGCCGATTTTGATATGAATACTGCATTTTGGCACAAAATGCAAAAAATTATGTCACGTGAATCTCGAATGGTTAATGGCCGAATTCGAGTATCTGAGTTTCGTGGTGTTGAGTAAATGAAACTAATCATATTAGATCGCGATGGTGTCATCAATGAAGATTCTGATGACTATATTAAAAGCCCAGAAGAATTCATTGCAATTCCCAATAGCTTTGAGGCAATAACACGTTTGTGCCATGCAGACTATAAAGTAGTTATTGCTACCAATCAGTCAGGCTTGGCTCGCGGTTATTATGATCTAGACACATTGAATTCAATTCACGCCAAAATGCATCGACTGCTTGAAATGCATGGTGGTAAAATCGAATCGATATTTTTTTGCCCGCATACCCCCGATGATAATTGTTTATGCCGTAAACCAAAAACCGGAATGCTCGACGACATCGCAAGCCGCTATAATATCTCATTAGAAAATGTTCCCTTTGTCGGTGATTCCTTAACAGACATAAAAGCGGCACAAAATGCTGGTGCAATACCTTATCTGGTTAAAACAGGAAAAGGTCAACGTACTATAAAACATGCACAAGCCAATGAATTAGATAATATTCCTATCTATAACGATCTAAATGACGTTGTAAATTACTTTTTAAACCACAATTAATAACATAAATCTCACATGCAATTTATCCGTTCTCTTTTATTTAGCATTGTCATGTTATTACTCACGCTACTCGTTGCTCTAGTAGGCTTTACTGTTGCACCATTTCCTGTCAAAGTGCGTAATTTTTTTATTCGCTTTTATGCACTGCTTACTCTAGCTGCCATTAAATATATTTGCGGCATTCGCTATGAAGTCACAGGCACAGAAAATATCGGCACCCAAGCTTGTGTCGTCATGGCCAATCATCAATCCACTTGGGAAACCTTGGCAGTTCAAGCAATATTTCCACATTTAAGTTTTGTGGTTAAACGTGAATTATTGTGGTTGCCATTTTTCGGATGGGCCTTGGCAATGTTAAAACCTATTGCGATAAACCGACGTTCGGGTCGAAATGCCATGCAACAAGTTGTTGAGCAAGGAAAAGACCGACTGGACTCTGGAATCTGGGTTGTTATTTTTCCGGAAGGCACACGCACCGCCTATGGTGAGAAAGCCCGCTATAAAAAAGGCGGGGCTATTTTAGCCCATTCCAGTGGTTATAATGTTGTTCCAATGGCACACAATGCGGGTAAGTTTTGGCCGAAAAAAGGTTTTCTTAAAAAACCCGGAACCATCAAAGTTGTTATTGGTGAAAAAATTATCAGTAACACACTAACCGTTGATGAAATCATTGAAAAGACAGAAATCTGGATAGAATCAACCAAGAAAACCCTAGATTAAGTATCTATTCCTAATGAAGCCGAACTTTGCATAAAGAAAAAGCCAATATAGCTTGACCATATTAAGCTATTCTAAATACTGGTATAATTGTATCTAGCGAAGCTGGTTTTGCAATAACTGCAATACTGTCATAAAGTAAATACTTACTTACACAAAACTTAAACTAAATCAATTACATGTATAAAACACTAATGAACGCCATTTGGGATAGCATCGGTTTATTCCTAAGTCATTTTGTAATGCTTGCAGCAATCACCTTGCCATTTATTATATTCCTTGAAGTTTTTGAGGTTTATTTTATTGAAAGCTATCTTATGACTCCATTCATGTTTAATGATTTATCACCATTGCTAGTGGCACACCTTACAATAAAACCATTTTATAGCATCGCAGTGATTTTTTACATTGCATCGGTAATCGAACAACCTGCTATAACAATTACACAGTCATGGTTGTATGGAATACGATACTGGCCAGTATACTTCGTGGTTAGTTTAATTATGAACACGCTTATTGGGACAGGTTTATTATTTTATGCCATTCCGGGGATATTTTTATTTATACGATTCTCGTTTACTGAGTTTCATTTATTGCTCGATAAGCAATCACCTTTTGCTGCGATAAAATCCAGCTTTGTTAATACCCGAAAATATTTTTTACAGCTAAGCGGGGGATTTATCATTATCGCTGTTATAGTTTTTTATAGTCATGCGATGGTAAATACTATTTTTGAAATTCAGGCGCCCGAATTTAATTTTGACTTATTAACTGGAATATTAGAAAAAGACTCTCCAGTAAAAACACAATCTCTATCACAAGAAAACCTTTTAATTAAATTTCCACCGTTTTCATTACTGAGATCAATTATTAGTATCTTTTATAACTTTGTTATTGTTATATTTACAATTTTTGCATTTCGTATTTATTGCTTAACAAAACAAAAAAATTAATATTCCACAAAAAATAATGCTTGATAATACACCTGTAATTTTAATGAATCAATTTGTAAGCCATTTCGCATATCAATAAATTGAAACGCATTTGAACCTTGTTGTAATAATACAGCTATATCCTTAGATAAGGATGTCGCTAATTTAGTGACTTTATTTAAACCTCTTCTGACCTTTAAGTTATTTATTTTAGAAACATTCATTTTATAATCGCCTTTTAACAGGCCACGATAAACCCGTATTAATAATGCCATATCACGTCCCAATCTATCTGCTGCTGACAATATTGAGCTAGCGTTATTTTGATGAATATTCAGTGCTGTTACATTACTCGTGATTCTTTCAAGCAAATACAATTGACGGGTGATAAAATAAATATGGGTATTTGAAGAATTACTCTTGAATAGTAGATTATTTATTTCGGTATTTAAGGTTAGTAATTTTGGTAAATTCTTTTGCAGTTTTGACAGAGATTTATGGTAGCTAATTAAATCTTTCTGCGATTTTAAAATTGTTTCCATTTTTTTTCGATACATTTTTTCCGCTTGAGTAAATTTTTTACTATTAAAATCTAAATCATTATTAACAATAAATTCTGAAATAATTTGGAAACGATGCTCTATTTGATTTGAATATTTCTGAAGTTTAACAAAATAACGTTTATCTTTATCTTGCTCGTTTGCTAAGTAAAAATTAACATCCATTAATTCATTTGACTGCTCAAACAGTGTTTTTTGAAACTCAATAACAATATCATTTTTACCGGAGTCTGCATTAAACAGCGATATCGTAAAAATGATAATAACGAAGACAAAAAAACCAATAATAGCCAATGTGAGCCAACTCGGAATTTTATTAGCAAAACTATCCCGTTGCCTGACTGCCTGCTCATACTCATACGACATTCCTAAATCCCCTCAAAATACTAATCTGCTTTTTATTATTCTTATACTTTATTCAGCGATATAAAGTTAACTGGTACTAAAATTCATAAAAAATACCTGTTCTTTTACTATAGAGCATATCGTAAAGTGGGGACATCAAATATCTTAATTCTTATATAAACGATTGAATAAGCTAAATATATTTCACTTTACTGGAGTTGAACTTCACATAACTCGGGTTTAGATTATAAACTGATTATTAAATCAGCCAACAGATTGGTGGTGAAATTCTCACTAAAAGTATGTGGAATTACGATTATTTTTAAATATAACAGATTTTTTATGCGCGCGACAATACATACAAACTCGTATTAACTTTATAGCTCGACTGATGAACTTCAATCTTGGCAGCACTTTGACTTAAATCTGTGTTAATTGAACTCTGGTAAATTATTTTACGAAATTCTAAATAGGAAAGTTGTAGCTGATCATTTAAAAACTGGTGCAGGGCAGGCAAGCTAAATACTAGATAATTTGTCTCTGTATCAAAATATAATTCAGTATTAAGCAAGTTAATTCGATTTAGAGTTTCAATATCCTGTTTAATAATTTTAACAAAAAAATTTAAAACAATATCTTGGCACAATTTTGAACTCATAAAGTAAACATTTTAATTATATTCGCGAGTAACATAAAAACTAAAACAACTACTAAAACTTTTCGTATAAATTGCTGACCCCCTTTTACAGCATAATGCGCACCAAACCAGGCTCCAGCGGCATTTGCAATTAGCATTGGAATGGCGATCACCCAGACCACTTTTCCAGCGATAAGAAATGCAATCGCAGCACCAATATTGGTGCTTAAATTTAGTGGTTTCGTAATCGCGGTAGCATGTAGATAATCAATTTTTAAATATTTGTGCAACGAGATTGTCATATAACTACCAGTACCCGGCCCAAGAATTCCATCATAAAATCCTATTGGAGCTGTAACTGAAATTGTTTTAATAGCACTGGTTTCAATTGCCGCTAACTCTGTTTCGGTTTTATTTTGTAAAGTAAAAAATAATGCTATTGGAATGCAGATAATGATCATCCATTCCAAAATCCAGGTTGGTGTTTTTAATGCCAACACACCACCAAAATAGGAAACAATGAGGCAGGGTAGTACTGCAATAAAAACCACACGCCAAATTATTTTATTGTGTTTATGGTATCGAGCAATGGCAACCAATGTGCCGAACATTGAGATTATTTTATTACTTGCTAATGCAAACACCGGTGGTAAACCGCTGAGTAATAAAATAGGAATTTGAATCATACCACCACCACCTGCAATGGCATCAACATACCCAGCCAGAAAGGCAGTGCTAATAAAAATTAACAACCATAGTAACGTGATGTCAGGAAGACTATCCATTTTATTTTTTTAAAATAGTCCGTCAGAAATAAAACAACTCAATTTCGACTTAATTACCGTAAATACAGAGTATAGCGAAACCGTCTATTTACGGTCAATGTTAATAAACTTGTTAGCAGATTGTACCAATTGCGAGATCATGGTTAGATGCGCTTAAAAATGGATACTTTTTAGTGATTGATGAGTTGCATGATAACTTGCACCCCAAAATAGTTAAGTTTCTTGTGAATTTATTTCATAATAGGGATATACGGTATCGGCTAACAGGACGATAATTAAAATATCATACATCAAGGTTTGAAACATTAAGCGCATTTGATTCAATAAACTCGCGACGCGGTTCAACCTGATCGCCCATCAAAGTGGTAAATACTTCATCTGCAGCAATGGCATCTTCAATTTTAACTTGCAGTAAATGACGCGTTTCAAAACTCATGGTGGTTTCAGCTAGTTGCTCCGGATTCATTTCACCTAAACCTTTATAACGCTGAATGTGTTGTCCTTTGGCTGCATCTTTAATTAACCACTCAATCGCTTCTTTAAAACTGGTTACAGGCATTTCTTTGTCGCCACGTTTTACATATGCGCCAGGCTCGATTAAACCCGATAGTTGTGTCGCTAAAATTTGAATTGACTCATACTCACCGGAATCAAAGAAATCACTTGAGTATTCAAAGTTAGTACTCACGCCATGCTTGGTAACGATGATATTCACTGTCCAATCAACTTGATCACCATCTTCCACTTCAAGGAATTCAAACCGTTCGCCGGTTGCAGTGGTTGCATTAAGTTGATCAACCAAGTTACTAAACCAGCTATTTATTTCCGGTTTAGTTGATTCTGTAATAAGTTGTGGCATATTAAGCAGCTTTGATAATATGGGTTCATGATAACGCCGCGCTAAACGTTTAATAGTCGCTTTTACTTGTACGTATTGATTCGACAGTGTTTCTAATGCTGCGCCGGTTAAAGCCGGTGCTTGTTCATTGACGTGCAGTCCTGCACCATCCATAGCAAGTTGTAGTAGATGTTGATTTAACTCGGCATCGTCTTTGACGTAACGCTCCTGCTTACCTTTTTTAACTTTATAGAGTGGTGGTTGTGCAATATAAATATGGCCGCGTTCTACAATCTCTAGCATTTGTCGATAGAAAAATGTTAATAGCAATGTTCGAATGTGTGAGCCATCAACATCCGCATCGGTCATAATAATAATCCGATGATAGCGTAATTTGTCCGGATTAAATTCTTCTCGACCAATACCGCAACCCAGTGCAGTAATTAAAGTGCCCACTTCAACTGAAGAAAGCATCTTATCAAAACGGGCTTTTTCAACATTTAAAATTTTACCTTTTAACGGTAAGATTGCTTGAAATTTTCTATCTCGCCCTTGCTTAGCGGAACCGCCAGCGGAGTCTCCTTCCACTAGAAACAATTCAGACAAACTTGGATCTTTTTCCTGACAGTCGGCCAATTTGCCCGGCAAGCCAGCGACATCCAATGCACCTTTACGACGAGTCATTTCTCGTGCTTTTCGAGCGGCTTCGCGTGCACGTGCAGCTTCAACCATTTTACCGGCAATTGATTTTGCATCTTGTGGGGACTCTGCTAAGAAGTCTGCAAACTTTTCACCCACCACTGATTCAACTGCACCTTTGACTTCAAGCGATACTAGTTTGTCTTTGGTTTGAGATGAGAATTTTGGATCCGGAACCTTCACCGATAAAATAGCGGTTAAACCTTCACGGGCATCGTCACCTGTTGGGCTGACTTTAGCTTTTTTTGCGATAGCCGATTTTTCAATATAACTATTTAGCGTTCTTGTTAGTGCGCCACGAAAACCTGCCAAATGTGAACCACCATCGCGTTGAGGAATATTGTTGGTAAAACAGTAAATATTTTCCTGGTAGGAATCATTCCATTGCATTGCCACTTCTACACGCATACCCTCTTTTTCCATGTCGATATAAAATACTTCTGGATGCAACGGAGTTTTCTTGCAATTCAAATGTTCAACAAAAGCTCGAATGCCACCTTCGTATTCAAACACATCATTCTTATCATCACGTTGATCGGATAAAGTGATTTTTACGCCAGAGTTTAAAAAAGATAACTCGCGTAAACGTTTCGCCAAAATATCGTAGTGATAGGTGGTTTCTGAAAAGATATTATTACTAGGTAAAAATTTAACTTTGGTACCTGATTCTTCAGTATCACCAATAATTTTTAAATCTGTTTGCGGATTACCATTTCGGTATTCTTGTTGATAAATTTTACCACCACGGCGAATAGTTAACATCAATCGTTCCGATAGCGCATTTACTACTGAAATACCCACACCGTGTAATCCGCCTGAAACTTTATAGGAATTATCATCAAATTTACCACCGGCATGTAAAACCGTCATGATAACTTCGGCTGCCGATTTACCTTCTTCATGTTGTTCCGTTGGAATACCCCGACCATTATCTTGTACTGTGATACTACCATCAGAGTGTATTTTGATATCAATATTGGAACAATGACCAGCCAGTGCTTCATCAATAGAATTATCGACCACTTCAAACACCATGTGGTGTAAGCCAGTTCCATCGTCGGTATCGCCGATATACATACCCGGACGTTTTCGGACAGCATCCAGACCTTTTAAAACTTTAATACTGGAGGAATCGTAATTATCTACAGACATATTTTTCTTCTTTTGATTTGATGAAAAGCGAATTATTTGATTGAGCTATCAATCTTAAACAAGTCAATCAGTGTACCACTATCTGCTTAGAGAAGTGCGATATTCAGGGTTTTTTTAGATCTTTTTATGCAATAAATTAGATCACAATTATTAAAAATCAGGTTGTTGGTAGGGTAAAGTTTTTTTGAACCCTCACAATTTTTACTGTTTTCCTGTTGGGGTTTGGTAAAACTTTCACTCCAAGCTACAGAGAATTCATCGTATCAGCTGTAATCACACCATGTTCCACGTGAAACAATTTAATATCTAAAGCTGAATCAATATTGAGTAAGTTGGGATCCGTTAAACTAATAAAACATTGAGCTTGGCTATCCTGTAATAGTTGCATAAGTAACTGGCGATGTTCAACATCAAGTTCTGCCGCTAAATCATCTACCAAAATAATACAGTGTTGCTGTTTCTCACGTAGCAGTAATGCTTGCGACAATAACAATATTGTCACCAGCATTTTTTGTTGTCCTCGTGAAAAACAATGTTGTACTGGCGTAGCCTGATAGCTAAATTTAATATCTGCTCGATGAGGACCCGAACGGGTATAGTGCTTATCTTTGTCATTATCAAAACCTTCATGTAAGGCTGTGGCAAAATCAAGATCTTTTGACCAACCGGTTTGATAATGGATATCCGGTATGAATCCAAGCAGGCTTGATGCTGTCGTTTCATAGTATTTCTGCAACCGAGCTATGTAATCTTGGCGCATAGCAGTAATTTGTTCTGAGTATTTAATTAAATCCTTATCCCACATCTTAATTAAACTATCAGACTGTTCCTGTCTTAGCGCAGCGTTCCGTTGTCGTAATATCTTATGATAATCTTGCCAAATGGATAGGAAGTGATGTTCCACGTGAAACACACCCATATCGAGAAACTGTCTCCTAAATTTTGGTCCCTCAGAAACAAGACGGTGTAATTCAGGATGAAGACTAACAACGGGTAATAATTTTGTTAGCTCAGATGATTGTTTAAGTGTCTGACCGTTGATTCGGACAGTTGTAGCATTCTTGCTTTTCTCGATTCCTATTGGAAACGTTTTTTCTCCATCGTTTAATTGTCCAAATACAGTCAATTCAGTTTTAGTATATTGAATAATTTGTTTTACATGATGCGTTCGAAAAGAACGAGTTGTTCCAAGTATGGATATCGATTCCAACAAACTAGTTTTGCCACTAGCATTTGCACCATAGAAAATATTCAAACCAGAACAGGGTTCAATATCTACCTCGGATAAATTACGAACATTGTGTATACGTAATAGCTTTAAACTCATTAATTACTATTTAACCTCAGATCGCTATACGGCAATAATATTATCGTAGATTTATAACATCAATGTTTAAACTTTAGATTCTGGCTCAAAACATTATGGAATGACTGTTTTTATTATTTAGCTGAAATTCAGAATATTTAACCTGCTAAATGTTATTAAAGTAAGAGAATGTAGCCTGAGTTATAGATTATCAATTTTTATTTTATAAACGCATTGGCATGATGACATATTTACAATCTGAATCTGAACTGGTTTGTAATAAGCAGCTGCTATTTGAATCTAATAAATTCATATTAACGGTATCATTTTCAATGGCATTTAAAGCATCGAGGAAGTAGCTAACATTAAAACCAATATCAAGTGCTTCACCTGAATACTCTATTTCCATTTCTTCTTCTGCTTCATCTTGCTCAGGATTATGCACTGTGGCTTTTAAAAGATTATCGGCCAAGGTTAAACGCATACCTCGGTATTTTTCATTTGATAAAACCGATGCTCGTTGTAAAGCCGAATGTAATTCAATACGATCAAAGTTAATTGAAATATCAAGATTTTTTGGAATGACTTTTTCATAGTCTGGGAATTTGCCATCAATTAGTTTTGAAGTAAAAGTGAAATTAGGTAAGATTGCTTTAATATGGTTTTTACTAAATTGTAATTCGATTTCATCATCGCTATTGCTCAGTAGTCGAGTTAATTCAGTAACACCCTTGCGTGGAATAATAACTTGTAGTGGATCGGAAATTGCGATATTTGCTGTGATATCACACAATGCTAAACGATGGCCATCAGTAGCAACGGCTCTTAAATTATCGTTGTTTAATTCAAGTAATAAACCATTCAAATAATAACGCACATCTTGTTGCGCCATCGAGAATTGAGTTTTATTCATTAAGTGTTTTAAGTTGGATTGTTTTACAAAGCAAGTGTAAGGATCTTTTAAAGATTCTAAACTTGGAAACTCATCAGCATCTAGTGTTGCCAAAACAAAACGACTTCGACCTGAACGAATTTCTGCTCGATCTTTTTCAATCTTTATTTTTATAATGGCTTTGTCGGGAAGTGTTTTTACAATGTCCAAAAACTTTCGTGCCGGAAGTGTAATGTTACCAGTATCGGTTACGGCTTCATCTGGTGGTAAATTTATTTTAGTAACCATTTCAACTTCTAGATCGGTACCGGTCAAAGTCAAAGTGCTGTTTTCAACTTGAATTAAAATATTGGATAGAATTGCAAGCGTTTGTCGTCGTTCTATAACACCGCATACCACCTGAAGTGGTGTTAGTAATATTTCTCTACTTATGGATATTTTCATTTTATATTCCCGATATTTTGAGTTTTATCCAAACTATCTATTAATATTATTATTTATATATCTAATTATTATTATTATTATTAGTGAACCACTTTTCTGTGGATAAGTAATATTTTATTATAATTATCAATAATTTATGTTACTTCAAAGTTTTAGGATAAGTGACTATTTGATGCTGTATTAGGTGTGTGCAAATTGTGGATAACTACGCTTTATTTGTTTAGCTATAATTTACACACACTTTATCCACAAGTTTATTAGTCTTTTATCCCCGTTTTTATCCCCAATACTTTTTCAGTAAATTGTTGCTTTTCTATTCAGTTTAATCTGATTTTAGGTACTTAATGTCCTAATCAAATTAGATTGATCTTCTTTAATCTTAATATCTGTTTCAGATAATTCTGCTATTTTCCGACAGCCGTGTAAAATGGTGGTGTGATCTCGACCACCAAAAGCATCACCGATTTCAGGCAAACTGTGGTTGGTTAATTCTTTGCACAAAGACATTGCCATTTGGCGTGGTCGAGCAATGGATCGATTGCGTTTCTTTGATAATAAATCCGCAACTCGAATTTTATAATATTCGGCAACGGTCTTCTGTATATTTTCAATTGTGACTAATTTATCTTGCAGTGCTAATAAATCGCGTAGCGCATCTTTGGCAAGTTCGAGTGTAATTGCTTGACCCGTAAATTGTGAATTAGCACTGACTCGACGTAACGCACCTTCGAGTTCACGGATATTTGAGCGAATACATTTTGCAATTAAAAATGCCACTTCATTGGGTAGTTCAATATTAGCCTGTTCCGCTTTACTCATTAAAATTGCAACACGGGTTTCAAGTTCAGGAGCTTCAATGGCAACGGTCAGTCCCCAACCAAAACGTGATTTTAACCGTTCTTCTAAACCATCCACTTCTTTTGGATAGCGATCAGATGTTAGGATGACTTGTTTCTGGCCTTCTAATAAAGCATTAAATGTGTGAAAAAATTCTTCTTGAGATCGTTCTTTGTTGGCAAAGAATTGAATATCATCAATTAATAATGCATCTACCGAACGGTAGTAACGTTTAAATTCATTAATGGTATTATGTTGCAAGGCTTTTACCATATCTTGCACAAAACGTTCAGAGTGTAAATAAACCACATTGGCATTAGGATCATTTTGTAAAATCATATTGCCAACGGCATGCATTAGATGCGTTTTGCCTAAACCAACACCGCCATAAATAAATAGCGGATTATAGGCATTGCCCGGATTTTCACCAACCTGAATCGAAGCGGCTTTACCAAGTTGATTTGATTTTCCCTCAACAAAACTATCAAATAAAAATTTAGGGTTTAAGTTCCCGTTATTTTTAATCTGACTAATTTTGGATTTAGAGGTGGAATTTCGTACCGGCTTGAGACTTTGATCTTTGGTTAACCTTGCAAGATTGGCTTGGTTATCAATACTGCCAATTTTGATAGTAACATCGTCAATAATGTCACCATCATGGTCTAATAATGAGACAATTTCGCTAATCCTGTTGATAAAGCGATCATTTATCCAATCTAATACGAACTGATTAGGAGCTAATAAACATAATTCTTGATTATTTTGAACTGCATGCAACGGACGGATCCATGTATTGAATTGTTGCGGTGTCAATTCACCCTCTAAACGATCGAGACATTTATCCCAAACGCTGGCCATTATGCGATTCTCCTAACATTATGTTATTATTACTTTATTTTTGTATTTTTTTATTACTGTATGCTGGGATTAATGCCAAGCAGTTGATAATATTACTCTGGCTTGAAGAAGTTATCCACAAGCAAATGCGCTATTTTTAAAATTTTTCTAATAATGTTTAATTATGCTTACATGCAATTCAGCATTATCATAATGATCAAACTTCGATTACCGAAAAATAGTAAAATATTCATGAGATCGGTTGACATAGACCCCTGATCCACAGTATCTTTCTCGGCTCTTTAGAGCAATGTTAATTGGCTATAAAACGGTTAGTTTGCTCGTTAAATTAGATTTAATAAAAAACAGTGGTTTCAAGAATATGAAAAGAACATTTCAACCAAGCACATTAAAACGTAAACGTACTCATGGTTTTCGTGCCCGCATGAAAACAATTGGTGGACGAAAAGTGATTAAAGCACGTCGAGCCCGTGGACGTAAACGTTTAAGCGCATAATTGCTGCTTATCCGTAGTTTGTAGAATTCAATTTAAGCCAGCCGTTTCGCAAAGGCTTTTAAGATTTTTGAGTTATTTATTCACAGTCACTTCAAGATTGAACGAAATTTAAAGCCTAGCACTCCCTTAAATCCAAGGATTCTAAAATGCTATCCGAGCGATTTACCCGTTCTGTACGACTGACCAACGCAGTCGATTATGCCAATGTGTTTGATCGAGCTTGTAAGCAAAGCAGTCAACATTTCACTTTATTATGTCGTAAAAACAATCAAAAATTTGCTAGACTCGGGCTCGCAATTGCAAAGAAACAACTTCGTTTGGCAGTTTCACGAAATCGCATTAAAAGATTGGTGCGCGAAAGTTTTCGGCATAATCAGGATTTATTAACGGGTTTTGATATTGTGGTATTGACACGGACCTCGGTAATGAAGTGCTCAAATAACGAAATTGGTACTCTATTAGACCAGCAATGGCTGAAATTGGTAGCGCGATGCAAAAAATCTTGCTGAGTTTGATTAAATTTTATAAATACTTTATTTCACCGACATTGGGCTCAAATTGCCGCTATGAACCGAGTTGTTCAGAATATACGCATCAAGCTATTTCAGCATTTGGTGTATTAAAAGGCAGTTGGATTGGAATTAAACGCATTTTACGCTGTCATCCATGGCATGAAGGCGGTTATGATCCGATACCGGATGAGCAACATAAATTAACGGATACAACAAAAAAGAAGTAATAATTAATTATGGAACAACAACGAATCTTATTATTTGCGAGTTTATTTTTTGTAGGCTATTTATTGTGGGCTGCTTGGCAGGATCAATTTCATCCTAAAGTACCCGTGGTTGCATCAACGCCAGCAACATCGGTGATTAAAGGCAACGCTAAACTGCCCAGCAATGATAATAGTCAATTGCCCGCTGGTAGTGATATCAACGTCAATACCCAACTACCTAAATCACCAACAATTCCGGGTGCAAGTAAAGCAGATAGTTCGATGACAACATTGGCCAAAGGTTCAGTATTGCAGTCGGGTGAGCGTATCACTATTAAAACAGATACGTTTAGTATTGATATCGACCTACTCGAGGGTGATATCCGAAATGTTGATTTACTAAAATATCCTGTTGAACTTGAAAAGCCGGATAAGCCAATTCGATTATTAAGTGATTCGGGTAGCTTATTATTTGTAGCACAATCTGGTTTTATGACATTACCAAAAAGCAAAACAAGTGCATTACAAGTTGTACCATCTGCCAGTTCACCTTATACCAGCGCGAGTAGCCGTTACGACATGGGCTCAGACAATCAATTAACGGTTGATCTCAATTGGAGCAGTGCGCAAGGTATTAAAATAATTAAACGTTATCAATTTCAACGTGACAGTTATTTAATAAAAGTTAAACATATTGTTAGTAATCAATCCGAGTTGGATTGGCAGGGTGTGTTGCGTCATCGTTTGTTACGTGGTGAACCAACAGATGGTAATTCAATGTTTACCGGAACCTATTCGTATACTGGTGGTGTCATTTATAGCGATGCAGAACGTTACGAAAAATATAGCTTTAGTGACATGGCGGATCAAGATTTATCGCGTGATGTTACCGGAGGTTGGATTGCAATGATTCAACATTATTTCTTAGGTGCGTGGGTTCCAGAGAGCAAACTCGCACAGCATTATTATTCAACGAAGCTAGGCCAAGGACAATTTTACTTAGGCATGAATTCCGGCTGGGTAACAGTTGCTAAAAATGCCGAACAAGAAATAAATTCGCAATTATATTTAGGGCCAAAAATTCAACCGGTTTTGGAAGAAATATCGCCGGGTTTAGAATTAACAGTGGATTATACTTTCTTAACGGTAATTGCTAAGCCGTTATATATTGCATTAAATTTTATTCACAGTTGGGTAGGTAACTGGGGGTGGGCAATTATTTTCTTAACCATCTTAATTAAAGCAGTGTTTTATAAATTGTCTGAAACGCAATATCGTTCAATGGCCAATATGAAACGTGTGCAACCTCGCATGGCAGCATTAAAAGAACGATTTGAAGGTGACCGCCAAGGTTATCAAAAAGCCATGATGGATTTGTATAAAAAAGAAAAATTTAATCCAATGGGCGGTTGCTTGCCGATGTTAGTGCAAATTCCGGTATTCATCGCATTATATTGGGTGCTGTTAGAAAGCGTTGAAATGCGCCAAGCACCATTTATGCTGTGGATAAACGATTTATCCACTAAAGATCCGTATTTTGTATTGCCAATTATTATGGGGTTAACCATGTTCATTCAACAAAAGTTGAATCCAACCATGGTTGATCCAATACAAGCAAAAGTGATGATGATGTTACCGTTTATCTTTACAATATTTTTTGCATTTTTTCCATCGGGCTTAGTATTGTATTGGGTTGTTAATAATTCATTATCCATTTTACAACAACAGTACATTACAAAAATTGTTCTTGAAAATGGCGGCAGTGGTAAATCAAAAAATAAGAAAAAATGATCTCAACGGATACTGATACCATCGTGGCACTGGCTACACCGCCGGGTCGAGGTGGTGTTGGTATCATTCGGCTTTCGGGCTCCGAAGTTCCAAGTTTTATTCCATCACTATTAAGTTTAATGCCAAAACCACGTGAAGCATTGCTGTGTGATTTTATTGATGATCAACACAATGCGATTGATTCGGGTTTGGCATTATATTTTCCTGCGCCGCATTCATTTACTGGTGAGCATGTTTTAGAACTGCAAGGCCATGGAGGCCCAGTGGTAATGGACATGCTATTGCAACGAGTTATTGAATTGGGTGCGCGACATGCCACGGCAGGCGAATTTTCGCAACGCGCATTTTTAAACGATAAATTGGATTTAGCACAAGCCGAAGCCATTGCTGATTTAATCGATGCTGGTTCACGCCAAGCCGTACAAGCAGCACAACGCTCATTACAAGGTGATTTTTCAAAAGCGGTTCACGCATTGGTACAATCATTAATCCAGTTAAGAATATATGTTGAGTCGGCCATTGATTTTCCAGAGGAGGAAATCGACTTTTTATCGGATGGTAAAGTTTTGGCCGATGCGCTGAAAATAGAGCAGGATTGCCAAGCCATTTTACAAAATGCCCAGCGTGGCTGTTTATTACAAGAAGGTATGCAGGTGGTGTTGGCTGGTTGCCCGAATGTCGGTAAGTCGAGTTTGTTGAATGCTTTGGCTGGACGTGACAGTGCAATTGTCACCGAAATTGCTGGAACCACACGTGATGTCTTGCGTGAATCCATCCAGCTTGATGGAATGCCAGTGCATTTAATTGATACTGCTGGTTTACGTGAGAGTGAAGACATTGTAGAACAAGAGGGCATTCGTCGAGCTTGGATAGCCATACAGCAGGCTGACCAAATACTAATGTTAGTGGACGCTAACCACGGAATAACGGAACAAGATCAACTGCTTGTAAAACAGTTCCCAGAGAACCTAGACCTGTGTTTTGTGTATAATAAAATTGATACACTTGATGCAACAGAAAATATTAAGCTACAACAAGCAAGATTAGAATTGAATAAGAATCAGGCAGCACACATTTATTTATCTGCAAAAACCGGTGAGGGTATTATTTTGCTGGAACAATATTTAAAAGATAAAATGAACTTCGTGCAGGTGGATAACAGTCAATATTCTGCCCGACGACGGCACATAAATGCCTTGGAAAGTGGCTTAGCGTTTATTCAACAGGGTATAAAACAATTAACAACGTCACAAGCGGGTGAATTATTAGCGGAAGATCTGCGTTTGGCACAAAATGACTTATCAGAAATTACCGGAGAATTTAGTAATGATGATTTACTTGGTGAAATTTTCTCAAGTTTTTGTATTGGTAAATAAACGACTCATGAAAATCAATAGTGAATACTCACTCCTTCGTTATTTATTGATTTTATTTATTACTGCGAGTCAGCCAGTGATAGCAGCTTTAGCAACTGAAAATGCTTCTTTGGGAAGTAAATCGAGTGCGCCTAGCAATTACTCGGTTCCTAAGATTAAGTTTAGTAAAATAAAACCAGCCGAAAAACAAGCTGCTATTCAAGAGATTGAAAAAAAGTTGGCTTTGGAGTTACAGGCGCAGAGCATTAGTAATACAGAACAAGTTAAAATTTCAAAACAATTTGTAAAAACATTGTTGGGCGGTGATAAAGCGGTTTTTGAAGCGCTTATAGATAAACAAAAAATGGTGCGGCGCTCATTAGCGAAAGCTATTCAAAAGCTGGGTGATCTTAATACGCAACGCAGTAAAATATTGCTTGGTATCGATAATATTTCCAGTATTTTATACAGTAAAATTGGTTCGCGTGGACACGTAAAATTTTTGCGTTTAATCAAACATAATAAAAGTTACCGAGGTTTAATTCGCCTAGTAACCCATAACGGTGAGCTAAGTTATTTAGAATTAATAACAGAAAAAAATTATCAACATAAAATCAAAATCATTGATTTTTATGATGCCATGTTGGGTCGGAATTATACGACTATCGTCAGTCAAATGTTAATTACTCCAAAGCCTAAAGCAAAAAGCGATAATAATAAATTCATAATTTTTAGTAAAAAAAATACGACATTTCAAAAACGTTACGCTGAAATGATTCGTTATTATAAAAAAGCGAAATATCAACAGGCATTAGATTCATTTCAACACCTACCTTCATCATTTAAAGCGACTAAAAATGCACTATTACTGCGTATTCAAATTGCAAAAGCAAAAAATACTAATGCTTATCGAGAAACATTAACATTACTTGAAAGAAGTTATTCAAAGCGTCCGGAACTAGCTTTGTTATTGTCAGACCACTATTATTTTTCAAAACAATACCCATTGGCTTTGAAAGCCATCAAAAAATATAGTAAACACATTGGTGGTGATATCGCCTTAGATAGTTTACGCGTAAAAATAAATGTTAATAACAAAAAATATGCTCAAGCCATATTGATAGGTGAAGCAGCCATACAAAAAGATAATAGTTACGAAGATATCTATTGGCTGTTGCTTAAAGCCTATTTACATTCCTACCAATATCAGCAGGTAGGTAGTATTTTGGATGTATTAGTCGACAAGTTTAATACTAAGTTCAATATTGATAATTTTTATAAAGACCCATTTTATCGTGAATATGGTTTTTCCAAGCAATTTAAAAAATGGAAAGCAAGTAGACAACTATAATTTATTAGTTTGTAATTTTAATGAGGAATAAAAATGTCCATCGTTGTGGCAGTTAAAAAAGGTGATCAAACAGCAATAGTTGCTGATAGCCAAGTGAGTTTTGGTTCAATGAGTTTTCCAGGATCAAATCTCAAGGTTGAAAAAATTAGAAAAATTGGCGCATCATATTTTGCTTCTACCGGTTGGGGTTTGTATGATGATATTATTGAAAACTATCTAATTGATAAACCTGACATTGAACTATTATCGAAACAAGCCATCTTTGAGTTTTTCTTAGGTTTATGGAAAGCCTTGCATGATAAATATAATTTTGTAAACGATCAGTCCGATAGCGATCACGACTCACCGTTTGGTGATTTAGATGCGACTTTTTTGGTGGTGAATAAAGCGGGTATTTATATGATAGATTCTGATATGAGCATTACCCAGTTTGAACAATATTATGCGATTGGCTCAGGTTGTGATTATAGTTTGGGTGTTGTACACACTTTGTATGATGAAAATCTTGATGCCACAGAAATAGCAAAACGAGCCGTGGCAACAGCGATTGCATTTGATACTAAGTGTGGTGGCGATACTATGACTTGCGTACTTTAAAATACAATTTGGGTACTAACAAATGCAATTAATAAAACGATCCATGATTGCAGTATTAACATTGTTTATGATTGCGAGTTGTTCCTCTGTTGGATATTATTTTGAGGCAGTAAATGGCCATTTAAGTATATTAGCAGAGCAACAAGCAATAAAAGATATTTTACAAGAACAAGATACAACTGCTGAATTAAAATCTAAATTAAGGTTAGCAACTCAAGCTCGCGAATTTGCTAGTTCCGAAATGAAGTTGCCTGACAATGATAGTTATCGATATTATTCTGATATCAAAAGACCCTATGTGGTATGGAATGTTATAGCAACAAAACCATTTTCGATTGAAGCGAAACAATGGTGTTTTTTGGTGGTTGGCTGTGTCAGTTATCGAGGTTATTTTAATAAAGTCGATGCACTTAATTACGCAAAATCACTCCAAGAAAAAGGTTATGATGTTAGTGTAGCAGGTGCACAGGCTTATTCGACACTGGGTTGGTTAGACGATCCATTATTGAGCACCATGATTCAACACAATGAAGCTCGATTGGTGGGCTTAATTATTCATGAACTGGCACATCAGCAGGTTTATATTGATGATGATTCTTCGTTTAATGAAGCATTTGCTAGTAGTGTTGAACTCGAGGGTGTTAAACGTTGGTTTGGTCGAGATGCGGTAGCATTAAACTCTAAATCTTACCAAGACTATTTAGTAACACGTAAACGCACACTTGAATTTAAACAGTTATTAAAAGTGACACAACAAAATCTGGATAATTTGTATAACACTGAAAGTTTTAAGAATGCAGAAAATAAGAAAACACTAAAAGCGGCTGTATTCAGCGAGCTACAAAAACAGTACCGTGTATTAAAAAAATCATGGCAGGGGTATAAAGCGTATGATGTTTGGATGAAGCGCGATCTCAATAACGCCCATCTTGCATTAGTGGCTACTTACTTTGATAAAGTACCGGCATTTCAAGCCATAATGCGCAGTGTTGATAATAATATTGAACGTTATTATGACACTGTAGAAGAAATTGGTGATTTACCAGAAGTAGAGCGAAATAATCGATTAAGTACTTATCAATGACTTAGCCAAATTAAAATAATTATAAATAAATAATTTATCTAACCTCATAGTTAATCTCTATAATAATATGCTGTTAATCTTTGTAGGATATACTATATCTTAATAGACACTATAAAAACTTACACATTAATATGGCTACTTTAGGTCTTAAAACTATTTTAATTATTAGCATAACGGGTTTAGCACATGCGGCTAATGCAGGTGTTATCATTAAATCACAATATAATAAAAAAACTGAAACGACTATATATCAAAATGGTGTAGCGATATTTTTAGAAGATGGTTTTGCAAATTTTATAGTTGATACGCACACCAATAAATGCACGGCCATTAATCATGAATTAAAAACGTATTTATTTGTTAGTTGTGCAAAATTTCAAGAGGTTGTAAAAATATTAAATAATAATAATAAAGTAGAATTTAATGCGAAAATGCCGATAGCGATTCAAGAGTTTTTGCCAGAAAATGAAACTTTAAAAATAAATATATCGATTAAACATTCTGGTGCAGAAAATTATCAGGGAAATAAACTTGATAAGTTTCAATTTATTGTGGGTTCACAAGTGGTGTCAGAATATTGGATGTCGGATAAATTACAAAAAAAAATAGAACGTGAAGTTGATATTAAAAAACTCAATAAAATATTCAATGTTTCACATAAAACCAATTTTAATAACAGTCTCAATGCTAAAATTAAAAAGAAATACAATGAATTTAAAAAAGGCAGAATTGCTGTAAAAGAGTTTCGTTATACTGGTGCAAAAACTAAGAAGTTATTTAAGGATATTACATTTAAACGTGTCGCTTTAAAAGAATATATGCCGCCAAAGTCCTACAAAGTTAGTTCAACTGTCAGTGGTTTTTTTAACGTTGCGCAGTAGTTAAAACTGTAAGGCTAAACCAACTGATAAAAAAGTAAAGTTATCATTGGTGTCGTCTATATCACGAAACTCTTGGTATTCTAAACGTATTAAAATATTATCTTTAATTGGATATTGAAACCCGAAACCTATCGTTATATCCGTACCGTCAGACGTTCCTGAAAGGCTGCCAAGTGTTGAGTCAATATTCCAAACAAATAATCCAAGCTTGGCAAACACATCGCCATCTGCACCAACAGGTATAAATCCAACAGCTGATAATTCAGTACCGGTAACCTTGTTAGTTAGATTACCTGTTTTAAATTCACCTAAATTTATTATGCCTAACTCAATACCAACGTTGTCATTAACATGAGTGCCTAAAAATAATTTATAACCAACGGGTTTATTATCATTATTAACTGAAATATTTGAGTCCCCAATGCTAGCACCTATGTAGGCTTCTGCAGCATTCACAGAGGAAAGAAACGAGGCATATATGAAGGCGATAAATAGTAATTTTTTCATGTATATCCACATTTTAACTGAGAGAAATCACTAATATTGAAGTTCCAGTCAGTTATCAAAATTTGGGTTTGATGGTGTTATTAACACACTATAGACGAAAATTACATAATCGCCCGTAATCTCAAAGACTTAAATCTGATTGTGGCTACACTATAATTACGAGGTAAGACTTTAGGATAATGAGATAAATGCGGTGAACGATATTCGAGATATAAATCAAATTGAATTACTGAGCGGCTTGCCAGAAATGAATCCAGATTGCGTTTTAATAGTTAATCTGGATTGCCGTATTCTATATAGTAATCCTGGAACGAATTGTTATTTAACGAATATTTTCCCTGAAATTAATAATGCCCAAGTAAAATCCATATTACCAACAGATATTAATATTATTTTGCTGGATATGGAAAATAATGAAATTATAAATAAAAATTTTGATTATAAAATTTCTGATACTTTTTTAAAGTGTAAAATTGTGAAGTCAGCAGAAAAAAATCTTTATCATATTTATATTAACAGTATAACTCAGGCAAAAAATATTTCAAATTACGATCCAGTAACACAACTTCCAAATGTTATTTATTTGAATGAAATTGTTTCGGATGAAATTTATAGGTGTAAGATACTTGGTTCAAATTTATCCTTAGTTATCCTTAATATAATTAACTATAAAAATTTAAGTTATGCGCTAGGTTATCAATTTGGAGAAAGGCTTTTACAATCCATATCTGAAAAACTAAAAAGTGTTTTTAATAAGGGAGAAATAATTGCTAAATACAGTGATAATAATTATGCGATTGTCTTGCCACAAGTTTCATTACGTGCTGCGAGTGTTAAAGCTGGAACTATAATCGAACTTTTTGATAGCCCATTTATAATTTCTGATCTACGAATCGAGATTGATGTTTGTATAGGTATTGCAGATTTTCCAAAACATGGTGCAGATGCACATTCAATTTTACAATGTGCTGATGTAGCAATGAATAAGGCGCATAAAACCAATAGTCTAATTGAATCTTATGATAAACATTTTTTTGAAGAAACCACCAAAAAAATAAAACTCGCGACTGAACTTCATCGGGCTCTTGCCACGGATGAACTGTCGGTTGTTTATCAACCTAAGGTTGATATTAAATCAAATTTAGTTATTGGTGTTGAGGCGTTGATGCGCTGGATGCATCCTCAAGAGGGATATATATCACCAGATGTGTTCATTGAAGTAGCCGAACAAAGCCGTTTAATTAAAGAAATAACAATTTGGGTGCTAAATAGGAGCTTAAAAGATTATTCTCAATTAGACAAAGTATCACCAAATATTAAATTATCAGTTAATATTACCGTAAGAGATTTAACGTCAGAGTCTTTTCCGGAAATTGTTGCAGGTTTATTAGCAGCATGGAAGGTGCCCGCGAGTGTTTTAATATTGGAAATTACAGAAAATGCCTTAATTTCCGACACGGAACAAGTGTTATCAGTGATGTCACGTTTAAGTAATATTGGCGTTCATTTATCGATTGATGATTTTGGTACAGGTTATTCATCATTAAATTATTTAAGACAGTTAAATGTTAATGAATTAAAAATTGATAAATCCTTCGTTATGGATATGCTCGAGGATGAGAACGATCAAATAATTGTACGAGCAGTAACCAGTTTGGCGCATGACTTAAATTTAATTGTCACTGCCGAAGGTGTTGAGAGCGAGGAAATTTTATTGGAATTAAAAAAATATCAGTGTGATATTGCACAAGGTTATCATTTGAGCAAGCCGCTTGGTTTAAGTTATGTTATTGAGTGGATTAGAAATTATCGTTAAGTTATTTGTATAATTTAAACCTAATATTATAAATTTCATATAAACCAATATTTATTTGTTAAATTTTTTTTTAAGTGACGTATATTAAACTGAAAGTCGTACTAGTCTTTATTCTATAGAAATTAAAATAATAAATATTAATTTCATCTTTGGTAAGAAGTCACTAAAAAAATTCGTATTTGTAACTTTAACGGCATAAATTTTTTATGTTAGTTTGCACTTATCTTAATTTCGAGAGATAGATATTTAATGGAACGTATTACTTTAAAAACACGTAGAAAAATTGGTTATTTTGTTGGAGTTTTCGTGGTGTTGTTGGTGATCACGGGTCTTTTTTTACCACAATCGATGATTTTACATGCAAATGGCCCGAGTAATATTGGGCATGAAGATTTAAAGTGTGCAGATTGCCATAAAGAAGAAGTAGGCAGTTTACGACAACGGCTACAAGCAAATGTACGGTTTATTTTGGGGCTACGTAGTCAGGCAGTATCGTTTGGTTTGAAACCAGTTACAAATGATGAATGTGTTTATTGTCATGAACGACCTAACGATCGACATCCGGTGTACCGATTTTTTGAACCAAAATACAAAAAGATTCAAGTTAATATACAGCCTCAATTTTGTACATCCTGTCATTTAGAACACACCGGAAGACGGGTTACAAGTGGCATGGTATTTTGTCAAAATTGCCATGAGAAGCTAACATTAAAGAATGATCCTGTTACTAAAACGCATCAAGAAATTATATTAAACAAAGATTGGGAAAGTTGTCTTGGATGCCATGACTATCATGGTAATCATAAAATGAAGGTGAATACAAAATTTAATAATAAAATTTCAAAAAATACCATACAGCTATATTTTGAGTATAGAGAATCTCCTTATTCAAAGGAAAAATTTTACCAGGTACAAAAACAAAAATTAGGAGGCTAGCTTGAATACTAAAAAATTCATATTAATTTTTTTATCCGGCGTGATAGTGTCAGTCTATTTGTTTGTAACAGCACCAGTACCCTTAGAAACTGATAGGGGCTTAAATAAAAAAATATCCATTGAAAAAATATTCAAAATTTTAAATGACGAAAATAAAATTGTACGCTCAATTTATACTAAAGAAATTGTTATTAAGGGAAAAAAATCGGGTTTAAAATTTGATGAAAATTGGCAAGATGAGGGTATAGTTGCCGGGCCTTTACCGGCGCAATTTTTGCGAGAAACGGCTAAAAACCTTGAACGCAGACCGGTACGTCTGGGATTATATTTAGGATCAGATTATCCAATTAATGAAGCAAATAAATTGACTGGTACACAACTTGTTAATTTTGAAAATATTAAAAAAACGATGGATGATCGGTTCTTTCACGTTAATGATATGGGTGTCTATGTTTATATGTCGGCAGATATTGCTATCGCTAAGGCGTGTGTGAGTTGTCATAATAAACACCGTCAAAGTCCAAAAAATAATTGGGCGCTAAATGATGTAATGGGTGCAACTACTTGGACTTATCCAGATGAAAAAATTTCAATTGAAGATGCACTGTTGATGATTTCTGAATTTCAGTTATCCGTTAAAACAAGTTACGAGCGTTATATTAATCATATTGCGAGCAAAGATAGTCCACCGTTAATTGGTAAGAAGTGGCCAGTAGATGGTTATTATTTACCATCTTCAAAAGAATTTATGAGACAAGTTACCTCAAAGTCTTCGGTCAATACTATGTCTTCCTTAGTTCAAATTATTAATTATTCTGAAACAACTAATTTAAAAGGCTTATAGTGATGAGTTTCATACTAATTAATAATAATGCGTTTAATGTTAAATTACGTACTAAAATATCAGAATGTAATATCAACAGTGCTATTTTTTTGACGCTTGGATTTACCTTATTATTATTATATTTGCTACAGTTGATTTCGGGCTATCGGCTGGAGTTTTTGTATGAACTTCAGCAGAATAATTATTATAAGCAAATAACAGGTTATTTGTTGTTATTGTATGTGTTGTATCAATTTCGACTGGCTAAAGTGCGCAATAATACTGAGCAACTTCGTTACTATTGCAGCTTGCATAAAATGCAAGGTGTTGCTGCACCACTGGTGTTATATGTTCACTCAATGGAATTAGGTTATGCCTATCAAGTGTTATTATCGTGCTTGTTTTTATTTAATTGTTTTGTAGGTTTAGTCAGTCCACAACAGTTGAAAATTCGCAACGCACTGTATGTTAATAGTTGGCTAATATTACATGTGAGTATTGCTATTTTGATAGTTGGTTTAGTGTTGTATCATTTATTTATCACGTACTGGTATTCGTAATTGGAGATGAATCTGGCAAAGCCGTTAGCTAGATTCCCGCTAAAGCCATGCGGGAATGACGGAGATTTTGTTTGATGATCTTTATTTGCACAGCAATATAATTAACCTCAGATTAGTTAACCCAAATTATTCATCATTTCTGTAATGCGATTATTGAGTTCGGTTAGTTTTTTTATATCTTTTGCTGGATCAGTTCCACCTAAATTTATACGTTTAAAAGCCGGTAGTTCCATGAGTGAAGGACCTTGAATTTTTTCACCTCCGACAAGATTTGAATGTAATAAAGCAACTTGAACTAAGTCGCAGTAATCGGGTGTTGTGCTTGATTCTCGATCCCATTGATAGGCTTGTTCTGATGTTAAGGCATAAGAGTTATCGAATTCCCATTGGTGTAATAACATGCTGCCGACGGAACCCTTTAAGTCATGTAAAATTTCATCCAATGCACCGGCTTTGTGTGATAGTTCTGAATGTTTGTCGGCAATAACGAGCAATGGTATAACACCGATGTCATGTAATAGACCGGCGAGAAAGGCTCGATCGGGATCATATTGTTCACATCGTTTTGCGAGTACATAACAGATCACTCCAATACGGATACTGTGTTCGTAATACCGTTTCATGGTTTTTTTAATGAGTACGGCTTCCGGATGAAACAAGTCGCGAAGTACAACACTAATGACGATTGATCGAACGGCTTCTAGTCCGATGCGGGTAATGGCCGCTTGTAAGCTTTCTATTGCTTGTCCGGTGCGAAATAATGCACTGTTTGAAACTTGAATTATTCTAGCTGTAATTGCAGGATCAGATTGCAAAGTAGAGGAAAGCAGGTTCATATTAATAGAATCATCTTCTAAAGCTTTATTAACGTGCAGTGCCATTTCTGGTAGACTGGGTAGATTAAAATCTTTACTGCTAAAGCGCTCGGTTATTTCTGATATTATTTCGTTACCAGATTTTGGAATCATGTCTATCTTGACGGTATCAATATACATGCCGCTGGTTTCTTTTTTTGTAGCATTAATATATTTGCTTAAAGTCTTAGAATCTATCGAGAGTAGTGTGCTATCAACAACACAGTGTGCGCTTAAACCGGGAGAGTGAAACCGGAATACCGCTTGTTGTGAACGTTTGGTATTTCCTTCTATGGTTGTGTCACTAATATCGACACCATGAAGTTCTATTGTGCCTTCAAGTAAAAATAGTTTTTGTCGCTCGGTATCTTTGGCATTAAGACTTTTACCTTTTTTAACCAAAACTATTTCGGAATTAAGTGCTATATCGATCAATGCCACATCACTGAGCGAATTAAAATCTTTAATGTCTAAAAGTGTTTTAACATCAATCATATATTTTGTTATTTATAGTGTGTATTTTATTGATTTGAGCTTAGTTAATAATTAGTATCGGCAACTTTTGGAAAATATTAATTCCAATAATAGGGCTGTTTTGTTAGATTCCCGCTAAAAATAGACGGGAATAACGGTATAGAAGTTTGTTTTGGTAGTGATTACGATAAAACACAATAAATAAATCAACGGTTATTCCGACAACGCTTTTAAGCTGGAATCTCTAGTTTTGGGCTAATGTGCTATTTTATTCGTAAATTGAAACATGTTTCAGCAAAATGTGTATTTAGTGTCTGAATTTTATACAATTAAATGAGTTTACTGCGACTTCGCGGTATAATGCTGTTATTGAGTAGAATTACTTGGGCCCTAGGTCATAGGAAGCGAATGAAATATCCCCAAAAATTTGATGTCATTATCGTCGGTGGTGGTCATGCTGGTACTGAAGCGGCATTGGCTTCGGCTCGCACGGGCGCGTCAACTTTACTGCTCACTCAAAATATCGAAACACTAGGGCAAATGAGTTGCAATCCTGCTATTGGTGGTATTGGTAAGGGACATCTTGTTAAAGAAATTGATGCCTTGGGCGGTTTGATGGCGCAAGCAGCAGATCAAGCGGGCATTCAATTTCGAATTCTAAATTCGCGTAAAGGGCCGGCTGTACGCGCAACTCGTGCTCAAGCTGATCGGGTTTTATACAAACTTGCCGTGCGTTCGGTGTTAGAAAATACTGAAAACTTAACCTTATTCCAACAGTCAGTAGATGATTTGATGGTTGAAAATGATACCGTGGTGGGTGTTGTTACACAGATGGGACTAAGTTTTTCTGCGGGCGCAGTAGTGTTAACGGTTGGAACATTTTTAGGCGGCTTAATTCACATAGGCTTAAAAAACTTTGAAGGTGGTCGCGCAGGCGATCCACCCTCAAATGCTTTGTCAAAACGTTTACGTGAATTACCGTTTACGGTTAATCGTTTAAAAACCGGTACACCACCCCGCATCGACAGTAAAAGCATTAATTATAGTGGTTTAGCCGAACAACCTGGAGATACTCCAACACCGGTATTTTCATTTATCGGTAGTGTCGCTGATCATCCGCAACAAGTGTCGTGTCATATTACACATACAAATGAAAATACTCATGACATCATTCGAGCCGGTATGGATCGTTCACCCATGTACACGGGGGTGATTGATGGTGTCGGCCCACGTTATTGTCCGTCTATTGAAGACAAGGTGATACGTTTTGCCGATAAAGATTCACATCAAATTTTTATCGAACCCGAAGGGTTAACCAGTAATGAAGTTTATCCCAATGGTATTTCAACTAGCTTACCGTTTGATGTGCAGCTTGAGTTAGTACGCAGTATGAAAGGCTTTGAAAACGCCCACATTACTCGACCTGGATATGCCATTGAATATGATTTTTTTGATCCGCGTGATTTGAAACCGTCACTAGAAACAAAACACCTGAATAATTTGTATTTTGCCGGACAAATCAACGGCACCACCGGTTATGAAGAAGCCGCAGCACAGGGTTTATTGGCCGGTTTAAATGCAGCACGTCAAGTTCAGGAAAAACCAGCTTGGTGTCCAAGGCGTGATGAAGCATATTTGGGCGTTTTAGTGGATGATTTAATAACCCGCGGTACTTTAGAGCCGTATCGTATGTTTACTAGTCGGGCTGAATATCGATTATCATTGCGTGAAGATAATGCCGATCTTCGTTTAACTGAAATTGGGTATAATATGGGTTTGGTCAATGAACACCGTTGGACGAAGTTTGATACAAAACGCAACAAAGTAGCTACAGAAATGCAACGCTTGAGCTCAATCTGGGTGCGTCCAGATGATTTACACGAAAGCGAAGCGCAAACCGCAATAGGCAATGAGTTGTTGAGAGAAAGCAATCTATTGGATTTATTACGTCGGCCTGAAGTGCGGTATGATCAATTAATTAGCTTTAATAATTATATAAAAACCGGCGCGGCTGAAACCGATCAGGCGGTTATTAATCAGGTAGAGATTCAAGTTAAATATTCGGGCTACATTGAGCGGCAACAAAAAGAAATAGACAAGCAACGTCGTCATGAAGACACCGTACTACCTGAAAAAATGGATTATCAGAAGGTTAATGGTTTGTCATCAGAAATATGTGAAAAACTAAATCGGATCCAACCAAGTTCAATCGGACAGGCATCCCGTATTTCTGGAATGACACCAGCAGCAATTTCTATTTTATTAGTGTATTTGAAAAAATCCACCAAAAATAAGGAACGAAAAACTGCATAGGTACTCTTAACAATGAATAAAAGTCGTTATAATGCTGTATTTGTAGCATTTGATTGCAGCTTTTTATTATAAAATTAAAATTATTATTGGGGATTTTTATGAGACAAATTTTTACCGTATTACTGGCATTTGCATCTTTAAGTGTGAGTCAATTTTTATATGCTCATGGCAGTGAAACTGGCCATCAAGCCGAAAAAGTATCGGGCATGATTACACTCAAAAGCAGCAATAGTGTCAAAGCAACACTAGATAAATTAGAAACAGTCTTAAAAAAGAAAGGTATCACCATTGTGACACGTTGGAGTCATGATGATGGAGCTAACAAAGTGGGTATTAAATTGCGTAAAACTGAATTATTAATATTTGGTAACCCAAAATTAGGCTCACACTTTCTCACTAGCAAACAAACGGTTGGTATTGATTTACCACTAAAAGCATTGGCGTGGGAAGATGATGCAGGACAAGTATGGTTGTCATACAACGATCCTACTTACATCGCTAAACGTCATGACATAAAAGATCGTGCAAAAATTGTTGCTAAAATGACCGGTGCTTTAAAGAAATTAACCTCTATTGCTATAAAGTAAGTGTTTACTTACATGTTTGGACGCGTTTAGTTGTAACTAAATGCGTTTAACGTGTAGAAATTATTGTTAATTATCACGAAACTTCATCTAAACTCTAATTATTTCAAATGTCTCAAGAATTACACACATTGCTAGAAAAAGGAATCACAGAACTCAAATTGTCAGTGAGTTCTGAGACTCAAGTTCAATTGCTACAATATGTCGATCTATTACACAAATGGAACAAGGTATATAATCTGACTGCTGTGCGTCATAAGAAAGCATTAGTGAGTGTTCACATACTCGATAGTTTGGCAATAAATCCCCATATCAAAGGGAAATTAATTTTAGATGTGGGTACCGGAGCCGGTCTGCCAGGGATTGTGTTGGCCTTGTGTTTTCCTGAAAAGCAGTTTGTGCTGATTGACAGCAATAGCAAAAAGACACGATTTATTAATCAAGCTGTTACTGAGCTAAAATTAAACAATGTCAGGGTTGCGCACAGCAGAGTAGAATCATTCCAAAATGAATCTAACTTTGATCAAATAGTCAGTAGAGCCTATACTAACCTACAAGAGTTTATCCAAAGTACCCGTCATGTAGCACACAATGATACTGAGTACTTGGGCATGAAGGGGCAAATTCCCCAAGATGAAATTGATGCACTTGCAGCGGAGTTTGATGTTAATGCTATTCCGCTCGATGTACCAACTGTTGAAGGACAGCGTCATCTTATCGTGTTAACCGCAAAACAAAAAGTACTAAAGAATTAAAAACCAATATTATGTGTCGGCTCTGGGGAGCATCATGGGTAGGATAATTGCAATCACAAACCAAAAGGGCGGTGTTGGTAAAACAACAACCTGCATCAATTTGGCCGCGTCATTATCGGCGACAAAACGTAAAGTATTGTTGATTGATATGGATCCTCAAGGTAATGCTACCATGGGTAGCGGTGTTAATAAAAACGAAATTGAATTTACTACTGGTGATGTTTTATTAGGTGCAGTGCAAGCCTTTGAGCTTGTTCAAAGTTTACAAGAATTAGGTTACGATTTATTGCCGGCCAATGGAGATTTAATTGCAGCCGAGGTGGGTTTAAAAGCCGGTGAAAATAATGAACATGCACTACGCAATGCCTTGACTGATATTAAACACAGTTACGACTATATTTTAATTGACTGCCCACCTGCATTAAACATGTTAACCTTAAATGCCTTGGTTGCTGCCGAGTCGGTTATGATTCCAATGCAGTGCGAGTATTATGCTTTAGAAGGTTTATCGGCTTTGTTGGATACCATTGATGGCATTCGTAATACCGTTAATCCAAAATTAAAAGTCGAAGGCATGTTACGTACCATGTTTGATCCACGCAATAATTTAGCCAATGATGTCTCTGGTCAATTATTAGTACATTTTCCCGACCAAGTTTATCGTACCATTATTCCAAGAAATGTTCGTCTTGCCGAAGCACCGAGTCATGGTTTACCCATCATGCATTACGACAAAACATCACGCGGATCATTAGCATACCTAGCATTGGCCGGTGAAATTTTGCGCCGTGAAGAAAATTTAGCGGCAACGGCTTAAAGTTATTGATTAAGCCGCTTGGCTCTGCAATTGTTGGTAACGATTTAGTGCCGAAATCACAGCTTTAATTGAACTGCTAAAACTATCATTATCTAGCGACACTCCCGACATACGTTGACCATTAATGTTTAACGCAATAAATGCAATTGCTTGGGCATCGGTACCTTCACCAATTGCATGTTCACTATAATCAGTGACATTTATTTGCACAGCAAAATATTTTTCACAGGCAGCCACAACAGCCGAAAGCGCACCCTGAGCAATACCATTAAGCGTAATTGGTTTATTATTCGCGTGCAGTATCATTTCGATTTGATCTTGGCCGTCTACAGGGTTAATTTTATAAGACTGCAAACTATTAGGCTGCGAGTCTGCAATAAAATGTTTGAAAAAAATATCATAAATAATTTTGCTATTTATTTCACCCGCTTGCTGTTCGCTTTCTTGTTGCACTAGTTGAGCGAGTTCAACTTGAATCCAACGTGGCAACACAATACCAAAATCACGTTCCATCACAAAAGCCACGCCACCTTTACCGGATTGGCTATTAACACGAATCACTGCCTGATAGTCACGTCCAAGATCCTCAGGATTAATTGGTAAATAAGCCACCTGCCAGTGTTCATCGTCTTGTTGCACATGCAGGCACTTGCGTATTGCATCTTGATGACTGCCAGAAAAAGCCGTATAAACTAAATCGCCCACCCATGGGTGGCGTGGATGTACCGGAATTTTAGTGCATTGCGTCACAACAGAAATAATTTCATCAGGATTGCATAAGTCCAGTTTAGGATCGATTCCTTGGCTATACAAATTCATCGCCATGGTAATAATATCGAGATTACCGGTGCGCTCGCCATTGCCCAATAAACAACCCTCAACCCGATCAGCACCGGCTAATAATGCCAGCTCACTTGCCGCCACAGCACAGCCGCGATCATTATGAGCATGAACTGACAAAATAATACTGTCACGTTTAGCGACCGTGTTAGAAAAATATTCGATTTGATCCGCAAAAATATTTGGCGTACTATTTTCAACCGTTGATGGCAAATTAATTATACAAGGCTGCTCAGGAGTAGGCTGCCAAATAGTAACAACGGCATTACACACTTCAATAGCATAATCGATTTCAGTGCCAGTGAAACTTTCGGGTGAGTATTCAAAAGTCCATTCGGTATTAGGATAATTAAGTGCCTCACGTTTAACAAGCTCGGCACCAACACAGGCAATGTTTTTAATACCGTCCTTATCCATTACAAAAACTCGTTCACGTTGAACCGTAGAAGTTGAATTATAAACATGCACAATCGCACGTTGCACACCGCTTAGGGCTTCAAAAGTTTTAACAATTAACGTTTCACGCGCTTGAACCAAAGCTTGCACCGTAACGTCATCCGGAATTTGTTTTTCATCAATTAACCACCGAATAAATTCATAATCAGGCGTGCTGGCCGAAGGAAAACCAACCTCAATATGCTTAAAGCCCAGTTTAATTAACAACGCCCACATTTTTTGTTTTTGTTGCACGTTCATAGGCTCTAATAAAGCTTGGTTGCCATCACGTAAATCAACACTCGCCCAAATAGGTGCTTTTTTAAGCACACGGTTTGGCCACTGCCGATTGGGCAATTGAATGGCCGGTATTGCCCGATACTTTGTAAAATCAAATGATGGCATTGTTAAATCCTGTTGTTGGTAATCTAATAAAAACAGTGCTAAACGACAGCGTCAATACGGGTAATATCGTTGCTTCGTTATAACGACCTTGGCTGGGTAAGCTTAGGTCACCATTATCGCTTGTGACGATGCAATAAATAATAGGCCAAAGCGGGTAAAATTAAATTGCGAACTAGCGCAAATAATCGATTTTATTTCTAATATATTGCTGTTATTTGTGTATAATTGGCATAATATTGCGAATATTAGGAATAAGCAACAATTGATAAATTTAGACCGCTATGACCGCCAAATACTGCACATCCTTCAAAAAGAAGGTCGCGTTAGCAATCAAGATCTAGCCGAAAAAATCGGCTTGTCCCAATCACCTTGTCTTAGACGGGTGCGTGCCTTAGAAGAAAATGGCTTCATTGTAGGATATCGCGCAATAATCGATGCCAAAAAACTCGGCCTAAGCATGATGGCCTTAGTTCATATCTCACTCGACAAACACACACCAGAACGCTTTGAAAACTTTGAATCCGAAATCGCAAACGTGCCACAAATCCTTGAGTGTTTATTAATCACCGGACAAGATGCCGATTACCAATTAAAAGTAGTTGTTCGCGACATGGAAGCCTATCAAAATTTATTACTCGGTAAAATAACGCGCATAGCAGGAGTGACTGGCGTACACTCCAGTTTTGTGATGCGTGACGTTATTTCACGAACCAGCTTGGTGATTGACTAAGGTTTTTTACCCGCAACCACAGTGTCTAAAGTGACATCTTCAATCCATAAATACTCATCACGTTTTTTATTTAATTCCGAATTTCCCTGATTCAAAGTAGCGAGCGATTTAACATGATACAAATGTTCCGCAGTCGCCATAAATGAAATATCAATATCACCAACCTTATATGCTTGCTCACCTTTAAACGCACTAACCATCACGTGCAAAGTATGTTTACCCGGCAAAATATGATACTGCGGTGCATATGCTAATTCCTTGCCATCAATTTCCAAAATCAACGTGCCCGTTGGGGCTTCTAGTTTTGCGTATTGTGATGATGGTAATTTTTTGTCCGAAAAAGTTTTTATAGCACCTGTAGAGTGACTGCAGGCAGTTATAAATAAAAGCGTATATGCAATGTAAGTGCTTACTTTAATTTTTTTAAACAGTGTTGCTGTTAACATGTTGTTATTCCTTTTTGTGTAATTTCACGATCCCTCGGTTTAAAAACGACTGTCGTCGATAGAGTGTAAATGAAATAGAGGATAAGGTGTATTCTACATTAGTAAAAAAAGGATGTGTTCGAGTTTTGAACAAAATCATTTACCTATAAAATTATTTCATTATTATTTTGATGGAATAAATTGATTTCACAATAGGGCTTTGGTAGTGTGTTTTATAAGTGATATTTTAAAATTCATTTGCGAAAAAAAATAAAAATAAAGGGAGATACTATGACAAGCTCATGGAAAGTTTTTAATCTAATTAAGTCTTTAAAACAAAGTAAACCCACTAAACTTTTTTTATTAATACTCCCTTTATTCGTATCAATAAATCAAACTGCATTTTCAGCAACACATACTGCAAGTGCAATTCAAGGCAGTTTTGGTGTTTCAGGAGGCGCGGCTAATTACACCATTCCAATTACCATTCCACCGGGTATGGCCGGCATGGAACCGAGTGTTTCATTATCATATTCAAGTCAAGGGGGTAATGGTTTAGTCGGTCTTGGTTGGAATATTAATGGCTTATCATTAATTTCGCGTTGCGCACAAAATCTTGCACAAGATGGAAATATTCGAGGCGTTGATTTTACGAGTGAAGATAAATTTTGTTTAGATGGGGCTCGTTTAATTAACATTAATGGTACTGCCTATGGTGCGGATGGTTCAGAGTATCGTACTGAAACCGACTCATTTAATAAAATATTTTTATATGATGCTGATGGTATCAATGGTCCTGATTATTTTGAAGTTTTCACAAAATCCGGTCAAAAGAAAATTTATGGTAATAAAGGTGGTCGTTTAGATGCCCAAATAGAAGCAGAAGGACGAACCGAAGTTCATCTATGGCCAATGAGTCGAGTTGAGGATACAGTTGGTAACTATGCCGAGTTTTTCTACTTTAATGATAAAGCCAATGGTTTCACCCGAATTGATCAAATTAATTATACCGGAAATGACAATGGTGGTTTAACGCCGTCGGCAAGCGTTAAGTTTATTTTTGAAGCAAGGCCCGATCAACGTTTTGGTTATATGAATGGTTCAAAAATGAATGTTTTAGAGCGTTTAACTAACATTCAAACTTACTCTGGAAGTGTTACTGGAGTACAGGATCTTGTTCGTGATTATTCAATTAATTACACCGAAAGCTTATTTACAAATAAAAGTATTGTTTCAACGATAAATGAGTGTGATGCTAATGGTTTATGCAAGGTTGCAACTAATCTGAAGTGGAATAATGCCCAAACACCAGTTGACACGACATTACTAACAAAATTTGCAGAATCTCCATTTTCACCAGCTGGAACATTAAATTTGAGTAATTGCAAATCAATAATTACAGCAGATATTGATGGTGATGGAAAAAGTGATTTAATGTGCGCATATGACTATGGTGGT
>UOFS01000043.1_pt1 | contig 78442 bp, 74 predicted proteins | sample 1989581 | NCBI WGS metagenome assembly UOFS01 (sample SAMEA4712198, study PRJEB27164) | hydrothermal vent metagenome | biome: marine basaltic hydrothermal vent biome; feature: marine hydrothermal vent; material: mineral | place: Pacific Ocean | collected 2011-06-14/2011-07-23 | depth 1691 m | reverse complement strand
GTCACTTTAAAAAAGTAATCCATCTTGGGCGTACTAACAACTTACGAATCACACATGACGATATGGTTGTTGGCATAATCTATGGTGATGTTGCTAGTCTAAATGGTCACTACAAACGAATCACCACCGATTACCATCACCCAATTTATATTGGTCAAGATTTTTGGCATAGACTTACTGGCGACAAAGATTTTTACACAGATCTAATACACGCTATAGGTAAAGTTGCAGCAGAAGCTGATTTTACCGAAGAACTAAAAGAAGTAATAAAAGAGCTTGCTAAAACACCTGAAATTAAGCAGTTATCAAAATAAATATAACACATATGAGCCGATCTCGTGTCAACAGGCATAAGTAACTTATTTCAGTTATTACTAACTAAAAAATAAATCAATTAACAAAGCCAAGCCAAGTACTTCATCTGTTATGGTAGTTATTAAGCAAGTCGCTTACAACAAATACCACAAGGACACTCCCTTCGGTCGCACATAGTAGAGGCTCTCTTATCACGATCCCGTTACGTGTAAGAAGAAAAAATACTCGTCCAATTTTCGGTTGTAGGTTAATTATTGTTTATAGTATTTTGTTTTAATTAAAAACGCAGGAGGCAAAATATGACATTTAAGAATTTACACAATCAAAACGACCCATTACTAATTTGCAATGTTTGGGATGTTGCTAGTACTAAAATAGCAGAAAAATTAGGTTTTCAAGCTATAGGTACATCAAGTGCAGCTATTGCCACACTGTTGGGGTACGAGGATGGAGAAAATATGAGCTTCTCTGAACTACGATATTTAGTAAAACGAATAATAGCAAACACCAAGCTTCCTTTAACTGTCGATTTAGAATCAGGCTACAGCCGAAAGCCTTCCGAGATCATTGCTCATATCAAAAAATTGGTTGATTTGGGTGTCGTAGGGATCAATATAGAAGATAGTATCGTTAACAAAGAACGCACACTGCTTAATACGCAAAAATTTGCAAAAACAATATCTACTATTAAGGAAAAATTGAAAAATGACAACATAGATATTTTTCTAAATGTGCGAACGGACATTTTCTTATTAGGGCAGTCAAATCCAGTAGATGAAACCATAAAACGTATACAATATTTTGAAAAAGCAGGCGCAGATGGTATTTTCATACCCTGCATTGAAAAAGAAAACGACATAAAAATGATTACTGGAAGCTCCAAGCTTCCAATTAATGTAATGTGTATGCCAAACCTTCCCAACTTTGACAAACTAAAGCAATTAGGCGTAAAACGTATAAGTATGGGTAATTTTCTTTTTGATTATATGAGCAATTGCTTTGAGCAGACTCTGGAAGAAGTTCTAAATAGTCAATCTTTTAATACAATTTTTTAAATTATGCTAATTACAAAAAAGGAAAAAATAAATACTTATTATCAGGCTCTATTAGATCGAGACCCAAGCTTTGTGGGGATCTTTTATGTGGGCGTTAAAACCACTTCTATTTTTTGTATTGCAACCTGTAGAGCAAGAAAACCAAAATTGGAAAATGTTGAGTTTTATAGCACATTTAAGGAAGCACTTAATGCGGGTTACAGACCTTGTAAAGTGTGTAAGCCAACTGAAAATAGTAATGAAGCGCCTGAGCAAGTAGCGCAAGCAATGAAGATGGCTAGGGATAACCCGAAAGAGAAAATTTCAGATTTCCAGCTTCGACAAAAGCAAGTTAGCCCTGAGTTAGTACGACGATGGTTTAAAAAGAACTATGGGATGACCTTTCAAGCCTATCAAAGAATGTATCGTATAAATAATGCGTTTCAAGAATTAAAATCTGGAAAAAAAGCAATTGAGACAGCCTTCGATTCGGGGTATGAATCGTTAAGTGGGTTTGGTTATACTTATAAGAAATTTGTTGGAAAATCACCTAAAAATAGTGTTCGCAATAACATTATATTAATTAGTCGGCTAACAACACCCTTAGGGCCAATGTTTGTTTGTGCAACCGATAATGGTGTATGTTTGTTGGAATTTGTTGATAGGAGAATGTTGGAAAAAGAATTTAAAGATTTACAAAAATTATTAAACGCGAAAATTATTGCAGGTGAAAATCAGCATATAAAAAACGTAAAAACAGAAATAGCCCAATACTTTAATGGCCAACGTAAAAACTTTGATGTTAAAATCCAAGCACTAGGTACCGATTTTCAAAATTTAGTCTGGAAATGTTTGGAAGAAATACCTTATGGTGAGACGTCAACATACCAACAACAGGCCAAGAAAATAAAAAACCCTAAAGCTGTTAGAGCCGTTGCTTCTGCTAATGGTTTTAATCGAATTTCTATTATTATACCTTGTCACCGTGTGATAGGGAAAGATGGAAAACTAGCTGGGTACGGTGGCGGGATTGAAAGAAAACGTTGGTTAATAGAGCATGAGCGAAAAAATGCCTGCACATAACAATCTCATCAGTGGTAGGGAAAATTAAATTAGTGATTGTGTTTTAATAACAAAATTAAATGGCTAGCCGCTTAATTGATGATTGCAGAGTGTAAGTGTTTATAATCGTAAATGGATTTTAGTTTTTTATAGCACAATTCAGCTAAATTAAACTCTAAAAGATAATTTAATGGCATAATGTCACTTTAATTGTAAAATTTCTGGAATAGCCTTAATGTCAAAAAATAAACCTTTTGTAATGGTCGATGGATCATCGTATTTATTTCGAGCTTATCATGCCATGCCGGAATTTCGTAATTCTAAAGGTGAACCTACCGGAGCGATATACGGTGTTATTAATATGATGCGCAGCTTATTAGCCAGTTATGATACCGATAATATTGTGGTGGTGTTTGATGCCAAAGGTAAAACCTTCCGCAATGAAATGTTCAAAGAATACAAAGCCAATCGCTCCAAAACACCGCCGGATTTAATTTCACAAATAGCGCCAATACATCAGGCAATTACTGCCATGGGCTTGCCGATTTTATGTATCCCCGGTGTGGAAGCCGATGATGTTATTGGCACACTGTCCGAGCAGGCAACAAAATTAAAAATACCCACGGTGATCTCAACTGGCGATAAAGACATGGCGCAATTGGTTAATCACTATGTCAGCTTAATCAACACCATGACCGATACCACAATGGATGAAAACGGCGTGATCGAAAAATTTGGTGTACGGCCAGATCAAATTATTGATTATTTAACTTTAATTGGCGATACCGCTGATAATATTCCGGGTGTACCCAAGGTTGGCCCTAAAACAGCCGTTAAATGGTTGGACGAATATAAAACTGTGGATGCAATAATGGCTAGTGCCGAAAAAATAAAGGGCAAGGTCGGAGAAAATTTACGCGATAGTTTAGAATTTTTACCGTTATCAAAAAAACTGGTGACTATAAAATGCGATGTTGAACTGGATGAAACACCCGAAACACTTAACCGTACCGAACCCGATAGTGATACCCTGCGCGATTTATTTTCACAGTTTGAATTTAAAACATGGTTAGCTCAAGCGATTGAGGGTGGTGCCAAACGCAGTGTCGATACCGAGATTAACCCAGACCAAGGTCAGTATTACACACTATTTACAAAAAAAGAATTATCGCTTTGGATTAAAAAACTATCAGAGGCGAAATTATTTTCATTTGATTTAGAAACAACCAGCTTAAACTACATGGAAGCTAAAATTGTTGGTTGTTCGTTTGCAGTGCAAGCCGGTGAAGCCGCCTATGTTCCGGTGGCGCACAGTTACCAAGGTGCGCCCCAGCAATTAGATCGGGATGAAGTATTACAGTTATTAAAACCCTTGCTTGAAGATTCCAATATGAAAAAAGTGGGACAAAATTTAAAATACGATATGAGTGTACTCTTAAATTACGATATTGACATGCAAGGTATTGAGTTTGATAGCATGTTGGAATCCTATGTTTTAGACAGCACTGCAACGCGCCACGATATGGATTCGTTGTCACTTAAATATTTAAACCATAATACCATTCATTTTGAAGATATTGCCGGTAAAGGTAAAAAGCAAGTGACCTTTGATGCTATTGATATTCAACAAGCTGCACCTTATGCTGCCGAAGACGCTGATATCACCTTGCAATTACATCAAACCCTATGGGCACAAATACAACAACACGAACCCTTGATCTCAGTATTAAAAGACATTGAAATGCCGTTAATACCGGTATTATCTCGCATGGAACGTTTGGGTGTATTGCTTGATGTTAATATGTTACACGCGCAAAGCAAGCAATTAACAACACGAATTGAAGAATTACAACAATCTATTTATAAAGAAGCCGGTGAAGAATTTAATGTTGCCTCACCAAAACAATTACAAGTTATTTTATTTGAAAAAAATAATATCCCCGTAAAAAGTAAAACACCCAAAGGCCAACCTTCAACCGCTGAATCGGTATTAATCGAACTTGCTGATGACTATGTATTACCAAAATTAATTTTAGAGTTTCGTAGTTTAAGCAAATTAAAATCGACCTACACCGATAAACTACCGGCACAGGTGAGCCCTGTTACTGGGCGGGTGCATACCTCGTATCGGCAAGCTGTTGCAGCAACGGGTCGTTTATCGTCGAGTGATCCAAATTTACAAAACATACCGGTGAAGTCATCCGAAGGGCGGCGAATTCGACAAGCATTTATACCTGCCAATGGTTACACCATGGTTGCTGCCGATTATTCACAAATTGAATTACGCATCATGGCGCATATTTCAAAAGACTCAGGTTTGCTTGCAGCATTTGCGGCCGGTGAAGACATTCACCGTGCAACAGCAAGTGAAGTTTTTGGCATAGATAAACATGCTGTTACTAAAGAGCATCGTCGAAAAGCCAAAGCCATTAACTTTGGTTTAATCTATGGCATGTCAGCTTTTGGTTTGGCCAAACAACTTGATATCAATCGCACACAGGCACAAGATTATATGGATTTATATTTTGATCGCTATCCGGGTGTCAAACACTATATGGAATTAACCCGCCAAAGTGCGCGTGAAAAAGGTTATGTAGAAACAATATACGGTCGCCGTCTGTATCTGCGCGATATAAATGCTAGCAATGCCATGCGCCGACAATATGCCGAACGCACCGCGATTAATGCCCCCATGCAAGGCAGTGCGGCCGATATTATTAAACGCGCCATGATCAATGTTGATAATTTAATACAGCAGCAGCAATTAGATTGCCGCATGATCATGCAAGTGCACGATGAATTGGTTTTTGAAATTGCACACGATAAAGTCGAGAGCATTATCGAGTCAATTAATTATGCAATGAGTTCGGCTGCCGAATTGGATGTGCCACTGATTGTGGATGTCGGCATTGGTAAAAATTGGGATGAAGCGCATTAAAGCATTATTACATTGACGCTTTTTTGTTGGCTCGATTGAATTCTTTTAGCGTGACGACTTCATCGTTGTTTCTATCGAGACGATTAAACAGTTTTGACCAGCGTGAAATTATTTCGTCTTGGGAGATTTTTTGATCATTATTGAGGTCAAACTTTTTAAAACGTTTATTATTATTTTTATCAGTAAAATACTTTACTTTGGGGTTACGTCTTAGTTCTTGTAAAGAAAGCACTCCATCACGATTGATATCCAAGCGATCAAAACGCCGTTTTGTTCCTCGGTTTCGAGAATGCAAAAATTCTGCTTCACTGATTTCACCATCGGCATTGATATCAATTTTACCCAAGCGGTAACGTTTGTTGGGATCGCGTGAGTCGATACGCCAGTTTATAAATTCCAGCTTATCAATTATGTCATCTTTATTTTCATCGATGCTGGTGAAGCGCATTTGAGCAGCCATTTTAAATTCGGAGCGTGTTACTTTTTTGTCGTTGTTAGTGTCGTACAGCTTAAAAAATTTAGCTCTATCGTTGGCGCTGGCTATTGAGCTGAGTATCAGCAATGAAACGATAAAAGAAATAAACAGTACAGGTTTTAAAGAAATTTTTGAAGTCATCAGTGTGCCTAAAAAATGTTTAAAATAATTAAATTTAATCTTTATAAATCAACATCTTATTAAAATATCGCAAATTAGTGATTTTTGTAAAAAAATTGCCTAATATACTTAAAGTATTAACCTATAAAAGCCGATAAACAGAGATAACAACGATAATATAATAACGACTACATTAAAACGATAAATTTACCTTTTTGCGATACAAATTGGAAAACAAAATTTATGAGTAAACAGATAGATGTCATATTAGTCGATGATAATCCAACTGATGTAAAGCTAATCTACAAGTTCCTCTCCAAATCCAGTAATGAACAATTTTCACTAACCAGTTTTGACCGAATCGGTGATGCCATCGATGAGTTAACTAAAAATTCTTACACTGTTATGCTGCTTGATTTGTGCTTACCCGATGGCTCGGGTATTAGAACCTTGAACAAGGCGCATCAAGTTGTACCCAATATGCCTATTATTATTATCACGAATGAAGAAGATGATGAGTTAGCGATTAAAGCAGTAAAATCGGGCGCACAAGATTTTATTGTGAAAAATACCTTTGATGCGAGCATGTTATATCGTTCGATACGCCATGCTATTGAGCGTAAACGTTTGTGGGTTAAGCTCGCGCAAACTGAAAAAAGAGAACATTATCTTGCAACGCGTGATGTGCTTACCGGTCTACCCAATCGTCATACTTATAACGAGCGATTAAAACGCGGGTTAAGTTATTGTAATCGTTATGGTGGAAAATTAGCAGTGATGTTTATGGATTTGGATCGCTTCAAATTTATTAACGACACGCTTGGCCATAAGGTGGGTGATATTTTATTAAAAGAAGTCGCAAAAAGTATTCAAACTTGCTTGCGTGATACCGATATTGTGGCGCGTCTTGGTGGTGATGAGTTTATATTTTTATTGCCTAAAATAGATCAATCTTTAAAAGCTGCAAAAGTCGCAAAGCATATTTTAAAAATATTAAGCAAACCGTTTATGATAGAACAGCAAGAGATTTATATCAGTGCCAGCATTGGTATTGCGATGTATCCAAGTGATGGTGATAGTGCCGTTAAGTTAATACAAAATGCAGATTTAGCCATGTATAGCGCCAAAGAATCTGGACGCAATAAATATGATTTTTTTACTAAAAAAATGAATCAGGTGGTGACTAATCGTTTGCGCTTAGAAAATGATATGCGCGCAGCATTAAAGAATGATGAATTTTTTTTAGAATATCAACCAGTAATCGATACCATAACAAAAAAAATGGTTGGCACCGAAGCTCTGATACGCTGGCGGCATCCAAAAAAAGGGCGTTTATATCCTAACGACTTTATTAGCATCGCAGAAGAAACACGGCAGATAATACACATTGGCAATTGGGTTTTAGAACAAGCGTGCATTCAAAATAAAAAATGGCAGAATAATTCCGCATCTAAGATGCGTATAGCCATTAATGTATCGGCAGTTCAATTTACGCAGGCAAACTTTGTTAACAAGGTTCGTGATATTTTACAACAAACCGGTATGGATGCACATTATTTAGAATTAGAATTAACCGAAGGTATTTTAATGCAAGATATCGACTTAACTTTTAATGTGTTGTCTGAACTTCGCGATATTGGTGTTAGAATTTCGATTGATGATTTTGGCACAGGTTATTCGTCAATGAGTTATCTTAAACGCTTTCCATTAGATATTTTAAAAATAGATCGGTCTTTTATCAAAGATTTACCACATGACCCAATAGACTCTGCAATAGTAACTGCCATTGCTGCAATGGCACGTGGTCTTTCCTTAGAAATTATTGCCGAAGGCATAGAAAACAGCGAACAAAATGCATTTGTTAAAAAAGTTGGTTGTGATTGCATGCAAGGTTTTTATCTACAAAAACCAGTGGCAGCATCATCAATCTCAAAATTAATAAAAGCTTAACAAACTCAATGTTTAAAGTTGAGATTTTGGCTCAAAATACATCGGAATGACTGGTTTGGTGGACAACCGAAAATTAATTTTTTTCTATAGCTTCTAAATCCGCAATCGCATCCGCTGCAATCTCTTGAACTTCAGCATTTTCATCTTTTAAGCAGTTGGTTAATGTGAGTATTGCGTTTGGATTTTTCGTGAGTGACAAATAAAAACATGCATCACTTCGGATACGCGCTAAATTATTTTTTGTCATTAATAACAGTGCTTGGTAAATAGGTTCAAACTGCGTTGCCTCGAGCGATTCAAATATTGCAGATATGCCAACACGAATAGTTAAAGATGTTTCAATATCTTCAACCAATAATAACATTGAGTGTAACCAGTTGGGATAGTCGTTGATTAGTTTGTTGAGCTCATTAATTTTTCCTTGGTCTAATAACATCAAACAATAATGGCTAATTCCTTTTAAAGTTTTGCTATTGTCGCACCATTGTTGTAATTCTTTTTCTGAGTGCAAGCCTTCAATATGAAACTGACCTAAAGCAAATTTGAATTGCACCCAAGGCACGGTTCGGGTGTTGTATTGTTCGGCTAGTTGGGGTTGTTGGTCGAGATTAATAACTTCCAAACTGGATAATTGACCCGACTTGATTAACGGCATTAGGCCTGCTAATACCGTTGGGCAGTGTGAACAGTCCGATGTTAACAGCATGGTTGCGCTGATAGTATTTACTAAATTATCCGGTGAGTTTTTCGTTTTCATGTTGGCTGTCTGTGTGATTTAAATTTTTTTTTTTGGTAAATAGCGTTATTTTATATTTTAGCGTAATTTACTAACACGGAACAAATGTGATGAAATCGTGGTTTTAGTTTTATTCAAATTAATTTGAACTTAAAGTCGAACTGTTAGTCTATTACTGTATGCGCTTGTCAGCGCTTCTCCGCTTAACTCCCTTGCGGAGAAGACTATTCGGTTCCCAAACCGAATAGGAATTTTAATCCCGGATTAATGCGATTATCCGGGTTTTTTTTATACACTCTTTATTATTTTATTCCGACTTTGATTCAGGATTGAGCCAATCTAAAACCAATGCTTGTGCTTGTTCCAACCCCAACTTTTTGGTGGCAGAAAATAACTGGATGGATACTAAAGAATAGGCCGCGACAGCTTTTTGAACTTGCAAAAATGAAGCTTTAGCAGGACCCTTTTTCAATTTATCGGCTTTGGTTAATAATATATGAACCCGCATGTTAACCGAGTCACACCATTGCAGCATTTGTTGATCAAAATCGGTTAAAGGGTGGCGCACATCCATTAATAATACCAAACCTTGTAATGATTTACGTGTTTCAAAGTAGTTACTCATGGCTTCGCCCCATTCACGCTTCACCCTGGCAGGAACTTTGGCAAAGCCATAACCGGGTAAATCCACTAAACGTCGTTCTTGATCTAAACTAAAAAAAACTAAATGTTGGGTGCGGCCAGGCGTTTTACTGATACGCGCTAAAGCCTTACGTTGGGTAATGGCGTTGAGTGCGCTGGATTTGCCGGCATTTGAGCGCCCCGCAAAAGCAACTTCGCTGCCTTCATCGGCAGGTGCTTGCTTGGGTTTTGGCACGCTAATTAAAAATGAAATATTTTGAAATTCTTTTTGGTACATATTCAGCCACGATACAGACTTTGTGAGTAGACTGTTAAGTTAAGTAATGAGTGGAATTGCTTGTTTTTTTACATTTTACAGTAATATTACTATATTAGTACGTTGTTATTTGATATTAAGCAAGAATATCGATTATCGCGTTTATGTAATCACGAATAAGGTATGGTAAAATATAGGGGCTCAATAATTGAGTCTTGGAATAATATCCTGATTTATTAAAGGTTAATTCGCTATATTAGCGGCTTAACTTGACCAAAGTACGTCAAATTGATATATAAGGATTCCATAATTTACGTTGTAATGGCATTCATCTTGAAATACAGGCATCACGGATTGATATTGGTGCTAATGAATACAGTCTGCAACCAATACAAAATTTTGTCTTAGGAGTAATTGAAATGAAAACAATAAGTTATATCGCATCAGCTGTATTATTAGTGTCTGCTAGTTCGGTTTTTGCTGCTGGAGATGCCACTAAAGGTGAAGCTGTCTATAAAAAAGCGTGTTTTGTCTGTCACAAAGCTGGCGTAGCCAATGCACCAAAATTAGGTGATAAAGCAAATTGGGCACCACGTCTTAAACAAGGTGAAGCAACATTAGTTAAACATGCAATTAAAGGTTTTAAAGGTAAAAAAGGTTTCATGCCAGCAAAAGGCGGACGAGCTGATTTATCCGACCAAGATGTTACTGATGCAGTTGCATTCATGATTTTGAAAGGGAAGTAATCTTTCATTACTAAATATAAAGACTTTTACGTAGGTACTCAATAACATGTCAAAAAAATTCATAATGCTTAGTTTGTCCGCTGCCGCATTAGCGATCACATTAAATACATCTGCTTTTGCAGCCGGTAATGCTGCCGCTGGAAAAACAAAATCAGCTGCTTGTGCTGCTTGTCATAACGCCGATGGAAATAGCACCAATCCAACTTGGCCAAAACTGGCTGGACAGCATGAAAAATACATTACCAAGCAGTTAATGGATTTTAAAAAAGGCAAAATGCGTAAAGATCCTTTAATGGTCGGAATGGTTGCTGCATTATCACCAACTGATATGCAAGATCTTGCTGCATATTATTCCAGTAAGAAAATGTCAGCTGGTTCTGCTGATAAAAAATTAGTTGAGCTTGGTGGCAAAATTTACCGTGGTGGTAATGCTGCAGCTGGTGTAGCTGCTTGCATGAGTTGTCATGGACCTAGCGGTAAAGGTAATCCAATGGCAAACTTCCCAGCAGTTGCAGGGCAACATTCTGCTTATTTAGTGAAAGCATTAAACGATTTTAAAACATCCGCTCGAACTAATGACGCTGGAAAAATGATGCAAAATATTGCCGCTAAAATGACGGCTAAAGAAATTAAAGCTGTTGCGTCTTATCTTCAAGGTTTAAAATAAGCTGTTAAATATTTAGTTTTAGTTATAAAGGGGTGGTTTAAGACCACCCTTTTGTTGTTTCAGGGTTGGGATAATTTGCGACAACAAAGTATCATAAAATACAATTGAATTAACACTATATTATTGAACCAATATTATAATCAAGGTTCATACTATAAAGAATACGACCTTACGCAAGGCAACCGTTGAAGGAAAAGGAGTGATATCAAAAATGATGATCGGCTATACAAAAATTAAAACAACATTATTAATCTTGTGCTTTAGTATTATTAGTCTTAATGCTTACTCAGAAAGTTTTGTTGAAGGTGTACACTATAAAAAAATTACCCCTAGTGTGGGTACCAGTGACTCCTCAAAAATAGAAGTATTGGAGTTATTTAGCTATGGCTGTCCGCACTGTAATAGTTTTGAAGCGCCAATGCATCAGTGGTTAAAAAACAAACCTGCTAATGTTAATTTTGGACGTCGTCCAGTGTCATTTGGTCGCCAAATCTGGGCTAATTATGCGCAAGCATATTACACTGCTGAGATATTAGATGTTCTTGATAAAGTTCATGGTCCAATCTTTAACGCCATTCATAAAGAAAAAAATCAACTAGCGGATGTCGCTAGTATTCGAGAATTATTCATTAAAAATGGTGTGTCAGGTGATGATTTTGAATCGGGTTTTTACTCATTTGCGGTGGATGCTCGGTTACGACGTGACCAACGTACTCTAGGAAAATATCAAGGTAACAGCGTCCCAACAATGATCGTCAATGGCAAATACCGAATTGATAGCTCGATGACTGGCCATAGTAATGACAAAATGTTAGAAGTTGTTAATTATTTAATTAAGAAAGAATCAAGCAAGACGAAGTAATTATTACGCGCCATTAATAATATTAATGGCGCGCTCGCTAATAAAAATCACAAATTGTTCAACTTTGTGATGTTGTAATCAAATTCACATAATTTAAAGCCATCAAGTTCGCTTATGCTTGGCCGATATCTAGCTTAGTGTTGTTATACTATACAAAAGTTATAAACGAGAGTTTCCTTTAAAGACAATACTGCGTAACATCAATAAAGACCTAATTTAATTAATGTATTCTAATTTACAGTTAGCAAGTACCTACTTTACAAAAGAATATAATATTCAGCGATATGAAATCGAGTTCAAACATAGCGATAAATCATTCTAATCTAGCGGAAACACTAACACCGCAAACGATCAGCGATTCTAAAAATGAAATTAATGTGATGAGTTATAACGTGCAAGTTGGCATCAATAGTGCGCGTTTACACCATTATTTTACGCATAGTTGGAAACATGTTATTCCACATTCGCAACGAATTGTAAATATGAATCACATCGCAAATATTATTCAACAGCACGATATTGTCGGGCTGCAAGAAGTTGATGCCGGTAGTTTGCGAAGCAACTTCATTAATTTAACGGAATATCTTGCCGAGCGTTCAAAATTTCCCTACTGGTATCATCAAGTCAACCGCAATCTTGGTCGTTTTGCGCAGCATAGCAATGGCATGGTGAGTCGAATAAAACCTGCTGAAATACACAGTCTAAAATTACCGGGAATTATTCCAGGTCGTCGTGCAATAATGGCCAAGTTCGACACTACTGCTGAGCCTATTGTTTTTTTTATATTGCATCTAGCGTTAACAGGTCGGGCACGATTAAATCAACTAAGCTATATCGCGGAGCGCGTAAACGACTATAAACATGCGGTGGTGATGGGAGACATGAATTGTCGGCCGAGCAGTCATGAAATGTGTATGTTATTTAAAAACACCAGCTTACATGAACCTTTGGAAGAAAATTTAACATTCCCAAGTTGGAAACCACAACATAATATCGACCATATTTTAGTAACATCAGAATTAAAAGTGACCAATGTGCAGGTTGATACTCAACGATTTTCAGACCATTTGCCAATTTCGTTAAAAATCAATTTACCGGATTCAGTCAGTTTAATCAGCACAGATCTAAATTAGTACCAAAAGGAACTTTGTTTAATGCCTAACACTGAAAACGCTACTAAAGATTGGAAAAGAAAATACTTTGATAGCTTAAAAGAATTAGAAAGCAGTGAACAAAAGTGGGAAAAAATTGAAAGCCTATTGCGCTTAGGAATATCACGGTTAACACTTATCACCGATTCAAGTGATAATAAAAATTTAGCAGAGCAAATAGCCTTATTACGAAAATCTATTCGAAAAGGCACCGAAAGTGGTCGTTTGATATCTCTTATTGAAACTATATCAGATGATATTAAAAAATTACCGGATGATACAACTAAAGAAACCGATAAACTAGATATCTCAGAAGTATCAGAAGTATCAAAAGATTCAACATCCGAGCATGATGGCACCATAGCACTATTAAAAAGCATTATAGATGCTATCGTATTTGAAAATAATCATAAGTCCAAAATAAATGAATTTAAAAAATTATTAGAGACTAATGATGAGTATTCAAATGAACAATTAACACAAAAATTTTCATTGATTATTAGTGGTTTTATAAAAATTGATGAAGTCACACCACCAACAGTAGTAGAAAATAGTGTTAAACAAGAAAACATAGAAACTCCGTCAACTGTTGAACGCCGCACAGATAACCGCGCAGCAAATGATTTAGACACCGATATCGATCGCTCGATAGACGCTAAAAGAAACTCTCTTGTCGCCCCGGCAGTTGGCGAATTATTGTTGCAACTGATGACTCGTTTTCCACCATCATTTACTAAATCTCTGAATGATCGTGAACTCGCGCGTGCAGCTAGTTCAGCAAGAAACAGAAAAGATTTGCTGAGTATTATCGACAATATATCACAACAACTAACCCAATTTGTGCGTAATGTTAGTTCAAAAAATAATACTGATGAAAATGGAAGTAATGATACTAACGGTGAATTACTAATAGAGTTATTACAACGAATAAGTTTGCCCGACTATCTAAACGAACAAGCAAGTAAACTCAAGCAAGACATCGAACGTGCCGATCCTAAAAATTCTACCAGTGCTATGGTTGAAGCAACGGCTGATTTAATCATGCAAATGCGGGTTCGCTTACAGTCAGAAAAAAAAGAGCTAGAACAATTTTTAACAGAAATTAGTAAGCACTTAAAAGCACTCGATATTGATATACAGATCACATCTCGCTTGCGTGATGATTCTAAACTTAGTTTACAAAAATACGATGAAGATTTAGAAAACGAAGTCCGCGGTTTAGAATCAGGTGCAGATGAAACAGTTGAATTTGATGACTTAAAAGAAGTAGTAAAAGAGCGTGTTAAAACTATTCGTTTACACATGGGGGCATTTCGGAAATCTGAAGAACAGCGTGATAGCACTGTGCAACTGACTATAAATAAACTCAATAACAGAATTAAAGATATGGAGCAAGAAACACAACTGCTGCGAGAACAAGTTGAAAAAGAACATAATTCAGCCGTTAGAGATACACTAACCAATATTCCAAATAGATTGGCATACGAAGAACGAATTGCTTCTGAAATTGAGCGTTGTAAGCGTTATAAAAGTTCCATGGCGTTTGTGGTGTGGGATATCGATCATTTTAAAGGCATTAATGATCACTTTGGTCATATAGCTGGAGATAAAGTACTGAGTGTCATTGCCGAAGTACTTCGAAAAAATCTCAGAGCAGCAGATTTTATCGCGCGTTATGGCGGTGAAGAATTTGTTGTAATCATGCCAGAAACAGAAATTGATAAGGCTCAGACCGGCTGTGAAAAAATACGCGTAGCAATTGAAAGTTGTAATTTTCACTATCGCGATACCAGCGTGCCTATCACAGCGTCATGTGGTTATACCAGTTATATAGAAGGCGATGATTCAGAAAGCCTATTTGATCGCGCTGATAAAGCTTTATATAAAGCCAAAGAAAATGGTCGGAATCAATGTGTAAAATCCTGAAATACTAACAAAAATATTCACTACCCCGTCATGGCGGTAATATTTTAAGCCGGAATCTCGAGTTTATTCATTCTAAAATACTATTACAAAAATCATTAAGACTGAGCATTGATTCATTAATAGCATTAAAATCATTGTTGCGACAACTTAGATTAATTTGTTCACTGATCTCAGTAATTTTTGGAAATCCCAACGGTGTGCCAATAGCTTTAAGTTTATGTGTTTCGCTTTCTAATTCAAACCAAGATTTTTGTTGGTGAAGTTGATTGATTAATTTTAATCGTTCGGGCAACTCAACAATAAATTTATGACTTAACTGTTCAATCTTTGTTGGCATATTTTTTTTATTTACAATGCCTTTTATATTTGATAAGTATTTAAGTAAAGTTTGATTAAACTGTTCTATATCGATTGGTTTTGTCATAAATTCTGTTGCACCAGCATCGATACATTTTTCATAATCAGAGCGCATTGCGTTCGCCGTTAAAGATATAATCGGAATTTTACTATCAAATGATCGTATTGCTTTAGTAGCTTCTATGCCATCCATCACTGGCATTTGCATATCCATTAAAATCAAATCAAATTCATGTTCCTCACATATTTTAACTGCTTGAGCACCATTGTTAACAATAGTGATATTGGCACCGGTTTGGGTAACATACATTTCGATTAAATTTTGATTATCGATAGTATCTTCTGCTAATAGTACATGGCCCTGTAATTTAGTTTTTGGATCGGCTATTTTTTTATCTTGCTCGTTAGGATGAAAATTAGCAGAATAAATCAATTGTTCTTTGGCTACTTCACCGCTATTGATATTAAAACTAAACTTGCTACCATGATTAATACTCGATTCAACCCACAACTTACCGCCTAATTTTTCAGATAACTGTTTGCAAATATTTAACCCTAGTCCTGAACCACCGTATTTACGGGTGGTACTTGAATCGGCCTGGGTGAAGGACTCAAATATTTTTTCTTGTTGTTTCGGTGTTAAGCCGATACCAGTATCAATAATATCAAAAACTATTTTTTCATTATATTGATCGTAAGATACGTTAATATTAATACATCCTTCGTCTGTAAATTTAATGGCATTATTTGTTAAATTATATAAAATTTGTTTTAAGCGAATAGGATCTGTTTTTATATTTTTTGGCATAGGATAGGAAAAATTTAATTCAAATTTAAGTCCTTTGTTATGGACATTACTGATAATAGTTGATTGAAATTCGTCTAATACAGAAAATAACGAGGTTGTTATTATTTCTATATTTAATTGTCCTGCTTCAATTTTTGTTATGTCTAAAATGTCATTGATTAGTTGTAATAGGTGTTTACTATTACGATAGATGCTTTCTGTAAATGTATTTAACTTAGAATTTTCAGCTTGTTGTTTTCGCAGTAAATCGGAGAAACCAATAATGGCTGCAAGTGGTGAACGAATTTCGTGACTCATGGTTGCTAAAAACATGCTTTTTGCCTGACTGGCTTTTTCTGTCAAATAACGTTGTTCTTGAAATGCAGCTTCAGTTTTGGTGACTCGTCGAGTAACATAAAAAGTAATCACTAACCCCAACAAAATTGCAGTGCCGCCGATAATTCGAATCAACAGTATTGAAAAACTATTTTTATTGGATATGGATTTAAGATCATTATCGGCATTATTTCGTAATGAATCAGATAGAGCTGTGAGTCTATTTCTAACATCGGTTTGGATTGGTATAATTTTATTGGCTAAATCATCTTGAGCTATTTCGAGATCACCTTCTATTAAATTTATTGCAGTTTTAGTCTGGCTTTGTCCGCCTTTTTGGATTGATTTTTTTGCGAGCTTAAAAAGTTCAATATCTTTTTGTCGAAATATAGATGAGTTAACAGCATTAAAAGATACCATAAAAGTAGAGCCATATCGGCGAAACTCAGTGTATAAATCATCACGGTAAAAATCGTCATCGGTTTGAGCCATTCGATACAATATTAAAGCGCGGTTATTGGCAGCATCACGCATCACATAAGCATGACCCACTTCGGTTAACTCTTGGGTTACTGCAAGCAACTGTTGTTCATTATGCTGGATCTCATTGACTGCAATAGTCATTAAACTTCCTAATAAAATCAATACGGTAAAAAAACCAATAAGAATGGTAATTTTATTTCGTGAATCTATGTGAGGCTTAGTTTGTGGCATTATATGTTTACTGTTTTGATTAATAAGATATCGGTATTCACAGCTTGTTCTTTAGATAACCAGCACAGACAACCACCAAACTTTAATAAATTACACAAATAAAGTATTGAAAAGTTATTATAGACTTAAAATTGTGGTTAAAACGTCTCTCAAGGATTGATATTCTAGGTCGATAATACTTAACACTATTTTATTTGGCTTTAGTCTTTAATTTAATCTCTGCTTACTAGGAATCGTAGAATGAGAAATCTGCGTTTTAACGCAAAATTTATTATTTGGTCGGGTTTTGGTGTTGTGATTGCACTGATGTTGCTGTTGAGTGCTGTTATGATTTATAAATTAAATCAACAAACAGATGAGTTTGAAAATGTCATTAAAGTGAATAATACAAAAGTAAGTCTCGCACATATTATGCGTGATTCCATTCGGCTACGGTCTTTAAGTTTAAATAAAATGGCCTTGTCAGATGATATGTTTGTAAAAAATGATGAAAAATTAAAATTTGATATTTATGCTAATCGCTTTATTCGCGCATTTGATAAATTTCGAATATTTGAACTCAATAAAGCTGAGCTTAAATTAACATCATTGGTTCAAAAAAAAACTGATCTTGGCTACCCAATCAGTCAAAAAGCATCCTTAATGATTCTAGCTGATATTTCAATTGATAAAACTAAACCTATTATTTTAGATGCGATTGCAGCACAAGAGCAAAACTTAATTGTTTTAGATGAGTTGATCGCATTACAAAAATCCTATGCAGTTGAGTCGTTTAAGACAGCGGAAGTCAATATGAGTAATATGCTGACGTTATTATTAGTCGTCGTATCGATAGCATGTTTATTTTCTGTAGTGGTATCACAAGCAGTGAGTAAAATTGTTTCTCGTAATAATATTGAGTTGGCAAAAGCGACAGAAACCAAATCGATTTTTTTAGCGAACATGAGTCATGAAATTAGGACACCATTAACAGCTATTATTGGATTCGCAAAATCTCAAATGGTTCCAAATTTACCTGATGCTCATAATAAGCGATCGACTAAAATAATTCTCCGAAATAGTGAACATTTATTAACGGTTATAAATGATATTTTGGATTTTTCAAAAATCGAAGCTAATCGATTGGATATAGAATTAACCGAGTTTTCACTATTTAAGTTATTAGATGATGTTTATTTTTCGTTAATAGGTTTAATTAAGGAAAAACCTTTGAAATTAAATATTAATTATAACTACCCGTTACCAAATCTAATTCGAAGTGATAAAGTTAGGTTACGGCAAGTTTTAATGAACCTTGGTGGCAATGCCATTAAGTTTACGGATGAAGGGTTTGTAAACCTAAATGTACGATATGATCGTATTAAAAATGATGTTTATTTCGATATTAATGATACTGGGATAGGGATGACTGGTGAACAACAAGAAAAAGTATTTAATACATTTAATCAGGCTGATATTTCTATAACACGTAAATACGGAGGCACTGGTTTAGGTTTAACTATTTCTCATGAACTCGTTACTAAGCTTGGTGGTAATTTATCGGTGATGAGTAAAATTGATATCGGTAGCACGTTTAGTTTTAAAATTGAAAATCGAATTTTGGATGAGAAAAAAGCAGTTAAGCTTATTAATCAATTAGCTAGCGACACTGAAACGCAGGATGAACTATTAAGTGAGCATAGTTTACGCAATTTACACAGTGTTAAGGGAAGTATTTTATTAGTTGAAGATTCACTCGATAACCAGGAATTGATTAGTTTTTATCTTGAAGAGTTAGGTGCAACCGTTACGGTTGTCAATAATGGTAAAAAAGCGGTTGATTTAACTAAGTCCTCGGATTTTGATTTAGTGCTAATGGATATGCAAATGCCAGTGATGGGTGGCATTGAAGCTGTTAGGCTAATTCGAGAACGCGGTGATGATTGCCCAATTGTGATGTTAACGGCAAATGCAGCTAAAGAATTTAAGGAGCAAAGTTTAAGTATTGGTTGTAATGATTTTTTAATTAAACCCTTAGACGAAGAACAGTTGAATATTGTTGTAGAAAAATATTTGAGTGTTATTGAACAAGATGAGTTTCTTTCACAAGAAGTGGCAGTTAAGCCAGTGTTAAATGAAAAATCGGATATTATAGTTTCGTCTTTAGTTAAAAAAAATGCTAGTAAATATGATAAATTCATTTCTAAGTTTATAAATTATTTACCAACCTATGTGGATGAAATTTCAAAATATATAAAACAAAGAAATGATAATGAGTTAAAAGTTGTTGCGCACAAATTAAAAGGAGTTGGCGGTAATATGGGCTTTGAAATAATTACTGAAATTTCAGCCAATTTTGAAATTGCCATTAGGCAAGGAAACCGTGATGAAATTGCACGGCTATTTAAAGAATTAAAAACAGCAGCAAATAAAATATACCGCGGTAATGAATCTCAAAAAAATAGCCATGTTGGGTAAAAAACGCGATAGAAATAGCTTCTGATGGTATTAATAATCAGCTAGTGTAGGCTTAATTTAATTACGCTGAGATATATCATCCAGTATGGAGAAACGTTATAATTGCGCAAAAATTTTGGAACTTGAATTATCCGTTAAAACTGGAGTATTTTGAGTTAATTCTGTTGAATTTGTTTAGTTTGGAGAAGTTTTGTGAGTGATACTGATAGTTCTTTTTTTAAAACCCTAATCATAGTCCTTGTTATTTTAACGGCTTTTATGCTTATTAGTATAACCATTGCTAGAGTCATTACCGCTAAATCGCCCGATGAAATTGCTAATGATCCAATGTATCAAGCTGCTCTTTTAGAACGCATTAAACCGGTTGCTAGCGTGCAAATTGGAGCTTCTGCAGACGAAGCTGCTGCAGTGGTTGTATCCGGTGAAGAAATATACAAAACAGCGTGTTTAGCCTGTCATGGCTCGGGGGCGGCGGGTGCACCAAAAATTGCTGATAAAGTAGTGTGGAAACCTCGAATCGCCCAAGGAATGGCAACACTAATAACTCACGCGATAAAAGGATTTAAAGGTATGCCACCAAAAGGCGGTCGCGCAGATCTAAGTGATAACGCCGTTAAATCTGCCGTTAAGCACATGGTTGACAATAGCAAATAACCCGCACTAACAATAAACAATGCCCAACCGTAGGATGGGCATTGTCCACCAAAAAATAAATCAGTATATTGGTAGTGAGATTATTTCAGCATAGTACGCAAGTTTTCTAAATGTGCCAAGCCACGCTCAATACGTGTTTCAGGATCTTGCTCGCTGGCCTTGCCTTGCCACTCTAAATCATCTTGCGGTAGTTCATCCAAAAACCGACTCGGGACACATTCATTAATTTCACCATAACGCTTGCGAAATGATGCGACGGTCATGGTTAAGGTTTTTTGCGCACGGGTAATACCCACATAGGCCAGTCGTCGTTCCTCGTCAATATTATCTTCTTCAATACTGTTTCGATGTGGTAAAATTTCTTCCTCCATGCCAACTAAAAAGACATGCGGAAACTCTAAACCTTTAGCTGCGTGTAAGGTCATTAAGCGCACTTGATCTTGGTCGCTATTATCATCATTATTATCGAGAATGTCGATTAAAGTTAATTTATTAACCAAGTCTACTAACTTTACGCCTGAATTATTATCGGGATTTATATCATCATCATCTTCGTTATCGGATTTTTTGGCGAGTCGAGATAACCACGTTACTAAATCCAAAACATTGTCGTAGCGTCGTTTAGCATCTATTTCGTCTTTTGAATTGTCGAGCAAATAACTTTCATAATTAATATCTTCGAGTAACTTATCAACTGCTTTCATACCACTTTCTGATTCTGCCATATCTTCAATACTCACCACCCATGTAGCAAAGCGTCTTAAACGCTCACATGCTTTGCTACTAAGACTTTGTTCCAAACCCATTTCAAAACAGGCGTCTAATAAACTCACCGAACGCATACTGGCATAGTGGTTTAATTTCTCTAGGGTGGTTGGGCCAATTTCTCGGCGTGGGGTATTCACAATTCGGACAAAGGCGTTATTATCATGTGGGTTGGTGACCAAACGTAAATACGCCATGATGTCTTTAATTTCAGAATAAGAAAAGAAAGACATGCCACCACTGAGATAATAAGGAATATTGTGTTCGCGCAAACTGCGCTCAAACAGTCGTGATTGATGATTGCCGCGATACAAAATAGCATAGTCGCTATACTTGCTACGTTTTAAAAATTTGCTGTGTAATAGTTCGGCCGTAACTTGCTCTGCCTCGTGTTCATCATTACGCGTAGTAAGAACCTTGATAGGATCGCCATAACCCAAATCACTCCATAATTTCTTTTCAAATAAATGTTCATTATTTTTAATTAAACTATTGGCCGCATTTAAAATTCGGCCACTAGAGCGGTAGTTTTGTTCGAGTTTAATCACTTCCAGAGTAGGGAAGTCGGTTTGCAATTGAAATAAATTTTCAGGTTGCGCGCCACGCCAAGAGTAAATGGATTGATCGTCATCACCCACCACCGTAAAAGCACCACGAACCCCAACCAAGGTTTTAATCAAGGTATATTGGGTTTCATTCGTATCTTGATACTCATCCACTAATAGGTAGCGAATTCGATTTTGCCAACGCTCTAATATTGGAGCATTGCATTGAAACAGTAGCACGGGTAACATAATTAAATCATCAAAATCCATGCCATTATAAGTTTTAAGGTGATGATTATATTGTTCATAAACCTTTGCCGCGATATTATCACTGGCATTATCATGTGATAGTGATAACGCTGATTCCGGTAAAACAAATGCGCTTTTCCACGAAGAAATTTTTTGTAAAATAATTTCAGAAGTATCTTTTAAAGTCTGGCTATTACTCGCACCAATTATTTTAGGCAATAATTCACGAATTAAGCTGCCGCTATCGGAGGCATCAAAAATACTAAAACCGGGTTGATAGCCCATGGTGACACATTCTTTGCGGATAATGTCCAAACCCAATGAATGAAAAGTCGAAATTCGCAGACCTTTGGTATTGGTTTTTTTAAGGAGCGATGAAACTCGTTGTTTCATTTCTTTTGCAGCTTTATTGGTAAAGGTTAATGCTGCAATATTTTTGGGCTCATAACCACAGGTTTCAATTAGGTAAGCTATTTTAGTGGTAATAACGCGCGTCTTGCCACTGCCTGCACCAGCGAGTAATAGCAGTGGCGAACTAATGTGTTTAACGGCTTTATTTTGAGCAGGGTTTAATAAATTTGACATGTGACGCTTACAATAAAATTAGGTTTGAGGGGTAATAAAGTAGTAAAACTATCTATATTGTTTCTCTAAAGTGTAACAGGCATTTACCGCATTCCCAATATAAATACTTCAAGGCTGCGTATTGACAAATAGCTATTTTATGGGTGCAGAATTATGATACTTTAGACTACTATTTACGTTAATATGGCATTAATATATTTTCCAAATGCTATAGTAAAAGGAATGACACCACGATGCTACAACAGTTAGTTTATCTTAAAACCCAACATCAAATAAAATATATTTTAATAGTACTTAGTGTCATGCTGGTATTTTATAGCGCGTCCTTAAATGCCGCGGTGAGCCATAGCGCAATGTACCAATGGTATACTATTGAAAGTATGCATTTTAGAATACACTATCATACTGGTGAGAAACAAATAGCCAAAAAAGTAGCTAATATAGCAGAACGTGTACACGGTAAATTAAGTAATTGGATACAATGGCAGCCTACAGATAAAACCGATCTAGTGGTAACCGATGAATCCGATAGCGCCAATGGTTTTGCAACCCCCTTTCCTAGTAACCGCAGTCAATTATATATTTCAGCACCAGATTCTATTTCGAGTTTAGAAGACTATGGCAGCTGGTTGGAAATGCTAATTAGTCACGAATACTTACATATTTTACATCTCGATAAAGCAACTAAAATTGCCACTACTTGGCGTAGCGTATTTGGGCGTAGTCCATTTTTTCTATTTAATACCTTTCCTGCTGCATCCTTACCCGGTTGGGGTATTGAAGGTCTGGCAACCTACATTGAAACCGATGAGTCGCGTGGTGTAGGTCGAGGCCAGTCTAGCTATTTTGATATGTTAATGCGCTTAGAAGTGGCCAATGGCATTAAACCGGTACACCAAGTTAACCAACCAATATCCAGTTGGCCGTTAGGAACCACCCGTTATTTATACGGTGTTAATTATTATCAATTTATTGCGCAGCAATACGGTGCGGAAAAAATTAATGCCTTAGTAGACAATTATTCAGCAACATTTTTACCCTTTCGCATTAATAATAATACCGAGCAGGTATTCGATAAAAATTTAGTGGTATTATGGCAAGAGTTCTCTGGCTATTTACAAAAAAAACATGAAGCCCAAATTAAGGCCATTACCGACAGCGGTATAAAATCTGGTATGCAATTAACGCATGATGGTTACTTTGACGAGTCCTTAACTACGCTTGAGGATGGTCGCTTATATTATGTTAGTTATGATGCTCAACGTAATCCCGCATTGTATTTGCGCTACAACAATCAAACAGAAAAATTAATGAGAGTTGAAAAGGGCACTCGGTTGGATGTTCATCCGAGTGCCGGATTATTATTAGCTCAACCAAGTTTATGTGATAATAGCATGAGGTTGTATGACTTATATCAAATGGATCTTAATACGAATGAGTTAACACGTTTGACACAGTGTGCGCGTTATCGTTCAGCAAGTTGGAGTCCGGATGGTTCACAAATTATTGCAGCACATAATCAGCTTGCTAAAAATGAATTGCATTTGCTCGATTCAAATGGCACTAAAATTAAAACGTTGTGGCAAGCTGCACAGTGGCAAGTTATTAGCAATATTGATTGGTCACCGGATGGTCAGTCAATAGTAGCAGCATTATTTCACGAGAATAACGGTTGGAATATCGCACGTTTTGATTTGGCCACTAATAGTTGGAGCTTTATAACAAATAATGGCGCAATACAAAATTTTCCGCATTATAGTTTTGACGGAAAATCAATTTATTATAGCGCCGATCGTGATGGGGTTTATAATGTTTTTAAAATATCGTTAGCCGATTATCAAGTAACACAAATTACCAATGTCTTGGGGGCGGCATTTTATGCCGTTGAAAGTAATAGCAATGGCGATATTTATTATATTGGCCATAATACTCAGGGGATGGATTTATATCAAATAGCGTATAAAAACCAAGTCAGCAAAAATGTATCTGAAAACGCAATTGCTAATAAATCAACGGCTATTCAATTACCAACTGCGCCAACAGTTAACACCACTGTCGCAAGTGATTATTCACCTTGGTCTAGTTTACGACCTCGTTGGTGGGCACCGATTTTTGCTTTTGATGATGATGTTGCTATTGCCGGTTTTGCAACGAGTTCTTCGGATATATTAGCACGTCATAATTATTTTACGAGTATCGCCTATGATTCTAAAAATGAAACACCCTTGGGTTCGATAGATTATATCTACGACCGCTACTGGCCAATTTTAAAACTAAACTTTGAACGCTCTATTACTATTTTGTCTGGTTCGGATAATACCTTTGCGCGAACCAAGGCAACCGACACCACGCAAATTGAAACGGTGCTACCTTTTTTAGGCTTAAAGCAAAGCATTAGTGGCCACCTAGTGTATGGTAACGAGACGATTAATGATGTGCGCCGAGCCAGTGGTGTGCCAAAAGCGCGGGAATTCACCAATAAATATCTTGGTGCTGCCATTGTTTATAATAGTAGTAAGCGTCATCCTCGTGCAATTAGTCGTAATGAAGGTCGGCAATTATCATTGGCGATTGAAGACAGCAGTGCTTTTGATGATAGTTTTTATCACGGTAGCGTTAAAACATTTGATTGGCGTGAGTTTGTGGCATTGGGTGGCGCGCACGTTTTGGCATTAAGAGTTGTCTCCGGTCGAGGTGATACGCGTGCTAAGCCATTTCAACTAGGTGGCAGTAATAATTCACGCTTTGTGCCAGCTATTATTGATAGCACTTTGTTAGATTCACCTTTTGATTTACGCTCGTATAATCTTAGAGGTTATACAAGCGGATTGACTGCACTGACCGGAAATAATATGAATGTTATTTCTGCTGAATATCGCTTTCCATTATTTAAGCTAGAGCGCAGTTTTATGACACCACCCATTGGATTGCACGAATTGCATGCTACTGTTTTTTACGATAGTGGTGCCGCGTGGAATAATACTGTTTCGGCTCCCGATAAATATTACTCGAGTACCGGTGTGGAAGTCACCGCGATTACAACATTTTTTTTCCATGCTCGTTTGAATATTGTTTTGGGTTTTGCTCGTGGGCTTGATGATACCCTTGGAGAAGATAAAAGTTATCTACGCCTAGGGGCTTCATTTTAAAATAGGTAACGGTAAACCATGCAATCAAAAAAACAAATTAGGGCGTCGGTACGCCATGTTTTAGCTTTGTTGTCTTCAAAAGAACAACAAATAAATTTTCAACAACAATCGCCATCGGCTAATGTTGCTTTGGAGCTTTTATGCTTATGGTTTAACGAGCTTTATAATCCAGGTTCGCAGTTATTTTCACGATCTTTTTCAAACAGTGAATTAACGGCGATTCAAGAATTTAATCATTATTATAATTTGCGTAAAGGAAAATTACCTGAGAGTATTGAGGAGTTACATCAAGATCAAGATTGGGATGTTATCGTGCAAGAATCAAAAAGGGTATTAAGCATAATTGATAAAGATGATGAATAAGCTTAGTTTCTACTGTCTCGCTAACTTATTGTGCGTTATACCCGAGCAGTGAAGCCGCTTCACTGCTCTTGTTCTATTAAAATTAAAGGTAATTTTGTGGCATTAAAACCAACTATTTATAAACTAAAAATTGCATTATCGGATTTGAATCAAAACCATTACGATACATTAAATCTAACGCTTGCATTGCATCCATCAGAAACACTTGAAAGAATGATGGCGCGAATTTTGGCTTATTGTATTAATGCTCAACAAGGATTAGTATTTACCAAGGGTTTGAGTGCGGTTGAGGAACCAGACATTTGGGCACGTACTTTGGATGATCAAATTGCCCTGTGGATTGATGTTGGTGAACCCGCGGTTGATCGTATAAAAAAGGCATCCCGAATGGCCTCTGAGCTTAAAGTGTATTGCTTTAATAGCAAGGCTGATGTTTGGTGGCAGCAAGGGCAAGCAAAAATTAGTCGTTTTGATGTTTGTGTTTATCGTTTTGACTGGTCAGAAATACAAACAGCAGCGGCCTTTTTGCAACGAACCATGAATGTCTCGGTGACAATAACCGGCGAGTCAGCCTATTTTGCGACTGAGTCGGGCGAATGTGAAATAGCATGGCAAACTTTACAAGGTGTTTAAAACGCTAACAATAAACAGGAGATTATGGCTATGAAATTGAATATATTATTTATACTCGTTATTGGCTTAATAGTTACTGCATGTAGTTACTCGAGTGACCCATCGGTAAAAAAAAATACAGATGATTTGACATTATGCACTAGTGATAGTCAGTGTATCTCTGTTGCGAGTGGCTGCTGTGGTTGCACTGCTGGTGGTAGTAATATGGCAATTAATAAAGATAAAAAAGAACAATGGTCAAAACAACGTGTATCGAATTGCAAAGACATCATTTGTCCGGCGGTGATATCACAAGATGAATCATGCAGCGCTACACCAATGTGCATCAAGGGACAATGTGCATTAAGTAATGTGAAGTAATTTATTTGTTTTAAGGAAATAAGGCGAATTTAAAATCTAAATGAATTTTAATAAAACCGTCATTCCGGTAGCACTTTAAGCCGGAATCTCAATTTTAAGTATTAAACTTATAAAGTTTGCGATGAATACAATAGCTGTATACCGATATGAGGTTTAATTAGCATGAAGTATGATGTCGAGTTTGCTAAAAAATTATTGGGTAAATCGATTTTAATAGCCGTTAATGTTATTGATAGTAATGGTGAAATAGAATCCCAACAACAAATGCACGGACTGATTAAATCGGTTTCCGCCACAGAAGGAATTTTAATTTTATTAAATGGCAGTTTTTTAGGTAAGCAGTGGCAAATGCCACCGGATACCAGTAGCATCAAAATTGCAGAAGCTGGAGAATATAATCTTAAAGCAACGGGTGAAGTTATTAAAAATCCCGACTATATATGCAGTTGGCAAGTTCACCGAAATGAATAAATTACCGCTAATATAGTGCTCTTAATAAATTTATAAAATTATTACTTGACGGCACTAACAAGATCACGTTACTTTAAGACATGATTTTTACAATGACACACATTATTTTAAACAAGATCGTCGCGTGGGTATTTCGCGTGCGTATAATCACTGTGTGTCTTAGGAATGAATCTTTAGGTTAATTTAAAATCAAAACGAATCAAATCCAAAAGGCCGCAGTCCAAAAGACTGCGGCCTTTTTCGTTTATGGTAATATTGATAATTGGATCACTAAAAATTAAAAGCAGAAGGTAAATGATGTGAAGTCGATTTTAGTTTATTCAGATTCTTTGTCGTGGGGTATTATTCCGCCGACACGAAAACGCTTGTCAGAAAAATACCGATGGCCATGTGTTATGGAGAGATATTTAAATCAATCGAATCTAGAATGTCGGGTACTCGAAGATTGTTTAAATGGGCGACGTACCGTCTGGGACGATCCCTATAAGGCTGGACGAAATGGGCTTGTTGGTGTTGCTCAAATTATTGAAGCGCATTCACCATTGTCGTTAGTGATTTTAATGTTAGGGACTAATGACTTCCAGTCAATGCATGATTTTACGGCTTGGCATAGCGCGCAAGGTTTAGCGCAAATTATTAAAGCTATTCGAACAGCTGATCTTGAGCCGGGAATGCGAGTGCCAGAGATTGTTGTTATGGCACCACCAAAAATTGAAAAACCAATGGGTATTATGGTCGAGAAATTTAAAGGTGCAGAGAGTAAAAGTGTTGGATTAGCTACACAGATACACACTGTTGCCCAACAAAATCTATGTCATTATTTTAATGTTGCCGAGGTAACTTCCGCGAGTAAAATGGATGGTATTCATTTAGATTCGGATCAACACGTTACTTTAGGTATTGCAATGGCAGACTATATCGCTAAGTTATTGAAATAAGTTTTTAGACTTAAATTAATTATAAAAAATATTGACTATATAAATACAAGGCGTACACTGAATTCATGGAATATTTTAGCCTCAATAATGAAAGCCCTACAAATGCTAATATCAAGCATGATATGTTATTTTCTGTGAGTTCGGTACGCGTTGCTCGCGAAAATGATTTATTAAATATTGCTTTGCGTGCAAGTTTTTCTCCGTCAGATATGGATGCTGCCATTGGTAACGTCGTGGATATTTATAAACAAGATAGAGCCTGGACACCACGCAGAGTTGTTACAATAGGCTGGAGGAAGAAGTTTTCATAGAACGTAGTTAATAAAAAAAACGAATTCCAAAGGCCATAGTCCCAATCAGACTGTGGCCTTTTTCGTTTTACGGTATTATTTATTTTTAGATTAATTTGTGTGGAGTACACAATGTCAGTTGTAATTAGTTTTTTAACGGTAATTTTAGTGTGGGCTACAACACCATTAGCCATTAAGTGGAGCGCGCAAGGATTTGGTTTCTCCTTTGGCGTTTTGTTGCGCATGTGTATTGCATTGGTTTTGAGTTTTGTACTAGTTAAGATCTTTAAAATATCGATGCCGTGGTATCAATCTGCACGGCGTACTTACATGGTGGCTGGCTTGGCAATTTATTGCATGATGACGTTGTCGTATTGGGGCTCACAATATATTCCTTCGGGATTAATTTCGGTGATCTTTGGTTTAACACCTATTGTAACGGGAATTTTAGCGGCACTATGGTTGAAAGAAAACAGTTTAACAATGGAAAAGTTAGTTGGGCTTAGTCTTGGTTTTTCGGGATTATATTTTATCTTTGGTGTTGCTGGTGAACTAGGGCAGTCGGCAGGATATGGCATTGTAGCGATATTATTAGCAGTGGTTTTTCACTCATTTAGTATTGTTTGGCTCAAGTCATTAAAAACGTCTTTACCTTCATTGAGTATTACGGCTGGTGGTTTAACGTATGCATTGCCGTTGTATTTTTTAACGTGGATAGTTGCCGATGGTAGTTTGCCAACTGAGTTTCCAATAACTGCTATTGTATCGTCTATTTACCTTGGGGTTATTGGTTCGGTATTGGGCTTTGTATTATTTATTTATGTGGTGAAGCATGTTGAAGCAAGTAAGGTGGCATTAATTACTTTGGTGACTCCGGTGTTTGCGTTATTAATTGGCTCAATATTAAATGATGAAGAAATTTCTAGTACGACATATTTCGGTACCGCAATGATTACTATAGGATTAATTTTTTATTTGTACGCTGGACAATTGTTTAAAATATTTTTTCGACAAAGTGTTAAAGATTAAAATGTCAATACTAGAGCTAATCGGATTAAGTTGTGCTTTACTAATATTGATTTATATCAATAAACCTAGGGTTTTTACTAGTAATTTTAGGTGACTAGCTTGGTATTTTGAGAAAATACTTTAAGAAAGTACTTTAACTTTGCAGAGTATATAAGGTAGTATTAATATTCTTATCTATTGTAACAAACAATTGCAATAATAAAATAAAATAAAATTTTCGTAACAAGTAAATTTAACCCATTTTTAATAACAATAATTTTCGTAGTGACTGTTTAGGAGTAACAACCATGTTCTCAGTAATGACGCGCGAAGTACTACCGTATTTTAGAATCGCACAATTAAAATTATCAACTTTAGTAATGTTGATGTTAGCAACAACAGCACTACAGGCTGATGAAACACCTGAAGCTAGTGTTGGCGAAGCAGAGCCAACTGTTGAGGCTGAACTTGGCAGCTTGGCGAGTGAACGAGTTGAGTTATTAAATTCACCGGTATTGCGCAACTTGGATGCCTTGGTTGAAGCGGTTCACCAAGCAACAGTATCGTCACAAGTGTCAGGACGAATAATTGATATTCCCGTTGATGTTGATGACTATGTTGAAAAGGGTGGCATTATTGTTCAGTTTAGGGATAAAGACATGCGTGCTTCATATGATGCTGCCAGCGCCAAGCTAAAAGCTGCGCAATTGTCACATAACCGAATTAAAGATATTTACACTAAAAAGTTGGTTTCAAAATCGGCTTTAGATCAATCAGAAGCAGCATTAAAATCAGCAGTTGCAACCTTAGATTTAGCGCAAGAAGCTTTAGAAAATACCATTGTACGAGCACCCTATAGTGGTATTGTTGTTAAACGCCATGTTGAGGTTGGCGAGAGTGTTCGGGTTGGTACAAAATTAATGACTGGCTTGTCATTAGAAAAATTGAGGGCAACAGCACAAATTCCACAAGAAATTATTCACGAAGTCCGCAAACGTAAAAAGGCTTGGGTCTATGTTGGTGAAAATAAGAAACACCGCATTCCCGTTACGAGTATGTCGATCAGCCCTTTTGCCGATCCAGTTACACACACATTTTTAGTGCAGCTCTATTTACCACTTGGTGAACATAAAATATATCCGGGTATGTATATTAAGGCCAGTTTTAGCATTGATGAAAAAGAATCCCTTGTTATCGCTAAGAAATCTATTGCTTATCGTAGTGAGGTGACCGCGGTTTATGTTAGAAATAAAAATGGCTCATTAAGTTTTCGTCAAATTCGCCTAGGTCAAGATGTTGGTACAGAACAAATTGAAGTATCAGCAGGTTTGTCACAGGGCGAAGAAATCATTCAAGATCCAGTGCAAGCAGCAGTTCAAATTAAGCATCAACATCGAATCAATTAAAGGTTACTACCATGGAAAAGCTCGGTCTCTCAGGTCGTATTGCGAAATCATTTTTACTGACAGAAATTACACCACTGTTAGCATTAGTGGGTTTCTTACTTGGTTTGTTTGCGGTGTTGGTTACTCCACGTGAAGAAGAACCTCAAATAAACGTAACATTTGCTAACGTATTCATTCCTTTTCCTGGTGCGTCTGCTAAGGAAGTTGAGCAGATTATTAGTTCACCGGCAGAGCAGATAGTCGCTGAGCTTGAAGGTTTGGAGCACGTGTACTCGGTATCACGTCCGGGCATGTCAATTTTAACAGTACAATTTGAAGTTGGACAAGATCGTACTCAGGCAATTGTACGCTTATATAATGCTATTTACTCCAACCAAGATTGGTTACCTGTTAATTTGGGCGTTGGTCGACCGCTAATTAAACCAAAAGGTATTGATGATGTTCCTATTGTAACCTTAACTTTATGGATCGATGATTATACTCGTGGCACATATGACTTATTAAAAGTATCACATGCCATAGAAACAGAAATTAAACGTGTCAATGGTACTCGTGACATTTATACCATTGGTGGCACTAAAGATGTTGTGCATGTGATTTTAGATAGTAGTGCTCTAGCGGCTCATAATATGTCGATTGCCGATTTACGTAAATCGTTAAATTTTAGTAATGCTGCTATGCCAGTAGGACAAGTCGTAACAGAAAATAAAGCCGTCGCCATTCAAGCCGGTGAGTTTTTATCAACTGCCGAAGAAGTTAAAGATCTGATTGTTGGTGTGCATGCTGGCAATCCAGTTTATTTACGCGATGTTGCCACAATAAAACGCGGCCCAGAACACGCGCGCCATTATGCACAACATGGCAATAGCAAAGGGCGATATCCTGCAGTAACAATGGCAATATCGAAACAACCGGGTACTAATGCGGTTGATATTGCCAATAATATTATTAATCGTGTTGAGCAGTTAAAAGGCATTTTTATTCCTGATGGCGTCAACGTTACAGTAACTCGTAACTATGGTGAAACAGCCGATGCTAAAGCAAAACACTTAATCAAAAAGTTAATTTTTGCAACGATATCGGTTGTGTTATTAGTGTTAGTGGCATTAGGTTTTCGTGAAGCGATTATCGTGGGCGCAGCGGTAGTGATCACTTTAGCGATTACACTCTTTGCCTCTTGGGCATGGGGTTTCACATTAAACCGAGTATCGTTATTTGCATTAATATTTTCGATTGGAATTTTGGTTGATGATGCTATTGTAGTGGTGGAAAATATTCATCGTCACATTGGTTTTGGCACTAAAAAACTTAAAGATTTAATTCCAATATCGGTAGATGAAGTGGGTGGCCCGACTATTTTAGCGACTTTTGCTGTGATAGCGGCATTACTACCAATGGCCTTTGTTACGGGTTTGATGGGGCCTTATATGGGGCCGATACCAATTAATGCATCTATCGGTATGTTAATCTCTCTTGCCGTGGCATTTATATTTACGCCTTGGTTATCAAATAAGATGCTAGCCAATGTTAAACATACACATAAAGATAGTGGTGGTGGCAGCAGTTATAATTTCTTTAGTCGTGTTATCGGGCCATTTCTAAGAGGCAATGCTGGAAAAAGTAATCGTTATAAATTACTTATTGGAATTTTATTTTTAATAGGCTTGTCGGTAAGTTTAGCGGCTGTGAAATTAGTGGTTCTAAAAATGTTGCCGTTTGATAATAAATCTGAATTTCAGATAATTGTCGATATGCCTGAAGGCACACCGCTAGAAGAAACAAATCATGTATTGGGCGAGTTGAGTAAATACGTTGCAACGATTCCTGAAGTTAAAGATTATCAAATCTATGCTGGAACTGCGGCTCCGATTAACTTTAATGGTTTAGTTCGTCAATATTACTTACGTCAAGAAGCTCATTCCGGTGACATTCAGGTTAACCTTGTTGATAAAAGTGAGCGAGATCGCAAGAGTCATGAAATCGCGCTATCAGTACGTGCAGGCTTACAAGATATTGGTCGAAAATTAAATGCGAATGTCAAAGTAGTTGAGGTGCCACCCGGCCCACCGGTATATTCACCATTAGTAGCTGAAATTTATGGCTTGGATTATGACGGTCAAATAACAGTAGCGAAACAAGTTCGGGCAATATTCGAAACAACGGAATCCATTGTTGATGTTGATGATACTGTTGAAGCTGGGGCCAAAAAGTTAGTAGTAAAAGTGGATCAGAAAAAGGCCGCTTTGTGGAATGTTTCACCACAAGTTATTGTTAGTGCTATTTCTACAGCATTAAATGGTGAAGATGTTAGCTTTATGCATAACGGTAATGTGAAGTATTCCTTACCGATTCGTTTGGAGAATTCACTTGAAAATAAATCCACTATTGATGATGTATTAAATTATCGTGTGCGAAATGATAGTGGTCAATTAATTGCACTAGCGGATTTAGTCACTGTAAAAGATACTATTATTGAAAATGCACGTTATCATAAAGATTTACTGCCGGTGGTATTTGTCACAGCCGATTCAGTCGGAGAGCTAGACAGTCCATTGTACGGCATGTTTGATATGGTGTTTCAACTACAAGATAAAGTGTTATCGTATGGTCATAAAATTACACAATCATTCTTTAATCAACCGGCGAATCCCTATGAATATAGTTTAAAGTGGGATGGTGAATGGCAGATTACCTATGAGACATTCCGTGATATGGGCATCGCTTATTCGGTGGGTATATTGATGATTTATTTATTAGTTGTTGGTCAGTTTCGATCTTATATTGTGCCACTAATTATTATGGCACCAATACCACTTACGATCATTGGTGTTATGCCAGGGCATGCATTACTGGGATCTCAATATACCGCCACCTCGATGATTGGTATGATTGCACTGGCAGGTATTATAGTCAGGAACTCGATACTGCTGGTTGATTTTATTAATCAGCAGGTTCGGGAGGGTGTTGATTTTGAAGTTGCCGTGATTCGCTCTGGTGCTGTGCGCGCTAAACCGATTATATTAACAGGGCTTGCTGCAATGCTTGGCGCATTCTTTATTTTGGATGATCCTATCTTTAATGGGCTTGCGATTTCATTAATATTTGGTATTTTGGTATCAACTGTTTTAACCTTAGTGGTTATTCCTGTGATGTATTATGCTTATATGCGCAATAAGCTTGATACTCTACTCGATACGAATGACAATACTTAACTTATTTATAGAAATAAATCTCCCTTATTTGGGAGATTTTAATTTTTTTAATGACTAACGACATGAATTATTGTTATTCTTGAGACTTATCGATATGGCTCATATTAGGGATAATTTACATGCAAAATTCCGCAGCTTCAATTTCAACTAAATATTTTTTGCTTCTTTTAAGCACAGTATTATTACTAAATTCCTGTGGTAGCACCGCTACTCAGAAAAAATCAAAGCAACGCATGGCACAACTTTATTATGGCGAAGATCATTTAACCAAGATAAAACAACTAACCTTTAAGGGTGAAAATGCAAAAGCAAGTTATGATTCTAAAAATAAAACCTTGGTGTTCCATTCTACTTATGATGGATTAAGGTGTTTTGCTATTTTTAGAGTGGATCAAGACGGCAGCGATATTCATCAAGTTTCATCTGGTAAGGGTATTGCCACATCAGCAGCCATTTCTCCAGATAATTATTCCGTGGTTTATTCATCAACACAAGAATTTGATGAAATGTGTCCCACCAAACCTGAGTTCTCCAAAGACTATGTTTGGTTATTAAACTCAAATTACGACATTTTTACTTCGAGTATTAGTGGTGGTATACCTGACAGATTAACAAATTCTAACGCTTACGATGGAGAGGCAGTTTATTCTCCCGATGGTGAACATATTTTGTTTACATCAAACCGCACGGGTGACCTTGAACTTTTTATGATGAATTCCGATGGCAGCAATGTTAAACAAATCACTTATGCTGTAGGTTACGATGGAGATGCCAGTTTTTCTCCAAGCGGTAAAAAAATTGTTTGGCGCGCATCTCGCCCTAAAGCTCAGAAATTGCATGAGTACCGTTTTCAATTGGCTAGAGGTATCATTAAAGCTGCTAATTTTGAAATTTATATGATGACTTTAGCCAATGGTAAAACCGTTAAATTAACGAATAATGGCGCAACAAACTTCAGTCCACGGTTTTCGCCTAACGCTAAAAAAATAATTTTTACCTCCAATAGCAGTCAAAAAGATCGACGTAATTATGATTTATACACTATTGATTTAAACAGTCATAAGCTGGAACGTATTACTTATTATGATGGTTTTGATGGTTATCCTGCTTTTTCTTCTGACGGAAAAAATTTAGTTTTCACATCCAGTAGAAACTTTCGCTACAAAGCTGAAACCAATATTTTTTCAACCATTTGGGTCGAAGAAGGGATATACAATTAATTTAATAATGACCATGAGGAACGGTACAAGGTGTTACCGTTTGCGTTGTTAAATACTTCGTAACTGCCACCTGATAATATACTTCGTTCTTTAACGGAATTAAATTTGTCATCTAACTCACTTGTTATAGTATTATGCTCAAATAATAGAACAATACCATTATTATCATAGCTTAAAGTTATTAAAACTTTTTTAATGTGAGGATTGTTTTTAACGCATTTTAAACAATCCGTTAATATCCGATAAATAACAACTTTTAGGTTTGAAGGAATCAATTCTTCGTCTATATTGATTTTACTTTTAAACTCTAAAGCAGCATTAGAACTTGTTAATTTTTCACACGCCCATTTAACAGTGGCAGCTAATCCAAAGTCGGTTAATATTGGTGGCCGTAGATCCATGGCAATATCGCGAGTATCTTGAATGGCAGCTTGTACCATCGCTACAATTAAATTGACATTCGAGAATAGCGTTAAATTTGAGCTGTTATCATCGGCTAATTGTTCTAACCTCATTTTTATTGCCGTTAAATTTTGCGCGATACCTTCGTGCAAATCAAATGCGATTCGTTCTTCTCTTTGATCTTCAATGGTTAGTAATTGCGATGAAAATAATTCTAAAGTTTTATTTCGTTCATTAATAGTGGATTGTTGTTTTTCGATGATTGCTTCTGAACGTCTGACAATAATTAATAATAAACTGTACAGCACTGTAAGAATGATGATTATTCCAATAATATTAACAAGCTGCGCAGAGTTAGCTATTTGAATGGCCACATTAACATTACTGTAGAGTTCAAATGCGCCAATAACCATTTGGCTTTTAACCTGTCTAATTGGGATGTAACTTGAAATTAAATATTCAGTTTTTGAGTTATTACCCTTAATATTTATTTCATGTGATAACTCACTCGCAACTTGGCCTGCTAAGGCTTGCCCTAAACCTAAGTCGTCATGGTTTTTAATGTTACCAATTTGAGAGTGGTTTGTTGAAAAGACCACGGTACCTTGTTGATCAAATATTTTTATTTTTACCAAGGAGGTACCTGACATAATATTTTGAATAGCTTTACGTAGCTTCATTGGAATTGGATAATTGTTAATACGTGAATGCTTAGCTGCAGCCACTTTGTCAAGATAATCGGCTAGCTCGAATTTAACGGAGTTAAACAATGTTTGAGTTAAAACTGTATTACTATGCTCGATAGCACTTATAATGTTATTAATGCTAACTTGTTTAAATAGAAAAGCAAGAAAAACAGCCGTTGCAATTATTGAGATTAAGCTTGTTATTGAGAAATAACGTGATAATTGAAACTGGGTTTTAGGTTTTAAGTTTGGCATAGTAATGTAATAGCATCTAAATAACAGGGGCTTGGGTACATCCTGTTATTGTATGACAATGGCTAATAATTACTCAAGTAGGTGAATACTGTATATTTTATGGCCAAAAAATACTGTATGTCATTGTTATTACAGTAGTTGTATTTTTATATATTAAGGGTAGCGAACCACCCTTAATATCACTTAAATTATTTTCGGCGGATACCTTCAATGGACAAAAATAATTCTACGGCTTTTGATGCAGGACCAAGATTGTAATTGATATTAAAATCTTTCAGCGTTAATGTTGTGCTGCCTTCAAAACCTGTTCGATAACCACCCCAAGGATCTTTTCCGCCACCAATGTGTTTAAGATCAAGTGTAATTTTTTTTGTTACACCGTGTAGCGTCAAATTACCGGTTAGTTTTCCTTTACCGTCTTTATTTAGTTTATATGAGGTACTAACAAATTTAGCCGTTGGGAATTTGCTGGTATTTAAAAAATCTTTACCGCGTAAATGCTTATCGCGCTCAGCATGATTACTATCAATACTGCTTGCATCAATATTAACTTCAACTTTAGTTGCATTTGGATTTTTATCGTCATAACTAAATTGACCATCAAATTTATTAAATCGTCCGATCAGCCAACTGTAGCCTAAATGCTTGATTTTGAATTGTATAAATGCGTGCGCGCCTTTAACATCGATGTCATATTCAGCAGCTTGTACTGGGTTAATAAGAATACTGGTAAATAATAATAGTGCGGTAGTGATACTGAGTTTTTTCATGGTTTCTCCTAGTTTTACTGGTTGATAGTTACAGACCTAACATACGTTTTAATGTTTGATCTTTATTAATAAAATGATGTTTTAATGCCGCCGCCGCGTGTATTGTCACTAGGCTAATGAGTATAATGGCTAACCATAAGTGAATGATTCCCGCAATATCCTCTTGTTTATCAAAACCAAAAATAATTGCCGGAATAGGGACAACATTAAAGATTTCTATTGCTCGGCCATCGGCAGTTGAAATTAAATAACCAAAAATCATCACGCTGAAAAGCAAAAAATACAAAGTTTTATGGGCAATACGCGCGAGTTTTTGTTCACGCGTTTTTGGCTGATTGACGGTACTTGGTGTGTGTTTTAGTTTTAGCCACACAATTCTTACGAGCGTTAATATAAACAATAAAACCCCAAAACTTTTATGCAAATTAGGTGCGCTGCGATACCAGTCGCTGTAATAATTTAATTCAACCATCCACAGGCCAAGAACAAACAAAGACATTACCACAAGCACCGAAAGCCAATGAATAACAATGGAGCCCCAGTGCCAGCTGTCGTGTTGCTTGTTGCTCGTTATAGTCATACTAAATTTCCTACTGGCTGATTTTAATAATCGAATAGTGATAGTTTACCGTTGATTTTAATTGAATAAAGAGCATAATAAAGAAATTACTGTTCTCGGAATTAGAACAATGGATCGGTTTGAAGAAATACAAACATTTATTGGCATCGTTAAGGCTGGTAGCTTTAGCCTAGCTGCCGAACGTCTTAATATCGCAAAATCCGCAGTAAGTCGCCGATTGGTCGATCTTGAAACTCGCTTGGGTATCCAGCTATTAACCCGCACAACCCGACGTATTAACCTAACGGAATCCGGTCGAGAATATTATGATCGCTGCCAATTGATATTGGCTGACTTAGAAGAAACCGAACAAAACCTTTCTACCTGTGCCATTGCTCTAAGTGGCAGCATACGAATTGCGGCACCCCTAAGCTTTGGTATATCGCATTTGTCCCCAATTATTAATCAATTTTTAGAGTTACATCCACACATTAAAATTGAGTTAGAGTTAAATGATCGGATAGTTAACTTTATGGAAGAACAAGTAGATCTGGCAATTCGGATTGGTGATTTGGCTGACTCCAGCTTAGTAGGACGAAAACTGGCGACCTCACATCTTATTATTTGTGCTGCACCAGCCTACTTACAAAAATTTGGTGAACCAAAAATACCAAGTGACTTAGTACAACATGATGGCTTCAATTACAGTTATGCAAGTTCGGCGAGCTGGACATTTGATAACATAAAAATGCCAATTAGAATGAATTACCGACTACGTGCTAATAATGGTGATGTGTTGGTGAATGCTGCAATTGAGGGACTTGGGATATTACTGACACCAAAGTTCATTGCTGCTAACGCCATTGAGCAAGGTCTGCTGATCCCCATTTTAACACAATATGAATTATCATCTGCTGGGATTTATGCCGTGTATCAACAACAACGTCATCTACCGCAACGTATGCGGGAGCTGATTGATTATTTGGTTGAAAATTTTAAAATTAATTCATTTTAATACTATTGTTTTAATCGATAGCCTGTTTTAAACATCCACCAAACGATTAACAAACAAAGAGCAAGAAAAACTATAATCATTAACAAACTAAGCTCAACACTAACATCCGATACTTCAAAAAAACTCCATCGAAAACCGCTAATCAAATACACCACCGGATTTAACATTGAAACGGTTTGCCATGCTGGTGGTAACATATCGATAGTGTAAAAACTGCCACCTAAGAAAACCAAAGGGGTGATAATGAGTAATGGAATTAATTGTAGTTTTTCAAAATTATCAGCCCATAGTCCAATAATAAAACCAAATAAACTAAATGAAATACAGGTAAGAATTAAAAACGATAACATCCAAATTGGATGGGCAATTTCAAGTGGTACAAAAAATCCGGCGGTTGCCAAAATGATTAGACCAATTATAAATGATTTACTGGCAGCCGCACCCACATAACCTAATAAAATCTCTACAAAGGATATAGGTGCTGACATCACTTCGTAAATTGTACCAGTAAATTTTGGAAAAAATATACCAAACGAGGCATTCGAGATACTTTGGGTTAATAATGCCAACATCATTAAACCTGGCACAATAAATAGACCATAACTAACACCTTCGACTTGCTCAATACGAGATCCAATTGCAGAACCAAATACAACAAAATAAAGTATGGTTGATATTACCGGTGATGCAATACTTTGCAAAATGGTATTCCAGGTACGCAACATTTCATATTTGTAAATAACCTTAATGGCGTAAAAATTCATTTTATTATAATCACTCTTTATTTTTAACTAAATTTATAAAAATATCTTCTAACGAGCTCTGTGATGAATGAATATCTTTTAGTATTATACCGTTATCACCCAAGGCTCGAAATAATTCAGCAATTGTTGATTGTGCGTTATTAGAGTCATAGGTATAGACTACTGTATGCCCATCAGTAGATAATTGTAAATCCCAGAGAGATAAAATTTTGGGTAATGTATTAATGGCTTCATCGAGTTCAATGGTTAATTGTCGTTTTCCAAGTTTTTGCATTAAGGCATTTTTGTCTTCAATTAACAATAATTCACCATTATTTATTATACCCACTCGATCGGCTATTTCTTCAGCTTCTTCAATGTAATGGGTTGTTAGAATAATAGTAACGCCAGATTGTCTAAGTTTCTCAACAATTAGCCACATGTCTTTACGTAAAGCAACGTCAACACCGGCGGTAGGTTCATCAAGAAATAATATTTTAGGTTGGTGTGATAAGGCTTTAGCAATTAACACGCGACGCTTCATACCACCGGATAATGTGAGTAAGGCACTATCTTTTTTATCCCACAACGATAAATCTTTTAGTAATATTTCTAGATATTGATCATCTGCCTTTTTTCCAAATAAACCGCGGCTAAAGGAAACTGTATCCCATACAGTATCAAAAGCCGCCAGTGTGAGCTCTTGTGGAACTAAACCAATAATGGCTCGTGTTTCTCGAAACTCGGTAATAATATCAAAGCCAGAAACTTTTACTGAGCCAGCACTGGGATTAACAATACCACAGATACTTGAAATTAAAGTGGTTTTACCCGCACCATTGGGTCCGAGCAAGGCAATAATTTCACCGGGGTAAATATCTAAATTGATATTTTTAAGTGCTTTAAAACCAGTTGAATATGTTTTTGATAAATCATTAATTGATATAATAGCTTGCATAATAAATTGAGGGTAGCATAAATTTCAACTACAAACTAAATATTAAATAGGATTAGCATTTTTAAGCAACCGATGTTACAAACCCCGGTGTTTCTTGGTAGCAACGTCCTTCGACTAAATCTAAATGTTGATCTACCGCTTTAGTTATAAAATCAATAAATACTCTAACACGTGCTGTTGCGCGTAAATCTTCGTGAGTTAAGATCCATATTGCGCCACAGCTGTGCATGTCTAATAATTCAAGTCGTATTAGGTTTGGAATGGTATCGGCTATAAAGCATGGTAACATCGCAAGACCCATTCCAGATTTTACAGCTTCGAGTTGAACTAATAAATCATCTGCGGTATGTGTTGTCTGAGCGGCTGCATACTTACTAAGTTCATTCCAGTTATATTTTGAGGCGTGTTCTTCCCAACCAATCCATTGGAAATCGTCAATTTCTTCTAAATTTTTATTTGCCAAATATTCATGTGAGCCATAAACGCCTTTAGTGGGTTGTAAAATTTCACGCCCAACAAGGTAATCGGGTGGATTTGATGTTAATCGAATGGCAACATCGGCTTCACGTTTTTTTAAATCAAAATTTTCATTTGAAAAAGCCAACTCTAAATTAATGCTGGGATAGAGTTTAGTAAAGCTGGAAATATCAGGCATTAATAAATGTGTTGCTAATATGGGGGGCATAGTAACACGTAATGTGCCATGTAGCTGCGAGTCACGACCACTGACTTGGCGATCTAATTTTATAATCTCTTCTTCGACAGCTTGTGCCGATTTCAACATTTCCTCGCCAGTTGCGGTTAATAGATAGCTACCACTGAGTCGCTCAAAAAGACGTACCCCCAAATTTTTTTCAAACGCTGATATGCGGCGCGTAACGGTTGAATGATTTACAGCTAAATCAATTGACGCAGCCCGTATTGATCCCTTACGTGCAACGGCTAAAAAATATCTTAAATTATCCCAATCCATGGATTTCATTGTTACCCTTCCCTTATAATGTTTTAAAATTATTGAACTTTTATGTTGCTCGATTGTTATCAAACAGTATTTGTTTAAGCCCAATTTTAAATTAAACCTCACCCTGTTATGTAATTTTATCTGGTATTAGTTGCTGTAGTCAAAACAATTTGAAGTAAATTGAGTTGTAAAGTACCTGAGTTTAGCGAAAAATTCTTTTTAAGAAGCAGTATAAAAAAATGTTATTATTTGTAACAAGTAATACAGTATAAATAATTTTAGCTTATACTTGCCAGTAGTATATTTTAAAAATCAACAAGATATAGTATGAAAAGTATATCTATTATTATAATGGCACTTATTTTACCGGCGTGTAGCAACCAGCAACTTTACAATGCCGTTAAAAGTAGTGCTGAGCAACAATGTTATCAGTTACCGCTGTCCGAGGTCGATACCTGTCTTGAGCGAAATAGCGATAATTACAATGAATATAATCGAAAAAGAACGGAGACTCGTGGCTATTAAACAATAATCTTTATATAAAGCGCTTCAACTTTTGAACGCGCCCATGCAGTCTTACGTAAAAATTGTAAACTTGATGAAATACTAGGGTCGTTAGTAAAACATTTGATGTTAATTTGTTTTCCTAATTCCTGCCAACCGAGTTTTTCTTCTAGTTGAGTTACGATCATTTTTAACGTGATGCCGTGGAGTGCGTCTTGGTTTGAAGCTTTATTCATTGGGTTGGGGTTCTGCTTTTTTTACACGTATTTTATTTCCTGCAATTTCTTGGCCATTTAGCATTTTCATAGCGGCTTTTGCATCACCGGTCTTTGGCATTTCAATAAAGCCAAATCCTTTAGACGTTCCTGTGGCCTTATCCATAACTAATGTGCAATATTGCACCGTACCGTGAACCTCAAACAAGGCTTTTAATTCAGTTTCTGTTGTGGTTCGAGCAAGGTTTCGTACTAATAGTTTCATGAGTTCACCTATTTATCTTAATGTAAGCATTATTATACGATACAAAGACTCTTGTGGTATCCTAAGCTGCACATAAAAATAGTATTTTTAACTATTAACGAGTTGTAAATAACCTTAGTTTTGTGGCATTAGCGGGTTACAATTTTGGATAATGACCTTGCCCTGTAGCATGTTACCCCTTGAATATTCATTAAAAAAACAGGTATTCGTTTTTGGGTCATAATTTTCTATCCATAGGTTTTCATCTTTCCACGTTGCACCAATATGCCGTTGTCCAGCAGGCACGGTCAGCGACATGACACCACCATATTTTTTGACAAAAATTTGTTGAAAATAAAAGTAATAAGCTGTCCAGCCAACTACAAATGTTACCGCAGCAGCTATTAGTGCATATTTCCATTGCTCAAGCTTATATCCAATAAAAAATAATATCGAAATAATAATGGCCAATAGAACTATCCAGTAAAAATAAGTAATCAATTTTTTTCTCCATAACTAAATTTAGTAATTAACTTGAACTTGGGAAACACAAATTAATTCTTGTGTTAACTATAATAATTTCGCTTTATGTTTTAATTATTGGATTATTAGCTTGTATCTTAGAGAGTTAAAGTATCAGATCAAGCGAAAATATACACTTAATAAACGACACCGTCGCTCTAAAGTATGCCTTTAATTGGCTTTTTTGGTTTCACATCCGGCTTTAAACCTTATGTGGGGCTCAGGTTACTTACGCTTTTAAAATAACCGGACTAGTTTCTTTCATAGCCCGGTGTGATTCGCTCATATATTAACTTTTATAATTGGAATAAAATTAGTTCACCTTAATTTTGTCTGCAAAGACATAATCACCGCCACCTGCAGCTTTATGGCAGCTTATACAACCGCTAGGCATTCCTTTAGCGACTCTGCCAGCCAATTTGATCTTCATACCATTTTTCATTTCTTTAACATGCAGTCCGCCATTTGTTTTGTATTTTGCCCAAAACCAATCTTCATTGTCGCTGTTATAACCACTTTCTCTTTTGAACATAACAGTCACTGCTTTTAGATATTTGGTTCGATTCTGCGCAACACTTGCATTTGAAATTCCTTTGCCACCATAATTGCGCTTTACAATAGCTAGGCCAGTGTGTCCGTCAACCGTAATAGTTTCGTGTAATGTTTCAAGTACAGCGCCGTGTGGATGTTGTCCTTTATAAGGATGACTTTTTTTACGGTTATTGCCTACCAAGTTAACTGATTTAAGCGCTTGCCATACGTTATTGGCATCAGTTACATCTTGTGCAGAGCCCATAGGCGGTTTCATTTTCATTCCACCCATGCTTGAGCAACTAGCAAGTAAAATACTTGTAGTTACTGTTATTAAAAGTGTAGTTTTTGTTAGTGTTATTTTAGTAAAATTCACAGTTGTTTTCTCCTCATGAGATTATTAGAAATAAATTGATATATCTTCTATTACTTGTTGATGGTATTTTTTTGTAATGTTTTAGGTATTAAAAAAGATTCAAACATTAAGTCCTTCGATTCAATTTTAAGATAAACTCTATTTTTAATTGGTAGTGGTGAGTGTACAATTGATTCAGTTAGTTGTTTTTGCCATTGGATACTTCCATTGGTTTTATTGAGCGCAGTCAGTTGTCCTCTTTCAGTGCCTATCCACACCGTATTTGAATGTGTAAAATCAATAGCAGGAATTGAACGTATGACGCCATTTAGTTGTGTATGCCAGTTTTCATTACCAGTTTCTAAATTTACTGCGCGTATTATGCCATTTTGGTCACCATAGAAAAGTTGTTCATTATTAACAACGGGAGTATAAGCTGCGCTGGTATTTTTTATTGACCATATGATTCTGTTTGTTTTGACATTGAGTGCAATTACTTCTGAACCATAAGTAGTTATTATCACAATATTTGTTTTAGCTTCAATGGGACGATAAACAAGTTCTTGGCCAATGTGCCGCAGCCAAAGCAATTTACCGGTTTTGGTATCAAATGCGTAAAGCTTGCTATTACCACCACCAACAATAATTCGGTTGCCAGTGACTACTGGTGGGTATAACCAGTTATTAAGTTGTTTTTCCCAAACCAATTTTCCTGAATCAAGTTGAAGTTTTTGAATTTTTCCATCTTGGCTAGATACATAAACGAATCCATTAATAACAACAGGTGAGTACAAAACGGCTCCTTTACCAACAGACCAATGCACTATGCCAGTACTTGAATTAATTGCATAGAGACCGTCATGGCTGCCTATTAAAATGTACTGGTCGACACAAACTGGTTCAAATGTCGTGTGATTTTGCAAGACAGACCAAATTTTGGTTTGGGGTGTAAGATTGAATTTTTTTAGCCCTGCTTCGCCAACGTAGATATGCTGTTTCATATAACATGGGTTTCTCGGGTAATAACCGTTAGTGATAGCCATTACATCATTAAATGATGTTAACCACAGCCAGAAGACTGCGGTAATTATCAGAGAAGTACGGAAAGCTAAAGTAATATTTTTCATGCTAATCTCAGTAGTAATGACGTAATAAAAATAAATACCCCCATCACTCATTCTTAGATCGCAGCAGAATGATGTGCTTTTTCTTCCTCAGTTGTATCCAGTGGTTATTAGATGTTGAATAAGCTCAATTGGTTACACCAAAATGAAACTATTTTTTAAAAACACATACTAATAATGGATACTAGGCTATTTTAGCTCACTTTAATCAATGGACTAATAATGAATGACTGACGAATTAATAGAGCAATATTTAACAGTAACTCAAGATATTGGTGATGCTGACAAATTAGTTCGTGAAAACATTGCTTGGATGTTGCTTTTGGCTGAGCGTATGTTAGGTGAATATTCCCTTGCTGAAGATGCTGTGCAGGATGCTTTTATTAGTGCTTTTCGCGCTTTTACTGCTTTTGAGGGTCGCTCAAGCGTAAAGACTTGGTTGCATCGAATTACTGTTAATTCTTGTTTGATGAAGATGCGTCGTTTAAAGCAACGAGCAGAACTTTCGATTGACTCAAATTTACCTGAATTTGATCAAGGCAATTGTCGTATTGAAGCATCTTGGGATCACCTAACCTCAGTTGAAGATGTTCTAGCGAATGAATTTCTAAGTACCTTGGTTAAAAAAAATATTAATGATTTACCTGAACAATACCGTAACGTTTTGATACTTCGAGACATCGAAGGATACAATACCAATGAAGTTGCTAAATTGCTGGGAATTTCAGATAGTAACGCTAAAGTTCGTTTACATCGAGCGCGTGCAGCACTCAAGAAGTTACTTGAACCTTTATTACGTGGAGTAATACAACAATGAGCATAATGAATAATCTCTATAAAAAACTCAAAGTCTTTATGTTAAATAACTTGTACGGAATGATCACTTGCAAAGAGTTTGAATATTACATGCCGTTTTATTTGGACAATGAATTGTCAGATATGAAGCAAACTCTATTTGACAGGCACTTGCGTGTTTGTCGTGACTGCCACGATTATCTGGCAGCCTACCAAAGAACGGTGGAGATGAGTCAGGCGGTATACCATTTAGCTGATGAATCTATTTCTGTTGAAGTTCCAGAAAATTTAATTAAAGCAATTCTTAAAGCGCGAAAACGTTAAAATCAAAGCTGTGTAATATAAATTTATAGTATTAAACAAATTGACCCGCACACCATGCAGATGACCAAGCCCATTGAAAATTATAGCCGCCAAGCCAGCCTGTCACATCAACTACCTCACCAATAAAATAAAGCCCGGGTACCTGTAGGCTTTCCATTGTTTTTGATGATAATGCATCACAATCAACCCCCCCTCTAGATACTTCTGCTGTTCTGTATCCCTCAGTTCCATTGGGTTTGATAACCCAATGATGTATGCTCATTGATATTTTATCGAATTGGTTGTGTGAACTTGTTTGTAGAGTGCTGTTTATGATGTCATCGGTTAGAAGTGCTTTAATTAAGCGTTTTGGTAAATATTGACATAGTAATGTTTTTATTTTTATTTGTGGCGTTTTGTTTTGTGCTTGTTTTAATATCTCAAATAAATCAATATCAGGTAACAAGTTGATAGATATTGTTTTACTAGGTGACCAATACGATGAAATTTGTAATATAGCTGGGCCACTTAAACCTCTATGTGTGAAAAGTATATTTTCACGAAACCTTTGTGTATCGGCACTTACAATACTGTCGATTGCAATGCCAGACAAGGGTGCAAAACGTTCTTTGTCTTTAGTGCGTAAAGTAAAGGGAACAAGACCAGCGGAAACTGGCCATACTTTGATGTCAAATTGTCCAGCAATTTTATAACCAAAAGGACTAGCTCCCATAGTTGGAATAGATAAACCACCGCTAGCAATTACAAGCGATTGACAATAAAATTTCTCCGTATCGGTTTCGATAATAAAGTGGTTGTTTGATTTTTTAATTACCTTAACAATATTTGTTTTTAATCGTATAGTGGCTTTAATATGTTCACATTCATTTAATAATAAATTAAGAATATCTTTTGAACTATTATCGCAAAATAATTGCCCGTGTTTTCGCTCATGGTAGGGGATTTTATATTTTTCAACTAGTGTTATAAAATCCCACTGACTATATCGACTTAATGCGGATTTACAAAAATGGGGGTTGTGTGAAATATAATTATCTGAGCTAACATTATAATTGGTAAAATTACAACGACCACCACCCGACATGAGAATTTTTTTACCCGCTTTATTACTGTGATCTAAAATGATTACAGAGCGATTTCGTTTTCCAGCTTCTATAGCACACATTAAACCTGATGCACTGGCACCAATGATAATAACATCGGATTGAATGTAATTATTGCTCATATTAGGCTGTGCTTGTTCTTAACGTAATTTTCGGGTCCGAAATTTACGACCTTTAATTTTTCCTTCGCTTAATATTTTTAAAGCTTGTTTGGCCACCGGTCGCTCGATAGCAACAAATGCAAGGTGGTCAAAAATATCCATTTTTCCAATTTGCTTTGCGGTTACTATTTTATTGGCCGTTAAGGCCCCTAAAATATCACCAGCACGTAGCTTATCTTTTCGTCCACCATTAATGCATAGGGTAGTCATTGCGGGTAATAACTTAAAATGTTCTCGTGCTTTTAGGCTTGAGATATTATCAATTCGTACCGAACTTTTTTGATATTCTTCAATTGCAGTTACTTTTTTTGCTTCAGAAGGCATAAATAAACTGAGCGCTAAACCGTCTTTTTCTGCACGACCGGTGCGGCCAATTCGATGAATATAAATTTCTGGATCGGGCGATAGCTCGTAATTAATAACAACTTCTAAATCTTTAATATCCAAACCACGTGAAGCCACATCCGTTGCGATTAATATTGAGCTGCTTTTATTTGAAAACTGTACTAATACTTGATTACGTTCTTTTTGTTCAAGATCGCCGTGTAAGGCTAGTGCATGATAACCTTGCTGCCAAAGATTATCGGCAAGTTCTTGGCACTGTATTTTTCGATTACAAAATACAACGGTTGATTCAGGTTTAAAATGTTGAAGCAATGAAATTAAAGTTGTGGTGCGAGTGACATTTTCGATTTCATAAAATATTTGCTTAATTTTTTTATTATCATGTAATGCTGCAACGCGTATATCAACAGGCGATTGTTGAATAGCCGTACTAATCACTTTGATTTCTTCTGGATAGGTGGCTGAGAATAGCAGTGTTTGTCTATTATGTGGCATAAAATTTATAATTCGCATAATGTCATCATAGAAACCCATATCAAGCATGCGATCTGCCTCATCTAATACTAAAGTCTTTAAACTATTTAGTTGTAAGGAGGCCTTTTCTAAATGTTTTAGAATACGTCCTGGGGTACCGACAACAACATGGGGCTGATGTTCGAGCGAGGCCAATTGCGGGCCAAAGGGACTGCCACCACATAATGTTAAAATTTTGGTATTGGGAATAGCACGTGCGAGCCGACGAACTTCCTTACTGACTTGATCGGCCAATTCACGCGTTGGACACAGAATCAAAGCTTGAGTACAGTAATTTTTTGTTTTGAGTTTATGTAATAAACCAATGGCAAACGCAGCTGTTTTACCGCTGCCTGTTTTAGCTTGCGCCAATAAGTCTTTCCCCTCTAGAATGATAGGCAAGCTTTGAGTTTGGATTGCCGTCATGTTTTTATAATCAAGAGAGGCGATATTGGCTAAAAACTCAGGGGATAAGGCTAATGTTGAGAAGTTATTTTTAGTCACTGGGATTTATAGTATTCTGAAAAGTTATGATAGTCATTATAACATTAGATACTGGTGTCACGCCCCATCTTTATGTTCATTTGCATGATTTATGTGTAGTTGTTTATCGATGATTTGCTTGAGTAGCTCAATGTCCACTGGTTTGGAAACATACGAATTCATACCAGAAGCTAAGCATTTTTGTTCAATTTCAGCCATGGCGTTTGCTGAAATCGCGATGATCGGTATGTTTGAAATTTTGGGGTCTTTGTGTTTTCGTACCCGTTGTGTCAATTGAAAACCATCCATTACCGGCATAGTACAATCGGTTAGAATAAGGTCGTAATTATTTTTATTAATGAGTTCGAGTGCAATTTTACCATTAGCTGCAATTTCAGCATCATAGCCAAATTTTTTAATTTGAAGTTGCAATATTTTTTGATTTGATAAAATATCCTCTACAATAAGAATTTTTTTAGCATTATATTTTAGTGAATCGACATTATCGTTTTTTTTGATTTGTTGTTTATCATCCTGTACTTCAATGATTGATAATGGAACTCGAATGGTAAAGGTACTACCAATGTTTATTTCACTACTTGCCGATATGCTACCTTGCATTTCATATAATAATTTTTTAGTGATATATAACCCAATTCCTGTTCCTTCGATATTACTATATTCTTTTCCTAAACGATTAAAGGGCTCAAAAATAGCATCGAGTTTATCTTTAGATATTCCAATACCACTATCGGTAATATCAATTTGTGCATTTGAACCATCTTTTTTACACGATATTTTTATTGTACCGTTTTGCTTATTGTATTTTATGGCATTGGTAATTATATTAATAAAAACTTGTTTTATTGCCATGTTATCAACAATGACGGACAGATTTTCGGAGTAACGGAACGCATCATCAATTGTAACACCTTGTTTTTGTTGAATAGGTTTAATTAAAGCAATGGTGTCTTGTAGTATAGCGTTGAGACTATTTGGTTTAATATCAAGAAAAGCAATGTCGTTTTCAATTCGGGAAATATCAATTAAGTCGTTTACTAAAAATAAAAGATGATTACCCGCTTTATTAATTTCATTAATATTATCTTTGTGTTCTTCATCAATGGAGTCTTCCATTTCGAGCAATTGCGAGAAACCTATAATGGCATTTAATGGCGTACGTAATTCATGGCTCATTCTCGATAAAAATTCAGATTTTGCGTTATTCGCTTTGTCAGCATCATTTCGTGATTTTTCTATCATAGAACTGTATTGATTAAATAGTATTGCGAGTTGTCCAATTTCATCATTGGTTATAACGGGTAATTGTTCATGGCTTTTGCTATTAATATTTTTTTCTAAAATTTCCCCAGTAATTTTTAATGGTTTCATAATGATGTTATTGAAAATCACATAGACTAAAATAAAAATAACCAAAATGGTTAATAATATCCAAAAAAATATATTTTTAGTAGTGTTATCCACTTTAGACATTATGATTGATCGAGGTGTAATAATTGCAACAAACCAATGATATTTTGGTAAATAGTGGATAGATGCTATGGCATCAGTTTTTAAAACAGGGTCGTAATCAATATATAAAAGAGAGGAATCAAAAGGTATTTCATCTGTGTGTTTTGATTTTAAATCAACCGCTATGCGCAGCGCTTCATTGTAATTTATTTGATAACTTTCACGTTGTATTAGTGTGGCTAGTTTTTTTATGGCATGGTTTTCTGAAATTTTTATTGAATATTCGGCTCGTTTATTTTTAATATGGTCGGCATAAATTGAAAATTCTTTATATTTTAAAATAAATTCCTTTAATGTAAAATATTGACCGCTGGGTTTATTGTTTTTAATTGAATAAGGTTTTATTTTAAGATTATCAGGGAAGGATAAAAAAACATTGTTTCGATCTAAGGCAAATATGTAACCATTGGTATGTTTTGTGTGTTTTTTAAATAACGTATTTAATCCACTAAGTTTAATATCAACCGTGGCAACACCAGAAAATACGCCTTTTTTGTTTTTAAAAGGTACGGCTGCAGTAACCATAGCTTCATATGTAAATGGATCCATATACGACCGTGACCAATAAGTGATACCATTAGTTATGTATTTTGCTGGTACATACCACTCTTCACCCCGATAACCATTACCCTTAGGATCATTATAATCATCATAATATTTTAATTGACCGTTTGCCCCTCGCCCCCAAAAAAAACTTCGCCGTTTAATTTTTTTATTAAACTCAAAAGGTTCAGGCCAAATACCGCCACCTGCAATATGTGATTTGATATTATCTTTTTCGAGTAAACGCGGAAATAAATTGTGATACAGTTTTTTATTTTTGGGTAGTTGCTTGCCTAGTTCCGCCATGTTATTGGCTAAACGTTCAACAGAGGACAGATGGCGAGAAACACCCGCTATGATGGATTCGACTTCTTTTTTAACGACCTCTTGTTCTATTAATGAAATTTCCTTATGTACGATAGTTTGAAATATAGCCATCAGACAAAAAATGCTAAAGACGCTTATTAATATAAGTCCTATGGTTGCTTTGGTATTAAGTGATATAACGTTAGTTTTCATAAAATTAATAAGCGATTATTGTTAATGTATCGGTAAATACCCAATAAGACTTGAATGCTCAATGAGGCGGCATATTATTCTAGTTATTATATTGTGGATTTTTATTTTGATATTGAAATCCGATATAATGGCACCAAATTAGAAGAGCCTAAGGCTAAAAATTAATAACTTTGTGGTTATATTTGTTGTAAATCAGAATTAACACAAAAATACCAATAAAAACATAATGATAGAATTAATTAAAAATAGAGACGATACATGAAAAAAGGGTTAGGAGAAGAGCATCATGCGCCATGGGAAAAAGCATTTGACAGTGTATTAAGTCCCTTAGAGGAGTTTATTCACCGACAAACAACCAGTGGTATATTGTTAATGTCGTGCGCCATTATTGCTCTATTTCTAGCAAATAGTCCTTGGAGTACTGATTATCGCCATCTTTTAGAGACAACTTTTACGATTGGTTTTCCCAATTTTCAGCTGTCAAAATCAATTCATCATTGGATTAATGATGGTTTAATGGCAATATTCTTTTTTGTCGTTGGCTTAGAGCTCAAGCGTGAGATTTTAGTCGGTGAACTGGCTGATCCAAAGCAGGCTATTTTACCCATTATTGCTGCTTTTGGTGGGATGATTGTTCCAGTTGCTATTTATATTGCCTTCAATCCTAGTGGTTCTGAGTTTAATGGTTGGGGTATCCCAATGGCCACTGACATCGCATTTGCATTAGGAGCTTTGGCGTTACTGGGTAAACGTGTACCAAAAAGTTTATTAACGTTTTTAGTTGCACTGGCTATTGTTGATGATCTTGGCGCCGTGACTGTTATCGCGTTGTTTTATACCGACACATTAAATTTAACCGCACTTGCTGGTGTTGGTTTTATGTTGATGTTATTAATTGCACTAAACTTGGGTGGAATACGCCGACCGTTGCCCTATATTTTACTCGGTATTATCCTCTGGATTGCTATGTTATTAAGTGGTATTCACGCAACACTCGCTGGAATATTTTTAGCTTTTACTATTCCATTACGCCCTAAGTACAATCCAAAACGTTTTTTACGGCATATTAATGAAATGGTTGAGGAAATTAAAGATACATTTCAACGTGAGCCGAATATCGTAAAAAATGGTGAGTTACGCGCCCGAGTTCGCGCGTTAGGTGATGGGGTACAATTAGTTCAAGCACCGGCACAAGTTTTAGAGCACAATATGCACTTACCATCGGCCTATATTATTATCCCCATTTTTTCGTTAGCGAACGCGGGAGTGCCAATTGATAGTAGTATTTTTGGTGGAACCATGAGCCATACCGTCACGATAGGAATTATTGCTGGTTTAGTACTTGGAAAGTTAGTTGGTATTGCAGGTTTTTCATGGTTGGCCGTGAAACTAGGGTTAACAACATTACCTCAGGAAATTAATTTTAAACACATTATTGGCGTGGGGTTAATGGGTGGAATTGGTTTTACCATGTCAATATTTGTTGCTGAATTAGGTTTTGTTCAAGACAAGCATGAATTAGTTATGGCTAAGACGGGTATCTTATTGGCTTCGTTGATTGCTGGAGTTTCTGGTTTTCTATGGTTATATTTTACTGCCGATAAAAGCAAAAATGAAAATGTCTAAAATTGAAGAGCCACTTCTGCAATCGTCAAATAATTCAAAGTATGCATTTTTGGATTTAGCTTTTAGACCTTTTTTTATCGGTGCTGCTGGTTTTGCGATTTTTAGTATGATCGTTTGGACTTGGATTTATTCTTTTAGTGGCGATATCAGTAGCAATAGAATTTCGCCATTTGTATGGCATGCACATGAAATGATTTTTGGTTATAGCGTGGCAGTTATTGCAGGTTTTGTACTCACAGCCATTCAAAACTGGACTGGTGTCGCTACTGTAAAAGGAAAAAGCCTATTAGTTTTATTCTTAATTTGGGTTAGTGCGCGGCTTTTAGCAACATTTCCAATATTGACACAACAGGTAACTGCACTGCTTGATATTAGTTTTTATAGTTTGTTATTATATTTTGCCGTAAGACCAATCTTGCAAGTAAAACAATATAAGCAACTTAGTATTGTAATCGTATTATTCTTATTGCTAATTAGTAATAGTATTTATTATTCGGGTATCTTACAGTTATTTGATAATGGCATTTATATTGGCCTGTATAGTGGTTTATATTTAATTTTATTATTAATTTTTATTATGGCGCGACGTGTTATACCGTTTTTTATAGAAAAAGGTGTTGACGAAAATATAAAAATTAAAAACTATAAATGGCTTGATGTAAGTAGTATTGTATTATTTATAGCTTATGCTATTTTTGATATATTTAAACTAAACCAAGACATTTTAATGGTACTCGCTGGTTCATTACTTATGCTGCACAGCATTCGTATGTTGGCTTGGTATCATAAGGGAATATGGCGAAAACCTTTACTGTGGAGCATTGTATTAGCTTACGGTTTTATTGTTTTTGGTTTTGCGTTGAAATTAATGATTAACTATTATGGTTTTACACCGTATTTAGAAATACATTCATTTTCAGTCGGTGGAATTGCTTTGCTCACTTTAGGTATGATGTCGCGTGTAGCTTTAGGGCACACAGGAAGAAACGTATTTAAACCACCAAAAACTGTTTTTTGGATGGTACTATTAATTGCGATAGCCGCATTTTGTAGAGTCATTTTACCAATATTTTTACCCCATTATTATTCACTTATTATTTTGTTATCACAGTTATTTTGGATTAGCGCATTTAGCTTATTTTTAATTGTATATTTTCCTATATTAATTAAGGCACGAATTGATGGACGCCCGGGATAATATGCTGGGTAACATTGCTAAACAAAATAAGACCATTTTGATTAATTGCAGAGCACAATTCGATAATGAACTTTACCACTGCGTAATTTAGCAATTGCTTCATTAACGTCTTCCAGTTCAAATTTTTCGATAATGGGTTTAATATTATGCCTATTGGCAAACTCTAGCATTTTTGCAATAGCAGCCGGACTACCAATAGGTGAGCCAGAAACCGAATGTTGCCCACCGATTAATGAAAATACATTAATATCAAGTGGATCCATTGTGGCACCAACAAAATGTAACCTGCCTCGAGAATTTAATGTACTTAAATAAAGATTCCAATCGAGTTTTACGTTTACAGTAGAAATTATAAAATCAAATTGACCCGCAGCGGCTTTAATTTCTTCAGGATTGCGGGAGTCGAGAGTGTGGTGTGCTCCGATTTCAAGTGCCTGTTGTTTTTTTTCATCGTTTGAGGTGAATGCAGTAACTTCGCAACCCCAAGCATTACAAAACTGTAATGCCATATGGCCGAGTCCACCAATGCCAATAACGGCAACTTTGTCGCTTGGTTTAATATTGTATTCTAGTAAGGGATTAAACACTGTAACCCCACCACAAAATAGTGGCCCAGCAGATTGCAGATCAATGCCTTCTGGAATAGGCACAACACTGTTTGCCGCAGCATAAACCTTATCAGCAAAACCGCCGTGGTGACCAATAATGGTTGCTTGTGCGCTAGAACAAAAATTATGGTCACCGGCATCACACTCAACACAAGCATTACAATAACCCGAGTGCCAACCAAGACCAACGATTTGTCCGGTATGTAAATGCTTAACTTGTTTGCCAAGTTTCGCAATTGTGCCAACGACTTCATGTCCGGGGACAACAGGATATTGCGTGTTACCCCATTCATTATCAATGACACTCAGATCACTATGACAAATACCGCAGAAATGAACATTAATTTCAACTTCATCGGGCTCTAATGGGCCGGTATTATATTCAAATGGCTTGAGTTTGCCCTTGGGTTCAGAAGCTGCATAGGCCTTAATTTTCATAGAAAATCTCCATTTATTAAAATATCACAAGACATTATAAAACGAAAATTAAATTTTGTAAGTATTCAATTAAATTTATATTAGAAACCAGCCATATTATGAAGATTCTGGTGTTAGAACAGGCTGGCTTTTAAAGCTACGCTTTTTAGTGATTGATGGTTTATTCCTTGATCCATATTTTATTATTCAATTTTCTATAGATAGCTTATGCCCGAGCTGTTTTTTAAACTAGATTTTTCTATAAAAGGCTGTTTGATATTTGTAAAGGTAGGACATTTACCCGAATAAGTATTAGAATACAACCATGAAAATGCGGATAAAAAACATGGTCTGTGATCATTGCGTACTGGTTATTAAAAATGTATTAACCGAGTTAGCACTAGATGCCAGTTCAGTACACATGGGTGAAGTTGATTTTGGAAATACAACTATTTCAATAGAGCAATTACAACAATTTAAACATAAAATCGAACTACTTGGTTTTGAATTAATTAACGATAAAAAAACCAAATTAATAGAGAATATAAAAAAACTATTATTAAGTTGCTGCAGCAAGAAACTATCCCCAAAAAATTTAAACTGTCAAAATATTTTGCAGATAAATTACACCACGGCTATACACAATTGAGCTGCACTTGGCGATACGCACCAAGCAATTTAAGTAGAAATAAATACATCAGTAGGAGAAAAATATTATGAGTAATGCTACACGCTTATCAATTTCCGGCATGAGCTGTGCTGGTTGTGTAGGCTCAGTAGAGGATGCCATAAAAGGTGTTGTAGGTGTAACGCAATCAAGTGTGAATTTTGCGGAACATACGGCACTGGTTGAAGGTACAGCGGATGTTTCTGATCTGGTGAGTGCCATTAAATCGGCTGGCTACGATGCTGCACAATTAAAAGGTGCTCAAGACGAACAAGAAAAAGAAGCGGCAGAGATGCTGTATTATCGTAAGTTATTAAAAAAAGCCTTATTTGCTGCGATTATTGGCATGCCGCTATTTACTGCTAGCATGTTTGATGTCTTACCAGGCTTTGAACAAACCAGCGGCAGATTATTTTGGTTAGCTATCGGTGTGTTGACATTATTGGTGCTGGTGTATTCTGGAGGACATTTTTTTAGTGGTGCAATTAAATCAGCAAAAAATCATAATGCCAATATGGATACCTTGATTGCATTGGGTACTGGATCGGCCTGGATTTATTCAATGGTCATTGTAGCCAATCCCGATTTAGTTCCAGCAATGGCACAACATGCTTATTTTGAAGCCGCAGCTATTATTATTTCCTTGATTAATATTGGTGCCGCACTCGAAATGCGCGCTCGCGGAAAAACATCCGAGGCTATTAAGCGCCTTATTGGTTTGCAACCTAAAACCGCAAGGGTATTGCGTGATGGCGTGGAACAAGATATTGCAATCGAAAATGTCGGGCTTGATGAAACATTAAGAGTACGCCCAGGTGAGCGAATTGCCGTTGACGGAATTATTATTGAGGGTCATTCTACTATTGATGAATCGATGTTAAGTGGTGAACCCATTCCGGTTAAAAAACAAATGGGTGACGATGTGGTCGCTGGTAGTATTAATAAAATGGGTAGTTTTTTGTTTCAAGCAAAACGAATAGGCAAAGATACTGCGTTATCACAAATTATAGAAATGGTACGCAGTGCACAGTCAAGTAAACCTGCTATTGGCCGCTTAGTTGATAAAGTGTCATCAGTATTTGTACCTAGCGTATTAATTTTTGCGGTACTAACGTTTTTAATATGGATGAATTTTGGTTTAGGTGATCAAGTGACCACACTTGCAATTGTTACCACCATGACAGTTTTAATTATCGCCTGTCCTTGCGCGCTTGGTTTAGCAACTCCTATATCAATTATGGTGAGTGTTGGTAAAGCAGCGGAATACGGTACCTTGATTCGCAATGGTGATGCCCTGCAACAAGCAGGAAAGCTAGATACCATCATACTTGATAAAACTGGAACCGTTACCGCAGGTCGGCCGAGTGTCACAAAAATTGTAGCGTTGGACTCGTGGTCTGCTGAATTACTATTACAATGGGCTGCCAGTTTAGAGCAAAGTTCGGAGCATCCTTTGGCCGAAGCAATTGTAAATCATGCTCAGGAAACCCAGCTTGAGATGTTAGCTGTAACACAGTTTTCAGCAATAGCAGGTTTAGGTGTGAGCGCGGTGATTGACAATAAAACCGTGTTATTAGGTAATCGTAAGTTAATGAGTCAACGTGGTATCGATGCATCGCAACTTGAATCCAGTGCAGTTGAATTAGAAAATCAAGCTCAAACTCCGATGTTTATGGCGGTTGATAATCAAGCTGTTGGTTTAGTTAGTGTTGCCGATGCAATTAAAGAAGATTCAAAAGATGCTATTCAACGTATGAAAAATAATGGCTTAAAAGTCGTGTTATTAACCGGTGATAATCGTATTACGGCACAAGCAGTTGCTAAACAAGTTGGTATCGACGAGGTTCTTGCAGAAGTATTGCCACAAGATAAAGCCGACCAAGTTGCAATTTTACAAGAGCGTGGTGAACGTGTCGGAATGGTTGGTGACGGTATTAATGACGCGCCTGCATTAGCACGTGCCGATGTTGGTTTTGCTATCGGAACCGGAACGGATGTTGCTATTGAAAGTGCCGACATAACGTTGATGCGTGGTTCCTTACACGGCGTTATTGATGCCATTGCTATTTCAAAAGCAACAACACGTAATATAAAACAAAATCTATTTGGTGCATTTATTTATAATATAGTTGGTATACCGGTTGCCGCTGGTGTGTTGTTTCCATTATTTGGAATATTATTAAATCCAATGATAGCTGGAGCCGCTATGGCCATGTCATCGGTCACTGTGGTAATGAATGCCAATCGATTACGTTTATTCAATCCAGCAAAACAGGACAGTTAGCAATGAACTTACTTATAACAAATTTAACCGGACTTACTATAATAGGATTAATAGTATGGTGGTTTTGGTTATCTAAATCGAAGAAGTAACTAAGCCCAATAGATTCCCGCTAAACCCATGCGGGAATGATGTTAGGTTTTAGTTTCGATATTAAACAAAACAAAATATAAACAACTGTCATTCCGGTAGTATTTTAAGGCGAAATCTCGTGTTTAAACATTAGAAGTATGAGCTTAGTAATAATAGTATCAATACTGATCTAAATTACCGTTATTGTTTCACTGCTTGGACTCGCCCAGCAACTTCATCTACTGCATTATTATTTTTCATTGCTTGTGCTACATTAAGACCGCCAATGAGTATGCTTAATATTGCCCAAGCACGATTTTTTCGTTCGTCGTCGGATGATGCGACTAATCCTTGAGCCACTAAGCCAACAATTATTGTCATTTTTTTTTCGTACAAGCCATGTACTTTTGCATCTGAACGTACCACCTCGGGGGTAAGTGTTGCCATCGCACATGTACACGCTAAATTGCTGCGATGGGCTTTTCCTATTAAAAACATCATTTTTTAAAGTATTAATAAGTTTAGTGATTACAGCCAGTTCAGTAATGGCAGCCCATGCAGACACGAACAGTAGAGCCGCGTAGTATTGATGGTCTAAATGAAATCATTGCTTTTGTTCAAGATCCTGATGGTTATCAAATAGAGTTAATTGAAATTTTAGCAAACTTGATCTGACAGTTACCCATTTTCCTAGAGTGTCTGTTAGATTAGTTTTATATTGGTATCGTAAAGCGGCTGATTTTGGTGCTGATGTATCAAAAGAATACTAAATGAGTGTTGCTTGTGATAAAAAATTATCCTCGTGCCAAACCTCTAACTTAGATTAATTGTTTCGACGATCGAGTTTTCGATATGAAATAGCTTCGGTTAAATGTTTCGTTTTTATATTTTCAGCTTCATCTAAGTCGGCTATGGTTCTAGCAACTTTTAAAATGCGATGATACGCACGAGCCGATAAATCTAATTTCTCTATTGCATCTTCTAATAATCTGGAATCTTGAGCTTGTAAACAACACCATTGTTCAATTTGTTTAACTGCCAGTTGATTATTAGGCGTTGGCGAGCGTTGTAATTGTAAGTTACGGGCTCTATTTACTCGCACTCGAATTTCATCGCTAGTTGCTTGAGGCTGTGATGGTTGTTGGCGGAGTAATTTACTGGCGATATTGGCAACTTCAATATGCATATCGATTCGATCTAATAAAGGCCCCGATATTTTTGATCGATAGCGTTCAACTTGCTCATACGTGCAGTTACAACGATTATTTAGGTGACCAAGATAACCGCAGGGACAGGGATTCATTGCGGCAATGAGTTGGAAACGTGCTGGAAATTCGGCTTGTCGTGCTGCGCGTGAAATGGTAATGGAGCCTGACTCTAGTGGCTCACGTAATACTTCTAAAACCTTTCGATCGAACTCGGGTAGTTCGTCCAAAAACATCACGCCATTATGTGCTAATGATATTTCACCGGGACGTGGTTGACTGCCGCCACCCACCAAGGCAACCCCCGAAGCAGTGTGGTGTGGATTTCTGAACGGTCTTTGCTGCCATGCTTCTAGTTTAAATTCCTGTGATGCATTGATGGAACGAATCGCAGCGGTTTCCAACGCTTCTTGCTCGGTCATGTCGGGCATAATGCTAGGTAGGCGGCTAGCTAACATGGTTTTACCCGTTCCGGGTGGTCCGACCATTAGTAAACTATGGCCACCAGCCGCTGCAATTTCTAAGGCGCGTTTTGCGTGATGTTGTTGGTGAACATCCGATAAACAGACTGAGTAATTTAATGTTGAATTAGAATTTTTATTTAACTCAGAGGTGAAAGCATCAATTTTTTGTTGACAGGTAAGATGCGCGCATAGTGCTAATAGACTTTGAACCGGTAAAATTTCTAAACCACTAACGAGAGAAGCCTCTTGAGCATTTTGCTCAGGTATCACTAATATTTTATTGGCATTTTTGGTTTGAATGGCAGCCGGTAGTATACCACGAACGGATCGGCATTCACCACTGAGTGCTAGTTCTCCAAAAAATTCATATTGAATTAAATGTAAACTCGGAATTTGTTCTGAGGCAGCTAATAAGCCAATTGCGATAGCCAAATCAAACCGACCACCGTCTTTGGGTAAATCTGCTGGTGCAAGATTGACGGTGATACGTCTAGCGGGAAATTCAAACTGAGAATTTAACAGTGCGCTGCGTACTCGATCTTTACTTTCTTTAACCGTAGTTTCGGGGAGTCCAACAATAGAAAAGCAAGGTAGGCCGTTAGATAAGTCGACTTCGACAGTGACCAGTGGTGATTCGACTCCCACTCCGGCGCGAGAAAATACTACAGCAAGTGACATGGATTCCTTTCCTATTCAATTTTAATGTTAAAACTTTAAATTCCGACCCTAGTAATAGTTTTGTTTGTAATAAACAGTACTATACACAAAACTACGTTGTATTATTTTTTTAGCGTCTGTTCAATTTCGTGAATTTGTTTTTCCAGTGTTTCTACTTTTTCACGAGTACGTTGCAATACTGCTGTTTGGGTATCAAATTCTTCACGGGTGACCAAGTCCATCTTGTTTAACACGCTATGCAGTGTTGCACGTAGATTTTCTCGAATGTCTTTATTGAGTAATTGAAAATCTTTGGGTAGTGCATCGGTTACTTGGCGAGTGATGTCTTCGATAAACGAACTTTTCATGGCTTGGCTATTCCTTATATGTATAGCTACTATTTTAGAATTAGTATACTCTGTTATTTAACGATAATAAAAAATAAATGAAATTCAAACTGTGATGTGCGTGCTATTTTCGCACTAGTGTGGTGCGCTAAGCTAGCGCCAACAAAGTAATTGCACATAATTAGTGCAATTATATCTGTTACCATTGCTAAGCCATTGTTTCAATTGCTTTTATTGCTTGGCATAACATATGCACATTAGGTTAGACATAACCTGATAAAATAGTGCAATATTCATTTATGTAGAAAATAATAACATAGGAAAATTAATATGAAAATTAAGACTATCATTGCAACATCTGTTGCGGCAGTATCTTTATTAGCGAGTAGCGCAGCGTTTGCTGGCAATTTTACTGGTAATGCTGCGATGAATTCAAATTACTTATATCGTGGCCAAACTCAATCTGCCGATCTTTCTACAGTATCGGGTGGCATTGATTGGAGTGATCCTAGTGGTGTGTATCTTGGTGGTTGGACATCAAGCTTAGGCGGTAATGACTATGAGTTAGATTTATACGGTGGTTACGGTTTCACTGTTGATAAATTTGATTTAGACGTAGGTTTTATTAATTACCGTTACCCAGTAACCGGTGATGCTCCTAGTAATCTTTCAGAAGCGTATGTGAATGCTTCTATGCTTAATTATACTGCTGGTATTGCAATTACGTTAAGTAAAGATGGTACTGAAAAAGATAACGATATTTATCTTTACGGTAAAGGTGAATTTGAATTAAAGCAAGATCTTAATTTAACCGTGACTGTAGGTAGTTATAATTTTGATGACAGTGCTACAGAAGATTATTTCCATGTTCAAGCAGCATTGAGTAAAGGTGATTTTACATTTGCGGTTGATAAAAATGATGACACCAGTGGTGTTGGTAAAGACGCAATGCGTTTAACCGTTAGTTATGGAAAATCAATTGATTTTTAAGATTTAATATAAGGTTGAAAATACGTTCTTTTTTCTGATATTTTTAATACTGGAAAAAAGAGCGTAAATAATAAAAATAAATAATAATTCCCAGTTCGTGCTCGTATTATAAAAAACAGAAGGAGATCTTTACATGAAATTAGTAATGGCAATTATCAAGCCATTTAAACTCGACGATGTGCGTGAAGCCTTATCCGATATTGGGGTACAGGGTATAACCGTAACAGAAGTGAAAGGGTTTGGTCGGCAAAAAGGGCATACCGAATTATACCGTGGTGCAGAATACGTAGTGGATTTTTTACCTAAAGTAAAAGTTGAAGCGGTTGTTGATGATAGCTTATTAGATCAAGTTATAGAAGCCATTTCCAAAGCGGCGAATACCGGTAAAATTGGCGATGGAAAAATATTTGTTTATAACGTCGATCAAGCTATTCGGATTCGTACAGGTGAATCTGGCACAGAAGCATTATAACAACGAAATTTCTGGCTTTGGCTGTTATATTTTGTAGGAGAATAAAAAATGATTAACAAGATTTTAAGTTCACGTTTAGTGACAGGCTTGATGTTGGCATGTTTGCCGGCAGTTGCATTTGCAGAAGGTAAACTCGATTCAGGTGATACCGCTTGGATGTTAACTGCAACTGCCTTGGTATTGTTTATGACAATCCCAGGTTTAGCGTTATTTTATGCTGGCATGGTACGCAGTAAAAATGTTTTATCAGTATTAATGCAATGTTTTGCGATTACTGGTTTAATGACTATTTTATGGTATTTCTTTGCCTATAGTATGGCCTTTGATACCACAGGAATGGTTAAGGGTGAAACTAATATACATTCATTTGTTGGTGGTATGAAAATGATGTTTTTGGATGGCCTAACAAAAGAAAGTTTAATTGGCGGTATTCCTGAATCGGTTTGGATCACATTCCAAATGACCTTTGCGATTATTACCCCTGCTTTAATGGTAGGCGCATTTGCCGAACGCATGAAATTTAGCGCGTTATTAATATTCTCAGCCGCATGGTTAATTTTAGTGTATGCGCCAATTTGTCATATGGCATGGAGTGGTGACGGTGCATTATTCTGGGATTGGGGTGTCATCGATTTTGCTGGTGGTACTGTGGTGCATATCAATGCGGGTATTGCAGGTTTGGTTGCTGCGATTATGATTGGTAAGCGTAAAGGTTTTCCAACAACAGCAATGCCACCACATAACTTAGGATATACCTTAATTGGTGCTTCAATGTTATGGGTTGGTTGGTTTGGTTTTAATGCTGGTAGTGCTGCTGCTGCTAATGGCGATGCAGGTATGGCCATGTTAGTAACACAAATTGCAACCGGTGCTGCGGCATTAGCGTGGATGTTTATTGAATGGTTCACTCATGGTAAACCGAGCGTGTTGGGTATTGCTTCGGGTGCGGTTGCAGGTTTAGTGGCCATTACACCGGCTTCGGGTTCCGTTGCTCCATTTGGCGCACTAATCATTGGTATCGCATCGGGTATTGGTTGTTTCTTCGCAGCGACTACTTTAAAACGTAAACTGGGTTATGATGATTCGCTAGATGTGTTTGGTGTTCATGCCGTTGGTGGTATTATTGGTGCTTTGTTAACGGGTATTTTCTCAGCCGAAAGCATGGGTGGTTTTACAGCCGATATTACACCAACTGCTCAATTCTTCGTGCAGTTACAGGCAGTTGCTTTCACTGTTGTCTATTGCGGTATCATTAGTTTTGTTTTATTTAAAGTTATTGATATTGTTATTGGATTACGAGTTAGTGAAGAAGATGAAACTGAAGGCTTAGATTTAACGCAGCATGATGAACGCGGTTATATATTATAAATAAACTTAGTTTTTAAATTTAGTGTAATTAAAAAAGGGCATTAAGTAATTGATGCCCTTTTTTTATTTGTACTGAGTATTAATTTTGTAACAACTGTTGCTTGCTGCGAAATAGTGCAGATATATCTTCTTCACCATAACCTTGATCGATTAAACGTTGGTAGTGTATTAAAGTCATTTCCACAATCGGTAATCGATTCTCACCCATTTCTTCAATTATTTTATTACATAGCATTAAATCTTTGTGGTGTAGCTTTACTTTAAAACCTGCTTGATAATCGCCTTGCAGCATACTTTTACCACGATGTTCTAAATACCAATTGCCTGCCGCACCACCTGATAAAACATCGACTAGTTTATTTGCGTCTAAATCTATAGTTTTTGCAAAGGCCAATGCTTCCGTTACAGCTTGATTTATACCTGCGGCCATAATTTGATTAACAGCTTTAGTTTTTTGACCATTACCAGAGTCTCCCATATATGCGATGGACTTTGTGAAGCAACATAAAATATCACTAACCGAATTTAATATTAATTCATCACCACCAACCATCATAACAAGTTGACCGTTTTTAGCACCTTCACTGCCACCGGATACCGGAGCATCTAACAAGTGGCAATTTTTTTCAGCTAATAATTGCTTGCATGTCGCAACAGTATCGATACCGATAGTTGAGGTATCGATAATAATTGTACCTGCCTTTAAATTAGGCAACAGTGAGTTTATTACTTCTAATATATCATTATCCGCAGAAATACTAGTGATAATGACATCGCATGTAGAAGCCAGCTCGGCCAGTGTTTTACTATATTGGATACCGGAATTTTTTTGAAATTGTTGTGCCTTTAATATTGTACGATTATAAACAGTGCCTAGTTGTTGTTTTGCGTGTAGGTTTTGGGCTATGCCACAACCCATGGCACCTAGTCCTAGTACACCGGTTATTTTTTTCATATTTGATTTTTTTTGATTCATAGTGGCTAGTATAAAAAATGATGTAAATTATTTACACCATTTTTCAGATTGTTGTTTTAATAAATTGGTTTCTTTTAAGCGTTGTTCATCGTCTAAAAATACTTTTTCACCAAGCTCGTTACGGACATAAATTCTTGAGGCATTTTGATAACGTATTAATTTATCTTTGGAAACTTTACAGTTGTATTTTCTAATTTTGGCTTGTTTATTTTTTTTTGACTGTAGTTCTTTTTTAGCGCGTCGGTCTGCTGCAAAAGAATCTAATAATTTTTTTTGTTTTTGTGCACGCTCTTTGTTGCTACTGCTAACATTACTGCTGTTATTTTTAGGGACTTTATAAAGTGTTGCTGAATTTTGTTGTTGTTCGGGTCGATCACCAAAATGAACCGTACCATCTTTATCGGTCCATTTATAAATATCAGTAGAATAACTCGAGTTTGAGATGAGTAAAAAGCTAAATAATAATATTGAATAATATGCTGACTTATAAATTAACAAATTTTGTTCCTTTATAGTTCAATCATCCTTAATTTTTCTGTAATCGATCCAGACGTAATCGCCATCTATCATCAAAAAGATACCGTGCGCCAATCCGCACCCCTATAATTGAGGCGAGCCCCGAGCCACCAGCAATCATAAACATAATAAGTATTTGATATTTAACCGCATCCATCGGGTCAGCGCCAGCTAAAATTTGTCCGGTCATCATACCCGGTAGGCTGACAATTCCGGCAGCGGCCATGGCATTGATTATTGGTAGCATACCAACCCTAACGCTATCATGAATCATTTCATTTATAGCATCTCTCCAACTTGCACCTAGTATTAACTGTGCTTCAATTTGCTTTTGTTTATCGATTACCGACTGTGTTAAGCGATCTAAGGCTAATGCCAGCGAAGTCATGGCATTGCCTAACATCATGCCGATAAGCGGAATAGAAAATTGCGGGTTATACCAAGGTGACTCATCAATGATTACGATTAGCACCAAAAAACTAATGGAAAACGATGATATGAAAAGTGTAATAAACCCTAGACCATAACCCCAAAATCCCGTAAAACGACTTTTTTGGCGCGCCATAACTTCGTAAGTTGCTATCGAGAGCATAATTACGCTTAGTAATAAAATCCACTCAAACTCAACGCGCTCAAATAATACTTTTAATATATAACCAATAAATAAAAGTTGTACGACAGTTCGAATTGCCGAAATAAAGATACGTTTATGTAAGTTTAGATGTAACATCCAAGATAAACCAGCGAGTAAAATAATAAAAAAACTCGCTAGACTCAGGTCAAGTGCTGTTAATTGCTGCATGCTTCATTCACTATAAGTTGGCCGTCATCAATGAGATAACAGTTTTTTGTCATTCGGCGTAATTGTTCAATATCGTGGCTAACCCAGATAACAGGGACATCATGTTGTTGTTGATAGTGTTGTACTAATTCTTCTACTCTAAAGCGGTTACTTTCATCTAAATTTGCTGTGGGTTCATCAAGCAGTAAAACTTGGGGTTTGTTTGCTAACAAGCGTATTAGCGCTAAACGTTGTAATTCACCCGTAGAGCAACGTGAAACTTCCGCGTGATACATGCTGTAATCCATCCCCAAAGCTACAAAATCGTCATCGTCTGTACTGTCAAAATGATCTGAAATTTTATTAAACCACCAATAACTATTAGTCGTTAATAGTCCAACTTTTTTTCGCCACTCGTTTGGTTTCATATCTGTCGAGAGAATACCATCTAATGATAAAGCACCTTCGTGTGGTGTCATATCCGCAAGCGCATGTAGCAATACGGATTTGCCCGATCCTGAATCACCGGAAACTCCGATGGTATTGGCCGATGCAATTTCAATATTAATATCGTTTATATGATAAATGCTTAAATCATTAACTGTTAGTGTATTTGGCATAAGGGCTGTGTTTAATTTTGTTTGATTATTCAATATCTTAGCTGCAATTTTACTTGTGCGGAGTATAGCAAAGCAAGCTTTTAGAATTAAAATAAATATAAATATGCCATCTGTTTTTAGAATATAGCTGAAAATAACTGTATTTTGACATAAATCGGCTATTTATTAAGGATCGGTTGTGCTGGCTGAAATAGAATTATTTTGACGGCATTCAAAGTTAAATTTTGAACCACCTAAATCGGATTCGGATATGGTTATTTTACCGTCATGCCATGCGGCAATCTGTTTTACTATTGATAGGCCTAAGCCACAGCCACCGGAGCGTCGATCACGACTAAGATCTAAGCGTTTAAAGGGTTCGAGTATTTTTTCACGATCTTCAACAGCAATTCCCGAGCCATCATCTTCAACTGAAATGGTAAAACTAGTTTCGTTGTATTTTGCACTAATTCTAATATTGTTTACGGCATAACGAATAGCATTAGTTAGTAAATTACTTATAGCTCGGTGTACTAATTTGGAGTCGATTACGATATTGGTATTATCCAATAATAAATCTTTTTCCAGTTGTAAGTTTATGTTATTTATTTCTATTTGGTGGTGTTCAGTAAAATTATTTATCCAAGCTCCAAAATTAACTGATTCAAGATTTAACTCAGGAGTTTCTCGATCAAATTGTGCATAGGTTAATAACTCTGTCACAAGACTATCGAGTTCATCAATATCAGTGTTCATGCTATTGATATATTTTTGGGTGGTTGCTGTATCGTTTGATTCTTTTAGCATTTCTATTGCAAATCGCAGTCTCGAGATTGGTGTGCGTAACTCATGTGAAACAGCATTGGTTAATTCTTTATGGGAGTCGATTAATTTTTTAATGCGATCGGCCATGCCGTTAAAAGTATCAGTTACTCGTACAATAGCTGAATTTTTTCCAACATTAATTCGAGTATCAAACTGGCCATTACCAAAAGATAGTGCAGCATTTGATAATTGAATTAGATCATTTGATATCGGGCGCATCCAAATATAAAGTGCTAATGCAATCATAATAGCGAGAAAAGCCATTGAATAATAAAATAGATCAACAATTAAAGTATTAACATGAATTGGACCTGCTTTTACGACAAAATCACTATCGGGTATTCGTTTATAATAGGTTTCACCATTGTTACGTGGGTTTTCACCATAGGTGCCACCATTTCGGATGATATTAACATATTCCTTTTTAAGATTTAATTTATTTAAAGGTATTAAGGTTAGAGGGTACCTAAATTCTTTTGACATCTCATCTAATGCTTGCTGCCAATCTTTGGGTTTGAATTTTTTAAGTGATTTAAAGCCTATGTAAAAAGCACCTCTTGCTGTTCGTTCAGAATGCTCTAAATCAGACTGATCAAATGAGACGCTGATGACTTTGTTCGTATTTGGCATCAGCGAGTGCAACACTTCTTTTGAGTCGATATCATCAGAAGTGCTGGCTGTTATGCCTGAATGGATACGTCCTAACTGTTTATCAGAAAGCTTTAAATCGTCTAAATTATCTAACGCTAAATAATAGCCAAAATGAGGTTGAAGCTCGGAAATTTTATTTAACCATTGATCTTCTGGGACAGAATAAAGTTCTTGCCGAATTAAATAAAAGGTACCGTTGGCAACATTGGTTCTATGTTGTGCCAACAAGTCATCTAAAATTATTGTTGGTAATGTTTTTAGGCCAATAATGAATACAGTAATGGTAATGGCGAGCAATACATATAATCGTAAAAAACTTTTTCCCATAATATTTTTTCGCAATGTTATTGATTTTCTACTACAAACATATAGCCTTTTCGGTGAACAGTTTTTATTTTTTGCGATGATTGATCGGTATCACCTAGCTTTTTTCTAAGTCGAGAAATGGTAATGTCTGTAGAACGATTTAACCCATTATATCCAATGCCGCGTAGGCTAGCTAAAATTTTATCACGACTTAATATCTCACCGGCATTATTAGCGAGCAACCACAATAATTCAAATTCAGTGTTGGTTAATTCGATAGGCTTATCGTGTATGTATAATTGTCTAGATGTTTTATTTATTCGTATTTCATTAAAGGTTAATTCATTATTAGCCAAGGCTTGATTTTTGTTTGAATGATTAAGCGTTGAAGTACGACGTAACAATGCTCGAATTCGAGCCAATAATACTCGCGGTTGAACCGGTTTAGTAATGTAATCATCTGCGCCAAACTCTAAACCAAGCACTTGGTCAATATCGTCAGTTTTTGCGGTTAGCATTATGATAGGACAATCTATTTCTTGTCGAACAAATTTACAGACTTGTAAGCCATCCATACCGGGTAGCATCACGTCAAGAATGACCAAGTCGGGATTACTTTCAATTATTTTTTTAACTGCCGTGTCTCCACGATATTCAACATTCACTTCAAGTTCATGTTGTTCTAAATATTCGACAATTAAACCGGCTAGCCGCTCATCGTCTTCAACAAGAATAATGTTAGCCTTATTATGGGATGGTAAATTCATGTTTATAGTATATTTTAATGGTTTAAAAATTCTAGAGGTTAATGACTATATCAAAAAATAGTTAACTGCTCAGGTATTTTTATGGCTTGTGAAGCACTTTTTGTAACAACTTGTTTCACTATACTGCATCGACAGGATAGACTGCCGCTAAGCCCATGCGGGAATGACGCTAGTGTTTATTTGCGCAACATCGCAATCCATCGGCCAAGATTTAATAAGCTTGCTAATGATGCTGCAACATAGGTATAAGCGGCTGCACGTAATATTCGTTTTACAGCCACTTCATCTTTTTTATCAATGTAGTTACCGTCTTTTAACATCGGCAGCGCTTTACCAAAACTAGCATCGAATTCAACGGGCAAGGTAACAATGTGAACTAAGCTGGCTATCGCCATTGATGATATGCCTAGCACTAAAGTTATGAGCGCAATGGCTGGTGATCGACTAAAAATAGTTAATATCGGTAGTGCGACCATGATCATAACGCCCAATTGTTGTGAACTTTGCGCTAACCGAATTAACTTTGTGCGAGTAGCAAGTTTAGTTTCGTGTTTGAAATCTTGCACAGCATGGCCAACCTCATGCGCTGCAACCGCGATGGCTGTTAATGAATTATCCGAAAAATTGCTTTTGCTTAAACGCACTACTTTATCTGTTGGGTCGTAATGATCACCCTTATCAGTTATTTCTACCGTGACATTGCTTATATTATAACGTTGTAATAAATGCACGGCGAGTTCACCACCGGTTCCAGGAATATGTTTTTGTTTTTTTGAATAATGTTTAAAGGTAGACTGCGCCCATACTTGAGGGCCATAGATGATAAGCAGGATTAAAATAAGAATTATTACAATGTGCATAATAACAAACCAAATTTAGGATTTTAATTTTAACACCATTGTTCGAATACGCTTTTTTTGGAGTCGGTGGCGAATCTTGTCCATTTTCCTAGCACTGGTAAATGGCCCGATACGCACACGATGCCAAGTATTGGTTTTATTAATGGTAACACTTTGTATTTCGGCATTAACACCAAACAACGCCAGACTGGCTTTTAGTTTATCGGCTTCTGCATATTGACGAAATGATCCTGCTTGCAATACATATTTAAACTTTGGATTATTTTTCTTTTGTATTTCTTGTTTTTTTAATTGCTCTAAATCGGGTATTGGGACTTCGATTTCAGGTAATATTTTGTAAAAATCAAAACCAACTGTTGGTTTATCGGTTTTATGTGGTTGTTTAATATTGTTATTTTTATTGTGTTTAATGTTGGCGTCAACAACATCATTAGCAAAGTTTTTTACAACTTTATTGAGTGGTGGGGTATTGGCCGTTTCTGGTCGACGTTCATTGATATATACTAATAACGCCACAAATAAACCCACGGTTAATCCGCCGAGCATCCATGCCCAGCCTGGTAGGCTATGTCTTTCTCGGTCACTGCGAGTTTTTTTTGCGTAGTCTGTTGTCATAAATTTATTGTAATATTTTATCGTTACATTGTTTCTGGTGCAGTTACACCAATTAAGTTTAGGCCATTTTGTATAACTTGTTTAGTTGCTTGTAATAACAGCAAGCGGGCATTACGAAGTTTTGTATCATCGATTAAAATCCGAATTCGTTTATTGTCGGCATCGTAATAACTGTGTAATACGGTTGCTAATTCACGTAAGTAGTTACACAATAAATAAGCCTCATGTTCGGTCGCCGCTTTGTGAATTAAAGCTGGGTATTGTTGCAAGCTATTCATTAAAGCCACTTCACTTTGTTCGGTGAGCAGGGTGATATTTTCTAAACCTATTGCTTGATCATAGACCATATCTGATTCAGCTGCTTTACGGTTTACACTGCAAATTCGAGCGTGTGCATATTGAATATAATATAGGGGATTTTCACTCGATTGCTTACGCGCTAAGTCCATATCAAAATCTAAGTGTTGTTCGTTTTTACGCATGACGTAAAAAAAACGTGTTGCATCATTACCAACTTCACGGCGAAGTTGTCGCAGCGTTATAAACTCTCCCGAGCGTGTCGACATGGCTTTTTTGACACCGCCTTCGTATAAGTTAACAAATTGCACTAGTAAAACTTCTAAAGAATCCGAACGACCCGATAAAGCATCCATTGCAGCTTTAACACGGGCAACATAACCATGATGATCTGAGCCCCAAATATCAATAATTTCATCATAACCACGGTCTAGTTTATTCTTGTGGTAGGCAATGTCAGAAGCAATATAGGTTTTTAAACCATTATCTCTAACTAATACTCGATCTTTCTCGTCAGTAAAAGCTGTCGATCGAAACCAAACTTTGCCTTCTTTTTCATAAATAAAATCTTTTTCACGCAACTGAGTAATGGCATCATCAACGGCACCGGATGATATTAAGCTACGTTCAGAAAACCATTCATCATAATGCACACCAAAAGCTTCTAAATCGTTTTTAATGTCAGTGAGTAAATGATTGAGTGCAACATCAAACACAGTTTGATAATTGTCAGCCAGTAATTCTTTGGCATTTTTAATAATACCGTCAATATGTTTTTCTTTATCGCCATCGGGATTTTCAACGGTAAGATCTTCCGGCACGTTTTGCATTAAAGTGCCGATTGCTTGATGATATTTATTGTTATTTTCTCGGTGTAGTGTTGCTGCAATGTCCCAGACATAATCGCCCTTGTAGGCATTGTTTGGGAATGTCACGTTTTCACCACATAAATCCAAATAACGCAGGTAGACACTGGCGGCGAGAATATCCATTTGTCGTCCGGCATCATTAACATAATATTCACGATGCACTTGGTAACCAATTGCGGCTAATAAGTTGCCAACCACAGCACCAAATGCAGCACCACGGCCATGACCGACGTGCAATGGGCCGGTAGGGTTGGCTGAAACAAATTCAACTTGTACTTTTTTGCCAGCAGCAACATTTGAACAGCCAAATTTATCTGCGAGAGTTATGATATCGGGTAGCACAGTATGAAATGCGGTTTTATTGAGATAAAAATTAATAAAACCCGGTCCTGCAATTTCAATTTTATTGACTAATTCCGAGGCAGGTAAGGCAGCCACAATTTTCTCAGCCAAATCACGTGGCTTGCATTTAGCGGCTTTGGCCAGCGTTAATGCCAGATTACTCGCAAAATCACCATGGGCACGATCATCGGCCTTACCCTTGGCTTGATCGAGTTGAATGCGGATGGTCGTGTCTTGCGGCACATCGCCATTGTTAATTAGGGTGGTTGCGGCAGTATTGAGTAGGGCTGTTAATGCGTCTTTCATGTTAAATGCTTGTGTTGTTAATTGCTTAGGGTTATCTGAAATTACTAGCTGCTAATAATTTGATGTTGGCTATTATCGCTTGTTCTTACGCTCTTGCAAAGGCTATTCGCAGCTAGCTGCCAAGCAAGCATTAACCTATAAACAGTTATGGACGGTGTTGGCAATAGGCTACAGAATTTTATTTTTCTGTTTGTTGGTTTGTTCGGGTTTGTAACACTAGTGCTATTTTAGCCATCGCATACACACTGCTATAGCTGCGTTGAATCTCATTTAAAACAGTCATGGCTGCTGTTATAGTATTTTTCTGAGCGAGGCTAATGCTGATTTCACTCAGTGCAATGTCGCGCCATGACTGACGATCGACTCGTGCAGCAATAATTTTAGCTCGTGGTATGTCACCGGCTTTAGCCACTACTGCACTAATTTGTGCCAGACAAGCCGCGCGATTAACGCCACGATGAATAGACTCCATGGTGAGTAAAGCACTATTAATATCACCTTGCTGTGCATACATTAGTGCGATTTTAGTCAGGCTATAACCTTGAATATGCCCCATAAGCGGTTGAATTTGCTCGGCTAAATATACTGCTTGAATCATTTTTGTGCCATTGGCCAATGCCAATGCAACATCGGCAATCGCTTGCGCACGTAGCTTGTTTAATTCAAAGTTATCACGTAGTGCTTGCGATTTTTGTTCCGTTTGCTTGGGAATAGAGTAGTGTCGTATATCGCGCAATTGTCGCGTTAATGCGTGTTTGGCTTGGGCAATCTGCCCCATATTGGCTAATTGCTGGATGATAATGCTGCGTAATGTGGTGCGAACGATAAAACTATCTTGCTCATCCAGTATTTGATTGGCTTCATCAAGCCTATCAAAGCGAACCAAAGTTTGGATAACGGCTGCCAGCACACGCAGCCGTTGGGACTTGTCACTTAACTTTGGCCAACGTATTAGTATTTCTCCTAGTTGTAGTTTTGCCTGTTTAGGTTGTTTTTTATGCAGTAATACCAAAAATTTCAGTTGTGCCAGCATTTGCTTGGCGGGCGTAGTTTGAAACACAATGATGCTATTAATGGTATTAAATGCCTTTAATTCCATTAAGGTGGGCAGTATTTTGCTAAAAAATGGTAGGTTTAACGCTTTGTGTTGCTTGAGTCTGGTATTTTCCATATAAGCACGAGCCTGTGCCAAGTAGTGCTGTGCTGTTTTAAGGTTTTGGTTTTTATAGGCTAATACCGCACGCAGCAATAACGCAGGTATTTTGTCACGCGCAGCTTGACTGTTATCGATTAGTGAATCGGCAAATTTTAACAGTGGCGCAGTGCTGTTATTATGCGTTTTGGTGATTTGTGTTAATTCAAATAAACTATTGAATTTTAAAGCTAAAATAGGCATTGCCGCAATTAGCTCAAGAGCTGTAGCATGTCGCCCAAGCTGATATTGGGTTTTAGCCAAAACATTCAGCGCCTCGGACTGTGCAACTGCATCGGACATACTAGTGCTTATCGCACGGGCACTATTGAGTAAGCAGTCGGTATTTGGCTGATCGAGACACTGTTGTTCATCGGTGCTTACTTCGAGATGTTTATCATCATAAATAATGCCATATCCCGTACAAGAAGTGATTATTATTTGTACAGCAAATGATGTTATAATAGCGGTGAATTTATTCATGTTGAAGCCCTTGTCGGCTACCCCCTAACTGGATAAAAATAAATTTGTTGAATATAATCAACCTTGTTATGTTTAAAGTTGGATATAAACAACAATGAAAAAAGATAAGCTTATTTTATCAAGACACACGCAGCTCGTATTAAAAACACTGGGTGCAATGCTAAAAACTGCGCGACTCGAACAAGCCTATAGCCAGTCTGATCTTGCAAACCGCTTGGGTATTAGTCGCTATACCGTCATGGCCATTGAAAAAGGCGATGCCAGTGTTGCCATTGGCACAGTGTTCGAGGCCTGCGCTATTATAGGTATTCCGCTATTAGCCGAAAACACTAATAGCTTATTAAATTTATCGAACACAGTCGCTAATTTTGCGAGCATTTTGCCCGAGCGAACTCGGGCCACAATAACGGAACTCGATGACAACTTCTAAAATTCAAAATATCGACAATTTGTTTGTTTGGGTATGGTTGCCCAACTGCAGTGAACCCGTGGTGGCGGGTCAAATTGTAAAGCAAAACAAACTATATCGTTTTACTTATGGTCAAAGTTATCGAGACAATCCTGCGGCTATCCGTTTCTCACCGTTTGAATTACCCCTGCAAAAAGGCAGTTTTACCCCAAAAGGACAAAATCTAATCCACTCGTGCTTTCGAGATGCGGCACCGGATTACTGGGGACGTTATGTTATTGATAACCATTATCCGGGGTTTCGTCTAAATGAACTTGATTATTTAATTTTATCCGACAGTAATCGTAGTGGTGCGCTCGATTTCCAACATTCTAGCAGCGACTATGTCGATCGCACCATGGTGCAAATGAGTATCGATGATATTTTATCAGCCGCGGCAATCATTGAGCAACATCAAACACTGCCACCGGAATTGGATTTTGTATTGATGCAAGGTTCGAGCATGGGCGGTGCCCAGCCTAAGGCAACAATGCTGTGGGATAATAAACAATGGATAGTAAAATTTGCATCGATTGATGATCCAGCGGATACGGCCAAACTCGAATACATTACCATGCGTTTGGCAAAATTAGCGGGTATTTTTGTTGCCAATGTAAAGTATGAAGAAAGTGATTCTCAAGAAGTTTTGCTCATTGAGCGTTTTGATCGTAAGACTACCAACACTGTCATTTCAAACACTGCACGTCGATTTATTATGAGTGGTTTTAGTTTATTGGGCTTAACAGAAAATGAAGCGCAATACGCCAGTTATCACTCGGTTGCCGATGTGGTGCGCCGCGAGTTTCATCAACCAAAACTGGCATTACAAGAAATTTTTAAACGCTTGGCTTTTAATATTTTAATGGGTAATACCGACGATGGCATTAAACATCTAACCGCTAGCTGGGATGGCTCAAAACTCAAGTTAATGCCGGCATTTGGCTTATCACCTAAAATGCATTTTGACGAAGAAGCCAAACAAACATTAGCCATTAATGGTCGCTTGGCGAATGAAGCAACGCTAAATAATATCGCTTCTATCGCGGGTATTTTTCAAGTTTCCAATACCCAAGCGCAAGAAATCATAGAAAGTATTATCACCGTAATTGAAAAAAATTGGCCAAAATTATGTAATGAAGTTGATTTAAACAAACATAGCCGGCATCAATTTTGGAGAAAAATTATATTATCACCAAATTGTTTTAAAAATTGGGATTACAATAAAAATTTTACAATGATCCCAAGTAAAAAATCCTCTGCATCAATTTAATTCAAAAAGCCAATAAATTTCAATAAATTGTCATTCGGCGCGCATAATAATCTGGGATTAAATTACGTTTTTGCCGTTACGGATAGTGTATAATTATGGTCGCTTAAATTTACCTAGTTTAAAATTTAGCAAAGAAGCAGTAAATGACGAAATAAGGATATAATTTATGAACAAATTAAAATTAGCTCTCAGCATCTCACTATTTTTAGTGACAGCATCAACTAGTTTTGCCATTGAAAGAACTAGCAACATTTCATTAACCAGTAATTACGTTTTTCGCGGACAAACTCAAACCGATGATAAGTTAGCCGTTCAAGCAACGTATCACGCATCGCAATTTAAAGATTTAGGTTTGTATGCCGGTGTGTTTGCATCCAATGTTGCGCGTGGTGCCGAAATAGATTTATATGGCGGTTGGCTAACTCCATTTGGACGAAACAAAGAATTTGCATTTGATATTGGAGCAGTAGAATATATTTACACCGACAGTAATTTTGCAGACACTACTTACGAGCTTTATGCTGGAGTGAGTTACGAAACATCGTATTTTCGTTATTTCATCGGTGATAAAGATTCAAGTTATTTAGATCTTAGCACCAGCTTATATGTGCTCAATGAATTTGGTCTTGACTTGCATTATGGCCGCACTTCAAAACGCTCGGGCAACGGCAATGATATTGGCGCAACACTGCGAAAAAATATTCGCGGTTATATGCTCGCGGTCGCTTTAACCTATGAAGACATTGCCCCTAAAAGTGAATTTGAATTTTTTGTTTCTGTTTCAAAAGATTTTAATTTATAAATGCATCAATACTGTTACTAACATAAGCGTTGATGTTGACTCGTGTTGTTTTACGGGGCTAATTAATGTGCTTAAAGCATTCAGCGAGCCTGATAAACTGGGCACTATAATTGTATCGTCATTCGTCTCAAATAATTTTTTTAAAATCTGCAATTCATTAGTAACAAAAGTAACAAAATAAAACACGCTCATAAATTCACTTTTTAATCTACAAACGCTTGATTAACCGAATAACTTCCCCTATAGTTCGATATATGTCGAAATATGAAACAATGTCACGCCAAGCCGGTATGTTTAAAGCCTTGAGCAATGCACACCGTTTGCTGCTGTTTAACCGTTTAATGACTTGCTGCGTGCCTGGCACAAAATGCAATCCAGATGAGGTTGTTAAGTTTTGCGTTGGGGATCTCGGCGAGGGTTTGGACATTGCACCATCAACCTTGTCTCACCATTTAAAAGAACTTAACCGTGCCGGACTCGTGCAAATGCAACGCCGCGGTAAAAATGTTGATTGCTGGGTTGAACCGGCAGTGTTAAACGAATTAAAAGCTTTTTTTGACTAATACCTTTATTTATTTTGGAGATACAATCATGAGTAATTGCTGCCCACCATCCACCTCAACCAGTGAAAACGATAACGATAAACAGCGACAAGATGTGCGTGATGCCTATGCCAAGGTAGCCAATGCCAGCAATGAAAAAGCGGCAACCGGAATTGAAAGCAGTTGTTGTGGTGTGTCGGATGATGATGCAATTAATACTTTGATTTCCACCCGACTTGGTTACTCAGAAAAAGATTTAGAAAATGTTCCAAACGGTGCCGACATGGGTTTGGGTTGTGGTAATCCACGCGCAATTGCGTCATTAAAAGCCGGTGAAGTGGTTGTAGATTTGGGTGCTGGCGGTGGTTTTGATTGTTTTCTTGCGGCAGCAGAAGTAGGCAAAACGGGACAAGTGATAGGCATCGACATGACTCCTGACATGCTTAGCAAGGCTCGCAAAAATGCCGATAAAGGAAAATATCATCAAGTTGAATTTCGCCTAGGCGAAATCGAGCATCTACCCATTGCCAACAATACCGCCGATGTCATTATTTCAAATTGCGTTATCAATTTATCCCCCAACAAAGCCCAAGTATTTAAAGAAGCTTTTCGTATTTTAAAACTTGGTGGCCGTTTAGCGATATCCGATGTTGTTGCTACCGTAGAACTGCCCGAAGAAATGCGTAACGATCCAGCACTCATCGCCGGTTGCATGGGTAATGCGTCATTAATTGTAGATTTAGAAACGATGATCACAGCCGCCGGCTTTGAGCAAGTGAAAATTCAACCCAAAGATGAATCCAAAGCATTCATTAAAGACTGGGCACCGGATCATAATGTTACCGATTACGTTGTCTCGGCGACTATTGAAGGGGTAAAACCTAATAAAAGTAGTTGTTGTTAGGATGGTGTGATGACTTGATGACTTGGCTAAATATCTATCATGGTAGCATCTGCAAAACGAAAACAAGATGCGTTTCAAGCTTTTTATACAAACTGTGATTATATTACGGCATATATGATAGGTCTTTTGCGCTGTAATAAAGGTATGTCAGTGCTTGAACCATCTGCTGGAGAAGGT
>UOFS01000022.1_pt1 | contig 78758 bp, 63 predicted proteins | sample 1989581 | NCBI WGS metagenome assembly UOFS01 (sample SAMEA4712198, study PRJEB27164) | hydrothermal vent metagenome | biome: marine basaltic hydrothermal vent biome; feature: marine hydrothermal vent; material: mineral | place: Pacific Ocean | collected 2011-06-14/2011-07-23 | depth 1691 m | reverse complement strand
TGACACACCTGAGCTTTTTCAGTTTGCTGAGCAACTACCCATAGAGCCTGATGCTCCCATTATGATGTTAATGCAGGGTATTATTTCAGCTATTGATGACAAGGGATTAACGGCAACAAAAGCCAGGGGTGGTTTACCTCAAAAACTCTGTAGAGAAATATGGGATGATTACAGCAAATTATATGCTGATGATACTTTCGCTTCCTTTCACAAGGTCAATAAAGAAGATGATTTTTTTGAATTACATGTAACGCGCGTTATTCTTGAGTTGGTAGGATTTCTTCGCAAAACCAAGGGGCGTTTCTATTTAACCAAAAAATATCAAAAAATTGCAAATAAATCAGGGTTACAAGGCCTTTATCCTATTATTTTTAAAACCTATTGTCGTGAGTTTAATTGGGGCTACTGGGATCATTACACTGATGTTGCCTTTATACAGCAATCGTTTTTATTTACGCTGTATTTGCTAAAGCAACATGGTGAGAAAATGACTTTTACTTCGGTCTATGAGAATAATTTTCTACGAGCTTTCCCCATGGTGATTGATGAAATGGAAGGGTCGTCTTACTCAACCCCAGAAGAAGACTTGCGCCGTTGTTATTATTCAAGGGCATGTAAGTGCTTTTTAGTATTCTTTGGATTGGCAGAGTTAGAAGTCATTAAAAATGATAAGCATTATAACCATCAATATAAGATCAAAAAAACACCGCTTTTTGATGCTGTGGTACATTTTAATTTTTTAGATCCAAAAACCGTTAAGGTAATTCATTCAAGTGTTCACAGCGATCATTTGCACTGAACGGGTAAAATGGCGCACTAAGTTTAACAATACCTGTATATACACACTTAGAGTGTGTAAAAAGACAGATAGTTAAATTAGTTTATCATTAGCTGGTTATTCACTAATAAAAAGTACTTTCGATGGAAATTCATATTTGAGTAATTCTAAGGTTTCTGATGGGTAGATAGGGTAGATATTTATACGGATTGTCATATCCGATACGGTAGTTTGGATTATTAATTGACATAAATTCTATACCATCTTTAGGCGTGAGAAAGATTTTATTAATAACCGTCCAAATAGTCTGATCTTTTTCACTAGCTTATCAGCAACATAATTCCTGAAAAATATTTATAAAACGAAATTTATTGCCATTTTGGCGTGAAATATTTTGTAACAAAGCCTTATTTGTCTATATCGAGCTGAATTGAATACAATAATTTGGCTAATTTTCCCTAAGGTGGTACAATATAAAAGATTATTTAGTAGTTGTTTTGAAGTGGGCCGGTGGCTCATTTTTTCGTTTTGGGTAATACAGAATTGCGTAGCACAATTGCAATTTAGTGTAATGATATCGAGGTTTTTTTATAGTGCGAGTCCCCGTTGGTATGACTGAGTTATTAGAACCTGCTATTGAGTCGCTAGGTTATGAATTACTTGGTATTGAGTACCATTCTCAGGGTAAGCATTCTATATTACGCTTGTTTATTGATAGTCCAAATGGGATTAATGCCGATGACTGTGGAAGTGTCAGTCACCAAGTTAGTGGTATTTTAGATGTTGAGGAGCTGTTGAAAGGTTCATATAACCTTGAAGTTTCTTCACCAGGTACTGATCGACCATTATTTAAATTGAAACACTATGAACAGTTAATTGGTCGTAATATCAAAGTGAAATTACGTGAAGCTGTTGGAGAACAAAAGAAATTTAAAGGTGAAATAACCCACATTGATGGACAAAAAATCTTTATATTTTGTGAGGATATTAAGAGTGAAGTTGGCTTTGAAGTGACCGAGGTTGATAAAGCTAATTTAATTCCTGAATAACTTAGATATTATTTAATTTACAAAAATTTTAAATAGTTTACTTACTGTAGAGTGAAAAATGTAATGGCCGCCAGAAAGAAAAAAACAGTCGTTCGTAAGCAAGAAGATATAAACAAAGAGATATTACTTGTTGTTGATGCTGTTTCAAATGAAAAGAGTGTTGATAAAGGTATCATATTTGAAGCAATTGAAATTGCTTTAGCGACAGCTACAAAAAAACGATATACCAACGACGTCTTAGTTCGCGTTAATATTGATCGAGATAGTGGTGCTTACGAAACTTTTAGACGTTGGGAAGTTGTGGCGGATGATGAAATGGATCATCTGGATCAACAAATCACCTTGAGTGCAGCTCAAATTGATGAGCCCGAGTTGGAAGTTGGCGATTTCGTTGAAGATGAAATTGAATCTGTTGGTTTTGGCCGCATTGCGGCACAAACAGCCAAACAGGTTATTGTCCAAAAAGTACGAGAAGCTGAAAGAGTTAAAGTTGTAGAAACTTATAAAGAGCGTATTGGAGAGTTAGTTATGGGTGTTGTTAAGCGCGTTGAGCGTGGCAATATCTACATGGATTTAGGCAACAATGCTGAAGCCATGATCTCCAGAGAAGATGTTATTCCTCGAGAATCAATTCGCACGGGTGATCGTCTTAGGGGGTATTTAAAAGATGTCCATTCTGAAACTCGCGGACCACAATTATTTGTAAGCCGAACTGATCCCAATTTTTTAATTGAGTTATTTAAAATTGAAGTACCTGAAATTGGAGAGGGTATTATTGATATCATGGGGGCTGCTCGCGATCCTGGCAGTCGTGCAAAAATTGCTGTTCGTACTGCTGAAGAGAGAATTGATCCTGTGGGAGCCTGTGTTGGTATGCGTGGCTCACGAGTTCAAGCCGTGTCTAATGAATTAGCCGGTGAACGAATTGATATCGTTTTATGGGATGACAATACTGCTCAATTCGTAATTAACGCTATGTCACCAGCAGAAGCTACTTCGATTATTGTTGATGAAGATAGAAATGCAATGAATATTGCTGTGGCTGAGGATCAATTATCTCAGGCTATTGGACGAGGCGGCCAAAATGTAAAGCTCGCTAGTGAGTTAACGGGTTGGTCTCTTAATGTCATGAGTGAAAATGACGCCGAAGAAAAACAAGAAGCAGAATCTGATGCTAGTCAAAAAGTATTCATGGATGCTTTAGATGTTGATGAAGAAGTAGCCGTTATATTAGTACAAGAAGGTTTTACCAGTATTGAAGAAGTTGCCTATGTTCCTATCGCTGAAATGATGGAAATTGAAGAATTTGATGAAAATATGATCGAAGAACTTCGTGGACGAGCTAAAGATGTGTTATTAACTCGGGCAATTGCATCTGAAGAAGAAAAAACAGATGTTAAACCTGCAGAAGATTTACTTAACATGGAAGGTATTGATGAAGAACTAGCATATAAATTAGCATCTAAAGGTGTTATTTGTATGGAAGACTTAGCTGAGCAGGCTGTTGATGAATTACTGGCAATTGCAGAGCTAGACTCAGAACAAGCCGCGAAGCTTATAATGACTGCACGTGAACCTTGGTTTGCCGATGAGTCTACTGAAAATTAAAAATTTATAATAATGATGTTTTGGCTTGGAGAAAATAAATAAATGGCAGATGTTACAGTAAGACAATTTGCTGATGTTGTTGGCACTGATGTAGAACGATTGCTTGTTCAGTTAAAAGAAGCTGGTGTCACTCTTAATGACGCAGATGCTATGATAAGTGACAAGGATAAATCATCGTTATTAGATTTTTTGCGCTCAAAACATCCTGTAAAAGAAGAAAAAGCTGTTGATTCACCTTCTAGTGCTGACGTTAATAAAATTACATTAAGACGTAAATCAACCAGCGTATTAAAAGTATCAGGCTCTCATGGTAAAAATAAATCGGTGGCAGTCGAGGTTCGTAAGAAGCGTACGTATGTTAAACGTAAATCGATAGTTGATGATGAAGCTGTAAAAGTAGAAGAGCAACGTGCGAAACGTGAAGCACTAGATGCAGAAAAAGAGAAAGAACAACAAGAAATTCAAAAAGTAGCACAAGAACGTGCTGCGGAAAAGAAACGTAAGCAAGACGAGCTTGAGCAAAAACATCAAGAGGCGCTTGAGAAAAAGGCTGTTGCTGAAAAACTTGCTGCTGAAGATATATCTAAGGAAACTAAAGTCGTTGAAGCAAAACCTGCTAATGACAAAAAGGAAGCCAGTACAACAACTACAGCAACTGATTCCCGAAAGCGTAAAGGTAAAAAAGATAAAGCCACTGATCAAAATACACGTTATGGTCGTGCTGAATTACATGTTAGTGCGGATAAAACGGGTAAACGTCGGAAAAAATCGAAGTCTCGAACGGTAACTGCTAGCTCGTCTGATGAACATGGATTTACTAAACCTACTGCTCCAATCGTACATCAAGTTAATCTTGGCGAAACGATAACGGTAGGTGAGCTATCTCAAAAAATGTCAGTTAAAGCTGCAGAAGTTATTAAAGTTTTAATGGGCTTGGGTAGTATGGTAACTATCAATCAAGTGCTTGATCAAGAAACTGCTGTTATTGTAGTAGAAGAAATGGGGCATCAAGTTAACTTAGTGAATGATGATGCCATAGAAGATGCTCTTATTAATGAACTTGAGCAATCAGATAGTGATTCTATTTCTCGTTCGCCTGTTGTGACCATTATGGGGCATGTTGATCACGGTAAAACCTCATTACTCGATTATATCCGAAAAGCAAAAGTTGCTGATGGTGAAGCTGGTGGCATTACACAGCACATTGGTGCCTATAATGTAGAAACAGATAAAGGTAAAATTACATTTCTTGATACACCTGGGCATGAGGCATTTACTGCAATGCGTGCGCGTGGTGCCGATGCAACTGATATTGTTGTGTTAGTAGTAGCAGCAGATGATGGGGTTATGCCTCAAACAAAAGAAGCCGTGCAACATGCTAAAGCAGCAAAAGTGCCTTTAATCATTGCTGTGAATAAAATTGATAAACCAGAATCTGATCCCGACCGAGTTAAAAATGAACTTGGTGTTGAAGACGTTATTCCTGAAGATTGGGGTGGTGAAACTCCATTTGTTCACGTTTCAGCAAAAACCGGTGAAGGTGTTGATGCCTTGCTTGATGCGATTTTATTACAGTCTGAAATAATGGAATTAACAGCAATTTCTGATGGTCCTGCTCACGGAACTATAATTGAATCTCGATTGGATAAAGGCCGAGGTCCGGTTGCTACCGTGCTTGTGCAAAAAGGAAGCTTAAAAACGGGTGATATCTTAATTGCCGGCTTAGAGTTTGGCCGTATTCGAGCAATGATTAACGATCAAGGTATATCAGTTGATATGGTCGGGCCTTCGGAGCCTGTAGAAGTTCTTGGTTTATCTGGTGTTCCTAGCGCTGGTGATGAATCACTTGTTGTACCAAATGAACGTAAAGCGCGTGAAATTACTAGTTTACGACAAAGTAAAAAACGTGATCTTAAATTAGCGCGTCAGCAAGCTGCTAAATTAGAAAATATGTTTTCTAAAATGGAAGAAGGCAATCTTGAGACTCTTAATGTTGTTCTTAAATCGGATGTTAATGGTTCTACAGAAGCAATATGTGAATCATTAACAAAACTATCTACCTCAGAAGTGAAGGTAAACATCGTTTCAAGTGGTGTAGGTGGTTTAACCGAGACTGATGCAAATTTAGCTATGGCTTCAAGTGCCATTATGTTTGGTTTTAATGTTCGTGCAGATGCAAAAGCAAAACGAATTATTGATGAAGAAGGTGTTGATTTACGTTACTACAGCGTTATCTATGATCTAATTGATGATGTTAAAGCAGCCATGGGTGGATTATTATCGCCTGAAATTCGTGAAGAAATAATTGGTTTAGCTGAAGTTCGAGATGTATTTAAAGCGCCTAAAATTGGAGCGGTTGCAGGTTGCATGATTACCGAAGGAACAGTTAAACGCAGTAATCCTATTCGTGTACTACGAGAGAATGTCGTTATATATGAAGGTGAACTTGAATCACTGCGTCGTTTTAAAGATGATGTTAATGAAGTGAAGCAAGGCACCGAATGTGGTATCGGCGTTAAAAATTACAATGATGTAAAACCGGGTGATCAGATCGAAGTATTTGAACGAACCGAAGTGGCTCGAACACTGTAATTATTTACTGTAATTTATATGCCAAAAGAATTTACTCGTACACACCGTTTATCACAACAACTCCAAAGAGAGGTAGCGGTGTTAATTCAAAATGAAATTAAAGATCCTCGGATTAATTTAATTACCGTTCAAGATGTTGCCGTATCAAAAGATTTATCTATTGCCAAGGTTTATATTTCTTCTTTAGATACAAACCAAACACCTGAAGTGATTATTGAAATATTAACCAAAGCATCCGGTTTTCTTAGACGGGCAATTGGTAAGGAGTTAACACTTCGCAAAGTTCCTGAGTTACGTTTTTTTTATGATGATACTATAGTAAAAGCGCGAGAATTATCGGATTTAATTGATAAAGCAATTGATGACGATAATAAAAAATAATTAAATAGTTATTCATAAAATAAATTATGGCACGAAGAAATAAACAGGGTCGGGAAATTAATGGCATTCTACTACTCGATAAACCTGTAGGACTTACATCTAACTCCGCTTTACAAAAAGTAAAGCGAATATTTAATGCTCGTAAGGCCGGTCATACAGGTAGTTTAGATCCACTTGCCAGTGGCTTATTGCCTATATGTCTTGGTGAGGCAACAAAAATTTCGGCTTATCTATTAAATGCGGATAAAAAATATCGCGCTATTTGTAAGCTAGGTATAACCACAACAACAGCTGATTCAGAGGGAGATATAATACAACAATCTTCAGTACCTGATCTTAATAAAGATTTAATTGAAAAAGTTTTAAAAAAGTTTAGCGGTGAAATTGATCAAATACCGCCAATGCATTCAGCATTGAAAAAAAATGGCCAGCCATTATACAAACTTGCTCGACAGGGTATTGAGGTTGAACGGACAGCCCGCAGAATTACAATTCACTCAATCGAGCTAAGCAAAGTTGATAATGATTGTCTTTACTTTGATGTTCATTGTTCTAAGGGAACCTATATTCGAACTCTAAGTGAAGACATTGGCAAAAAATTAGGTTGTGGCGCACACTTGGCAGGTTTGCAACGAGTTGAAACTGGACCATTTAATTTTGAGCAGGCATGTAGCTTTGAAATGCTCGAATCGTATGCTGCTGATGGCATTAGCCAATTGGATGCCTTATTATTGCCGATGGAACTAGCACTACAACATATCCCTGCGGTCAATTTAACCGAAAACTCAGCATATTATGTCAAACAAGGACAAGCAGTATTGGTGTCAAATGCACCCACAGCGGGTTTAGTTCGGTTAATAAGTGAGCAACATTTTTTGGGTATCGGCCATATATTAGATGATGGTCGCGTTGCCCCTAAAAGATTAATTAACAATTAATTCCGAATAATCATACAAATTTTAATGAAACTAGAGCATTTAGCTTGATTTTAGTTAAAATTAGTATATTTATGGATAAATAAGTGTATTTAACTTGTCCTGAGTACCATCGGGCGGTTAAAATAGCGGCCTTAATTTAGGTCTAAGTTATTGTATTTATATATGTTACAGGAGTCAAAAATGTCATTAAGCGCCGAACGAAAGGCAACAATAGTCAGTGATTATAAACAGGGTGAAGGCGATACAGGCTCACCGGAAGTGCAAGTAGCATTACTTTCTGCACAAATAGATGGTTTATCAGGTCATTTTAAAGAACATATTCATGATCATCATTCTCGTCGTGGTTTATTACGTATGGTAAGCCAGCGTCGTAAACTACTCGATTATTTAAAAAATAAAAATGTCGAACGATACCGTGATTTAATCTCACGACTTGGTTTACGTAAATAAATTTACTTACATTAAGGTAATTACATGACTCCTGTAACAGTTGAAGTTCCGTACGGTGACCGTACTTTAAAATTAGAAACCGGTGAAGTTGCACGTCAAGCATCAGGTGCTGTGATGTGTAGTTTGGGTGACACAGTAGTATTAGTCACTGCCGTTGTAAAAGACGAAGAAGTTGAAGGTCGAGACTTTTTTCCGATGACAGTTAATTACCAAGAGCGTACTTACGCTGCTGGTAAAATACCGGGTGGTTTTTTAAAGCGGGAAGGCCAGTCTGATAATGAAACACTAGTTTGTCGATTGATTGATCGCCCAATACGCCCATTATTTCCTGATGGTTATACTAACGAAATTCAAGTGATTGCAACCGTAATTTCTCTTGATGTTGAAGTTCCTGCTGACATCGTTGCAATGATAGGTGCCTCGGCGGCACTTAGCATTAGTGGTGCGCCATTTACTTCTGCTATTGCGGCAGCCCGTGTTGGGTATATTGATAATAAATATATTTTAAATCCTTCAAAAGAAACGCTTAAAGAATCTGATTTAGATTTAGTCGTCGCTGGTACTACTGGTGCGGTATTGATGGTTGAGTCTGAAGCTAAACAATTATCTGAAGAAGTTATGTTAGGTGCCGTAATGTATGGCCATGAGCAGTTTCAGGCTGTTATTAAAGGTATTGAGTCTTTAGCTGAAAAAGTTGGTGTAGAACGTAAAGTGTTTGTACCAAAAGCAGAAGATACTTCATTAACCGAGGCAGTATCAAAAGCAGCTGCTAATGATTTAGCTACAGCTTATAAAATTAGCGAAAAACTACCTCGTTATACAAAGCTAACTGAAATCCGATCTGCGCTTAAAGATAATCTAACGGCTGACGAAAAATATTCGCGTGAAGATGTTAGCGAAACAATTGAGTCTCTAGAGAAGAAAATTGTTCGTAGTCAAATTATTAATGGTGAACCTCGAATTGATGGACGAGATACACGTACCGTTCGTCCAATCACGGTTAAAGTGGGTGTCTTGCCAAGAACGCATGGTTCAGCATTGTTTACACGTGGTGAAACACAAGCAATTGTCGTAACAACTTTAGGTACTGAACGTGATTCACAAGTAATTGATGCCTTAGAAGGTTCATATCGTGAACCGTTCATGTTGAATTATAATTTTCCACCATACTGTGTTGGTGAAACAGGTATGGTTGGTCGACCAAAGCGTCGTGAAATTGGTCATGGAAAACTTGCAAAGCGTGGTGTAGCTGGAGTAATGCCTGACTTTGGTGATTACCCTTATTCACTTCGAGTGGTATCTGAAATTACTGAATCAAATGGTTCATCGTCAATGGCGTCAGTTTGTGGTTCAAGCCTGTCAATGATGGATGCTGGTGTACCCTTGATTGCACCTGTTGCTGGTATTGCTATGGGGCTTATTAAAGAAGGTGATAAGTTCGCAGTGTTATCTGATATTCTTGGTGACGAAGATCACTTAGGAGATATGGACTTTAAAGTTGCCGGTTCTGAAAAAGGCATTACAGCCTTGCAAATGGATATCAAGATTGATGGCATAACAAAAGATATAATGGAAGCTGCTTTAGAACAAGCTAAAGAAGGACGCTTACACATTTTATCAATTATGAATGCTGTTATTGATAAACCTCGTAATGAAGTTTCAGAATTTGCTCCTCGTTATACTACAATTAAAATTAATCCTGATAAAATCCGTGATGTCATTGGTAAAGGTGGTGCAACTATTCGTTCAATTACTGAAACGACAGGTGCGAGTATTGATATATCCGATGATGGTATTGTTAAAATTGCCTCAGTTGATCGCGCAGCTGGTGATGAAGCGCGTAAACAAATTGAACAACTTACAGCAGATGTTGAAGTTGGTACAATTTATGAAGGTAAAGTTGTTAAGCTGATGGACTTTGGTGCTTTTGTAACGATTTTACCCGGTAAAGATGGCTTAGTTCATGTATCGCAAATAAGTGAAGAGCGTGTTGAAAATGTTAGTGACAAGCTTACTGAAGGTGAAATGGTTAAGGTAAAAGTTCTTGAGATTGATAAGCAAGGACGTATCCGATTAAGTATGAAAGCAGTTATTGCTGATGCAGCAGCTAGCTAAACTAAATATTTAGTTTAGCTTTTTAAATATAGGTTGTCACAAATAGTTATAGACGTGACAACCTACTTTCTAAACTTAACTTATTGCTAATGCACTTAATTGCGCTCTTGCTTTGTGTAATGTTTCATTATATTCCATATCAGGATTCGCGTCCTGAACAATCCCTCCGCCAACTTGAATATAGGCTTTTTGATTTTTAATTAAAATAGTCCTAATAGCAATATTAAAATCGGTATTGCCTGAATAACTATAATACCCTATTGAACCTGTATATATTCCCCTTACATTTGGCTCTAATTCGGTAATAATTTCCATTGTTCTAATTTTGGGAACACCTGTAATGGTTCCCCCAGGAAACATTGCTCCTACAATTTCAGATGGTTTGATTTGTTTTTTTAATTTACCTTGAATGTGAGATTCAATATGCATTACATGGGAGTATTTAACAATTTCCATTAACTTTGTAACACTAACACTGCCATATTCACAAACTTTCCCAATATCATTTCTTTCTAAATCTACTAACATAGAATGCTCAGCAATTTCTTTTTCACTATTCATTAATTCTTTTATATAAACAGATTCCTTTTCTTTAGTACCTCTTTTTCGAGTACCAGCAATAGGTCTTGTATCAACAATGGAGTTGGTTACTCGAACTAATCTTTCAGGAGAACCGCTAGCTATTTGAAAACCGTCTAACGACAAATAGCTGGAAAAATTGACTGGGTTAATATTAATAAGTTTTCGGTATATATCTAATGGATTTTCTTTTGTGTCCACCTCCAATCGCTGTGATAAGTTTACTTGGAAAGTATCACCATTATTGATATATTCTTTTATTTTTTTAATTGAGTTAATATATTCATCCTTAGAATAATTAGAACGAAATTTTACATTTTGATAAGCGTCTGAATTACTATTATAAATTTTTGTATTGTCGTTTTTATATGCAATAATTTTTTTCATTTTATTAATAGCTAAACAAGCATCAGAAAAATTCTCATCAACTGAGATTAAAATTATTTTATTGTCAAAATGATCAAAACAAATTACATTTTCAATTACTAAGAAGTATATATCGGGTATTTCACTGTCATCTTTCGGATGGCGTGGTAAGGTTTCAAAATAATGATTACTTTCGTACCCATAATAACCGACAAGACCACCGCAAAATGGGGGTAATTTTTTATTATACTTAACCTTTATATTGGTAGAATATTTATCTATAATTTCTAATGGTGAAAATTTGCTAACTTTATCATCTAGTAAGACTGTATTTTGATATACTTTTATAACATGTTTTGCATTATACCCAATATATGAATACCGACCATCGGGATCCGAGTTTCTGGAACTATGTAACAAAAATGTATTCTTAGAAGTTATTTTTTCATATATTGTTAGAGGATCAATATTGACATTGTCAATGTAATCTACAACTGGCTCGATTACTTTATATTGTGACTCTAATTTTAAGTTATCCATTATTTATCCTTTGATATTTTAATTTAATTTAGAAATTCTAATTATTAAAGTTAATAATTATTGAAATAAATCTTCCCTTAAATCAAGCCGCCTAATTTTTCCTGTTATAGTTTTAGGTAATTTATTAACGAATTCTACTTTGTGTGGGTATTGATTCAAACTTAGTCTATTTTTAGAAAAGTTGATAATGTCGAATTCTAGGCTGGAATCAAATTTTATATTATCTTTTATTACAACATAAGCTTTTGGTCTAATTAAGTTTCCTAGCTCACTATATGATACAACTGCGCATTCTGAGACTGATGAATGCTGTTTTACTACAGCTTCAATTGCTAATGGAGATAGCCAACATCCACCGACTTTTAACATGTCATTTTTTCTTCCGACATAATAATAATAATTTTGTGCATCTTTGTAAAATACATCATTAGTATTAAACCATGCACCAGAAAAATATTCTTTAGTAGCTTTGTCATTTTTCCAGTAACCTGTGCTAACGGTATTTCCTTTAACCCACAATACGCCGGGTTCACCTAACTTTGCTTCAGTGTCATCCTCTGTTATTAATCTAACATCAAATCCTGGTACAATTTTTCCAGTGCTAGCAACTTTTAAATCACGTTCTTTATTGGAAATAAATGTACTCAAAACTTCAGTTGTTCCTATTCCATCTATTATTTTAATATTAAATTTTTCCTTCCAAACAGCATAAATGTCTTCTGGTAGGGGTTCTCCTGCTGATATGCAAACTCTAATACATGTTAAATTGTAGTCTTTATTAGCCTTATTTATCATTAAAAGATAGACTGTTGGAACAGCAAAGAATATTGTGGGTTTATACGTTTCAATTATATTAAACAGAACATCTGCCTTTGCCTTTGATGGTGCAAGTATTACAGTAGCCCCAGAAAATAATGCAAAATGAATGCTGTTAAATCCATACGCAAAAAATGACTTAGAGTGACTAAATGTTATATCGTTTTCATTAATCGAAAGGTGGGTCTTAGCGTAGTTAATATTGGTATTATATATATCACCGTGTGTATGAATGACTGCATTAGGTTTACCTGTAGAACCAGAGGTAAAAAAACAAATAGCTGGATCAGATTCTAGGGTATTAGCCGGTAAAATAACATCTTCACCCGAGATGTTAAGTTGCTTATTGCTTATATCAAATATATCTTTGTTAATATCAAGGTGGTTAATATTATGATTTTTTGCAATACCTAATAATTGAGGTTTTAATTTTGAGTCAATAAATATGAACTTACTATTGTATTTAGTAAAATGATCTTGATATTCTTGATCACTTAAAAAGCTATTTAAAAAAGTGGATACTCCGCCAAGGTACAGTACACTAATCCATGCAGCAGTTGATTCAATCGAATCTCTTGATATAATTGCAACAAAGTCATGTTTTTTAATTTTATTTTGGTTTAGTATTTTTACAAAATAGCGCACCAGATTTTGAAGTTCACTGTAAGTACATTTTTTGTCACCATCGATAATTGCTATTTTGTCTTGTCGACCTTGCTGAATATTACGCTTAACTAATAATTCAGTGATATTTAACGGCTGATTTTTGAATTTATTATTTTCAGGTAATATTAATTCCTTATTAAATTTTGATTGTCCCATTTTTTGGTTGGTTAAAACATTTTGCCATTGTTCTTTGGTTATTTGTCGATCGTTACTGCGTAGATCACCTAATTTGAATCCATGTTTATTAGCTAATTTTTGTAAAAAATTGATGATGTTATTGTCAAGATTGATTCCAATACTGGTATTTTTAAAATATCCCTCCAAGGATAGCATCATCGTTTCAGCCATACATGCGAAAGAATATCCTATATCAAACCCAAATTTACAATTTAAGTCAGGGCGACCAGGAACTTCAACTACACCACCATCAATATACATAATATCAGGTCTTTTTATATTTAATTCTGGACTTATATTCGCTGGTCTGGATAAACTACATATTACAGCATTATTTTTAAAGTCCGCTATTTCACAAATTTGTTCAGTACTACTAGTCGCTACAATAACAATGTCACTATGTGGTAGAACTTTTTCAGTGTCAACGCTCCAGTAAAGTGGTATTTCGGTACCATTACTTTCTACTATATGTCTTGCAAAAAGTTGAGTTTCTGATGTATTTACTTCTTTAGGGAAATATTTGTGTTTTAGAATTCTATTTGATACGCAGTTATTTGTAGTAATTGTTTCGTTTGTTTTTTCTTCTATTAAGTGTTGTATTATAATTTCTACAACATCAATAATACGTTTTTTTGTTTTTTTGATATTCTTAGGATTTCCAACTAATGTCAATTGATTTACTTTTCCTACCAGTAGTCTTGCAGTAGCTGATCCAATACTACCACTAGCACCAATTATTGAAACGTTAAGTTCAGATAAATTTTTCCCCAGTTTTTTACAGGCATCTATAGTGGCTTCTATTGCAGAAACAACAGTATAGCTATTGCCCGTGGTAACGGGAACACCCTCATTTGTAACTTTTCGCCCACCCTGAGTTAATACCGAGGTATATGCACCTAGCCCAACAATTTTTGCTCCTCTTTTTTTAGCCAAAGCAACCCCACTTTTTATTACTTTTAGTGATTGAGATTTAGGCATTTTGAGTAACGAATTAGTAGAATAGGGTATGATTATAAATTCACCATAAGCAGTAACTCCCGTTTTTGATGTTATTCGTGTCGATGAAATTACAACAGGTTCAATTAAACCATTGAGTTTGTCTTCGAGTATTTGAATGTCGGTTTCTGTAAATGGTGTGAATGATTCGTCCCATTCAGCATAATTTTTCCATTCTAAAGGATGAATTAGAAATGCGAATGTGTGTTCTTTACCAGAATTATCAGGTAAAACAATATTACGTTTTTTTATATTTTCGAGACCATAAATAGTAGGTATGTCTTTTGACTGATAGAAATAAGATAAAAGTCTGCCACTATTACCAGAAGATATTACTGATATGGTTTCAGTGAATGCATCAATAAACTGATTACATTGTTCTTTAGTTATGATTAAAGCAGGTTCAATTCGGATAGTTTTTTGACCGTTCAATGTTGGTGCAACACGAATTTTATGTTTATTTAATAAATACCCTACAATGACTGGAATTAAGAGTTTTTGTTCTGCTAATATTCCAATAAAAGTTCCAACGTTGGCTGGGTAATCTTTTAGTGTGATGTCAATTTCGATACCAAGCATTAGTCCTATACCACGAACACTCTTGATTACAGCTGGATATTTTTCTGCAATTTTTTCTAATTTGTAACGCAAAAATTTACCATTTAAACGTGTATTTTGTATTAAATTGTCATTGCTTTTATCAGTAATTAATTTTAGTGATGCCAGTGCGATTTTACATGAAATTGAATTTCCTGCAAAAGTTGATGAATGTTTCAAAGCAAAATTTTCTGAATAAGCTTTTGAGCTGAGTAAGCAGGCACCAATTGGAGTTAATCCACCACCCAAAGCCTTTGCAAGTAAAAGACAATCTGGAGATACGCCTTCTTTATCTGCAGCTAGGAAATAACCCGTTCGCCCAAGACCTGTTTGGATCTCATCGAGTATGAATAAAACATCGTACTGGTGGCAGAGTTCACTAACTCGAGTGAGGTAATATTTGGGAGGAACGACCATTCCACCTTCTCCCTGAATGGGTTCTACGATGAAGGCAGCTGTTTTATGTGCATTTTTAATAAAATAAGTTTCAAGTGCGGTTGTATCTCCAAATGGAATATATTGAAATTCATCGTATGGTAAGCCAAAACAGTGTTGATATTCTTCTCTTCCAGTTGCGCACAATGCACCCATAGTCTTACCATGAAACCCATTTACGGTAGAGAGTATTCCAAGTTTCCCACTAACTGCACGACAAGCTTTAATAGCGGCTTCTACAGCTTCAGTTCCACTATTAGTGAAAGTAACGAATTTAAGGCTAGGAGGTGTTAGTTTTATAAGTTGTTCAGCTAGATCACTTGCTGGCCCAAGTATTGATGGCTGACAAATATTCGGTGTTTGTTCGTTTTTGATATCATTAAGAATTGATAAAAGTTTTTTGTTATTGTGTCCAAAGGGCAATGATCCATAACCCGAAATAAAATCGAGATATTGATGTCCGTCAGAATCCCAAAGATGGTTATCAATTCCTTTTACGAAGTTTTTGTCTAAACCTACAGAATGCAATAGTTGGTACAAATACGGGTTCATATATTCATTAAATTTATTTTTCATCACTTACTCGCTAAATTTTTAAATGTAGTACTCAAGGACGTCTAATTATTAACGTTTTACAATATGGTACTCTGTTATCTGACTAGATACCTTAGGGTAGTTAAATTGAAATATGTAACATCAAATAATTTACAGTGAAAAATATAAATTTTTATTGTGTTAATAGTCGAGTAAAAAAACTGATAATAAAAAATTTAATTCTGTTAAATTACAGCCGAAATCTACTACATAAGTTTTTTCTAGTAAAGTGAAATAATACCATTATTATTTTGTTAGCCGTTGATTGACACACGACATTTGTTTTTTATGATGGTGGATTATTAAAATTAATTTTAATAATTAGCTGTTTTTATAATTTTATTGACGAAATACAAGTGATAGATATGTAATTATTTCACAAAAAATTAAATTTTTTTTTGTTATAGTCGAAGAGTGAAAAACACTTTAAGAGATTTTCTGAATGCCAGCGTTGACTTAGAATATTTTATTGGAGTAAGCTCGGTTTTTTTTGACGGTCAATTGTTTGTATTTATTAACTAAAGTTAGTGCTGTTACACTATAACACTGAGTAACCAGATGTATAACAGCCACTTTTTTTATTCAAGTGCACTAATAGTATTTTAGTATTTGAATTTATATTTTTTAAATTTCTATTATGAGTTATTAAGAGGAACCTAGTAATGATACTTATTATTGATAATTATGATTCATTTACTTACAATTTAGTGCAAGTATTAGGTAGTATGACTGAAACTTTAAAAGTTATTCGTAATGATAAAATAACAGTTTCAGATATTCATCGGCTTAATCCAGACTATATTGTTCTAAGTCCTGGACCCTGTACACCAAATGAAGCTGGTGTATCAATGGGAATAGCTAAAGAACTAGCAAAACATTACCCAATATTGGGGGTTTGCTTGGGTCATCAATCAATTGCACAAGCATACGGGGCTCAAATTACTTCCTACCAAAGTCCTTTACACGGAAAAACTTCTAGTATTACACATGATGGTGAAGGTGTGTTTGCTGGAATACCGAGTAGTTTTCATGCAGCCAGATATCATTCATTAATTATTGAGCCCAGTTCATTACCTGATTGTTTTGAAGTGTCCGCAGAGTCTGATGGAGTAGTAATGGGGATAAGACATAAAGAATATAAAAATATGGAAGGAATTCAGTTTCACCCTGAATCTTTCATGACAGAATATGGGCAACAGATTTTAGCTAATTTTGTAGATTATAACGAACTTAAAGTAAGTCAAGCAACTTATGTTTAACTGTAACTAATGGAGAATATTCATGCAGAATTCAACTAGAAAATTTAATCGATTAAAAATAATTCTTGATAAAAGCCTTACAGTTTCTAACGCTTTAGATCTAGCTTGTGATATACATGGAGATAAATCACTTTTATCACCGGATGTTAGTTTTTCATACGATGATATTTCTTCTAGAAACATAACGGCTAATCAACTACGCATATTTTGCAACAAAGTTAGTAATTTTCTAATTAATGATATTAAATTAAACCGGTATGATCGAATTGGAATATACAAGAGCAATTCATTGGATTATTATTTATTTGGTTTAGCTATAATTCGTGCTGGTGGAATTGCAGTTCCTATTAATTCTGGTGTAAAAGGTGAAGGATTAAAAAACTATATTGACAATCTAAATATAACTAAAATGTTTGTAGACTCAAGCACTCTAACAGGAATTGCCAATGATTTTAATGATAAAGATATTTTTGATTCATTAATAGTTGTCGATGAGGCTCAAGGGGGTTTCACTTGTGAAGTAGATTTGCAACATGCGCTTGTGTCACAGAGTGAAATTTTTGATGCATGTCCGCTTAATTCTGATGATATTACTCTGATCGTTCATACATCAGGTACAACCGGTTTTCCTAAAGGCGTTATGCATAGTTCAGGAACATTAACAGCTGGGATTAAAGGTCAGTTTAAGATACAACCACTTAAAGATAGTGATAAGCTGTTAACAGTAGCACCGTTTAACCATTTTATTTCTTTCTTATCATTATATTCAGCAATGTTAGCAGGGTTAAGAACGTGGTGTATGAATTCTTTTGATGCTGAAGATGCATTAAAAATTATTGAACGTGAAAAAATAACTACCTTTTTTGGATTTCCAGACAGTTATGCTTTGATGTTAAAGTTTGGTTTGGATGAATTTGACTTGGACAGTATTCGCACCTGGATTTCTGGTGCTGATGCTGCTCATGAAGTTCATCAGCGAGCCTTTGTTAAAAAAGGTGCCTATTTTCGTATTATGAATAAAGTTTTAATTAAGTCTATATTCATAGATACATTTGGCTCATCGGAAGTAGGTTTTGCTGCCTTATTTCGATTTACATTTTCGTCATCTAATTTATTCCAGCGTTTTGTTGGTAGACCAACATTTGCTGGCCCAAAAGTAAAAATAGCCAATGAAAATGGAAAAACAGTTTCTAGAAATAAAGTAGGATTTTTTATGGTGAAAGGCCCAACCATTTTTAAAGGCTACTGGAATAATAATGAAAAACTCAACGGCGTTTTTAAAGATAGTTGGTTTAGAACCGGTGATGTTGGGTATAGAGATACCTTGGGTCGATATTTTCATCTTGATAGAGATGTTGATGTTATTGAAACTGAGAATGGTTCAGCTTATACACTTGTTATTGAAGAGCATCTTTTAAATTATCCCGGCGTCGCAGAAGTAGTTGCAATTGGAGTACCTCATCCAGATCGAGGTTATGTACCGTTTGCTTTGGTCGAACCACATATTGGTAAAGAAATCAATGTTAATGAAATTAAGGCATGGCTTAATAATAAGTTACAAGCAACGATGCATGTAGAAGAAGTGATTTGTGTTGCTTGTGAAGGAATTCCTAGAGGGGTCACTGGAAAAGTATTAAAACGAAAATTACGCAGTGAATATAGTGGGTATTATAATATTAACTCAATTACAATTTAACCAGTCTGTGGAGAAAAACAATGTCACGAGAATATGGAGCAAGTAGCATAAAGTTGGAAGATTTTTCAAGTATGTCAGATGAATATAAAAAATATGTGATTCGATTACTTTCAATGCAAGCATATGCTGAGCGATTAGGAACCTTAGAAGTCAGTAAATGGCTAAATATAGCTCCTACTAGCAAGCAAAGACGAGTGCTTGCACAAGTCATTGCCGATGAAGCAAAACACAGTTATTACTTATATCGTGAGTTAGATAAGATTGGCGTATCTGAACAATACGCATTAGATATTGCCGAAGGTAAAACAAACCAAGGCCCAGATAAACATGCAATGGAAGGGCCTCTTTCTGTCGGTGATGATGATAATGAATGGCCAGATATAATATTAAATGCCATGTTATTAGATAGAGCGGGAAAACACATGTTAAAAAATAATACACAGTGTAGTTACGAACCTTGGGCAAAAGTAAATCAACGTATATTAGTTGATGAATATCGTCATGAAGGTTTTGGTTTGCAAGAATTTAAACAAATAATAAAAGATAAAAAATATTCAGATACTTTAAAAGAAAAATTTAATATATGGTATGCACGTGCATTAAATTTTTTTGGACCACCTCCAGGGAAAACACATAAAAAATTACTAGAGTATGGTTTGAAGAAAAAAAATAATGAAGAGTTGAGAAAAGATTTTAGTGACGAGGTGAGTAATATTTTAACAAAACTTGGTTTAAAAAATTACATAAGTTTAAGTACTGATTGTTACCCATTTAGGTAATAATATGATAATAAAAAGACCTTTAACAACACTTAATTATCCTTTCTTTTTTTTGAGTAGGGTCGTTAATGCTAATTCATGTGAATATATTGAGCTTGAAGGCTATGTAAATAAAGCACAGTTAACTGAGGCAATTACTAAAGCTCTTAAAATTCATCCATTATTGAACTGCACATTACGAAGAAAAATTATTTCGTATGAATGGTTTGAGGATACGAGTAGAGAACTTCCCATTTCTATTGAGTTTCATGATTGTTCCGATTTTCAACAATCAAAGCTGAATGATCAATTATTAAATAATGTATGGGAAAGAGCTATTGATCATTTTACTGAGCGTGCGGTTCGATTTCATGTCACAAAAATAGTAAATGGGACGATCATACAGATTGTCTCGTCTCACTTAACATCGGATGCAAAATCTGGATTTCGTCTGGTATTTGATATCGCAAATTGTTATTCTGGTATCAATGTTAGAAGTTCGACAAACACAGATTTAATAGATGTCGCTAATCGTAATAGTGATAAATTATTTATTAGTAATATCCCTAAAAAAACACGTTTTTTTTATGCTATTAAGGCTTTATCATCTATATGTTTAGATATAATCAGACCTGATATTGGTTTAGATTCAAGGAAAGTTGCTCGAGGTAAAACAAAAATTTTAAAAACGGAACTTGGTAAAGAATTATTATTAGATCTAAAACAATACTCTCGAAATCGAAATTTAACGCTACATTCTTTGTTTTCATTAGCAATGTTACGAGTTAGGGAACAGTATAATCATAATTTTGGCGTTAGTGAAAAAATATTTAGATTGTTGGATCTTTTTTCATTAAGAAAATTTTCTAATAACAATGTTGATCATTTATATGATGTTATGGTTATTCCTTTTAATACTCGATTGTCTCCTAAATGGAGTGATGAAAAAGTATTAAATTATATGGTGGATCATTTAAAAAATCTGAATAGTGGTGCAATTATGATTGAGCTGTATCGTCAAAAAATATATTCAATTATTGGCCGGTTATCACCAAATTATAAGTTTGCAACAAATACCTTGTGTAAGTTGGTAGTGAAAGGAAATGTGATTTTAACCAATCCAGGTATTATCCCTTACGAGATAGAGTATTTTGGTCAACATAAAGTGGTTGATTTTTATAATTATTCACAACTATTTCCTCCCGGTCGAGTGATGTTTATATTTAATACATTTCGGGATGATTTAAGAATGATTACTTTATATGACGAAAATGCTTTATCGAGTGATGAAGTTAGTGAATTATTAGTTGAGCCAATACTAAGTTATTTAAAAATGCTAGTTAAAGATGATAGTTTTTCTTATGTCAAAAAAGATCTAAAAAAGAGTGTTGCATAATATAATTCAGTTCTACTTAAATTAATGTTCTAAAAATAGGGAATATTTCCATGTGGGTTGATCAGTTTACAAGGTTACTTTTAAAGCACAGACTATTATTTTTGTTGTTAATAATACTGATTATTGCTGTGTTTGTATTTTTTGCTAGTAAATTAAAGTTTGATAATACCCCCGATAGTTTTTTTATATCAACAGATAAAACTTTAGAGTTTTATAAGAAGTTTCAAAAAAACTATGCTAGTGATGAATATTCATTATTTGTAATTCGATCACCAGATAAATGGACACTGTCTTATATTGAAAGTATTCGTGAGCTAGTTAGTAAGCTTTCAAGGGTTGACAATGTTATTAAAGTCCGTGCGATTACCAATGTTAGATATATAGAAGGTAGTGAGTCTGGTATTGAAGTAGGTGATTTTATTCCAGAAGGTCTTACTCTAAAACAAATATTAGAAAAAAAGAAAATTGCAGTAAAACATCCTTACTATAAAAATACTTATATTTCTGCAGATGGAAAATATTTGGGTATAGTGGCTGAAACAAATATAATTGAGGGGGAGGTTGATTATAAAATTGCGATTAGAAATGGTTTTGAAAAGATATTAGCTGAGAAACCCTATTCAGATTTAGATATAAGTGTTGTAGGAGCCCCCGTTTTAGATGCTGAAGTTCGTGAGATAGTTGCTAAGGAAAGTGGCTTGTTTGGAGCTATTGTATTCTTGTTAGTAGCAATTGGTTATTGGTTTATGTTCAGAAGTCTTATAGGAGTTGTTCTACCACTAATTATTGCTGTAGTTTCGATACTTTCAGCATTCGGCATTATGGGATTATTTGGGTTTTCTGCTGGTTTATTAACACCAATAATTCCTTCATTCATGATATCAGTTGGAGCTGGTAGCGCTGTTTATCTCCTTACTGAACTTCATTTTTCTGCAAAGCAAGGAACTTCATTGAAGGAATCCATTTTTGAAACTATGAGATCAACTGCGGTTCCCTGTAGCCTATCGGTAGTCACAACTGCGGGTGCTTTACTAGCATTTTCTAGTTCAAAAATAAAACCTGTTGAGGAAGTGGGGTTAACTATGGGGCTAGCTTTATTAGTTTCACTAGTTGTCAGTCTGATTTTAGTTCCCATAGTTTTTTCACTTATCAGAGATAAAAAAATAATTAAATTAAAAAGTAATGATTTGTTTTCATATAGAACAAAGCTACTGTCGTCTATCTCAGTGTTTGTAGCTAATAAGTACAAAAGTATTTTAGTTTTTTTTATGATATTAATAATAGTATCTGCATCTGGATTTTTAAAATTGGATACTGATTATTATTATTTGGGAACGTTTAATGCTGATACGAGAATTAGATTAAATTATGATAAGGTAGATAATACTATTGGTGGTAGCTCATCAATAGAAATTATTATAGATACATCCACAAATGATGGTGTTAAAAACCCTTTTTTTTTAGAAGAAGTGGATAGATTAATTAACTTAGTTAAAAGCCATAAGGAATTATCCCCTAAAGTGTATAGCTTAGTTTCAGTTATTAAGGAACTTAATCAAGCAGTTAATAATAATGATATTAATTTTTATAGGTTACCGGAATCAATTAATGTCATTTCACAATTATTATTACTTTTTGAATCATCTGGTAGCGATGAACTGGAACATTTAACAACCGCTAATTATAGTCAGATAAGAATTAATGTTAAGGTTAAGAATTTACCTGATAAAAGTTACGTTAGTTTATTTTCTGATATCAATAAATTTGGTGAATCAAGTCCATTGTTTATGAAAACTGATAGCCAAAATTCAGAAGTTGAGGTTACAGAAACAGAAAATAAAATTGGTATAACGGGTCTTGTTCATATGTGGTCGAAAATCAGCAGTTATTTATTTGAGAATCAAATACAATCAGTTGGTTATGCTATGTTAATTGTACTTTTCGTCATGATTTGGGTTTTTAAATCAATAAAATTGGGTGTTTTCATGGCCATGTCAAATGCTGTGGCTGTACTTGTTGTTTTAGGCTTTATGGGATGGTTTGGTATTTATTTGGATCCTTATACAGTCTTAGTGGCTGCTATAGCGTTAGGGATTCTTGATGATGACACTATACATTTTGTTAAGCGCGTACAATATGAATATGATAAAGTTGATGATATTTGTGAAGCGCTTCATAGAACCTACATTACTACAGGTCAAGCTGTGGTAGCATCATCAGTAGTATTGATAATGGCATTTTCTGTTTACTCTTTGTCACAAGTTTCAAGCTTAAACAAGTTTGGTTTATTAATCAGCTTAGCCATTTTTATGGGTTTAATTGTTGAACTGTTTTTAACTCCTGCAATTTTGATGTATTTCTACAAAAAAAAACAAGTAACTGAGACTGTGATGGCTTAAATCATTATGAAAGTGTATATCAATGGAAAATTTGTAGATGAAAATGATGCAACTATTTCGGTCTTTGATCGAGGTTTTATGTATGGTGATGGAGTTTTTGAAACATTGGCTGTATACAATTCAACAATATTTCGTTTGACAGAACATTTAATAAGGTTAAAAAATTCTTTATCTCTATTGTATATCGATATTAATTGCTCAGATTTGGAGTTGCAAGATATTTTGTATCAAGCTTTGAATAATAATAATATTACTAATGGTATATTACGGTTATCGATTACAAGGGGAGTTGGTTTACGCGGTTTAGATATTGCTAACTGTCTTAACCCAACTATAGTTGTAATATCATATAATATTAAAGAGTTTCCAGTTGAAGTGAGAAAAAATGGTGTACCTGTCATCATTTCTAGTGTAGTTAAAAATCATAAACGATCAGTGGATCCTACCATTAAAAGTAACAATTTCATTTCAAATATAATGGCATTTAAAGAAGCAAGTAACTTAAATGCAGTAGAAGCTATACAGTTAAATAGTGATTTTCATGTTGCAGAAGGAACTACCAGTAATATTTTTTTAGTAAAAAATGGCGTTGTACTAACCCCTGATCTCAGTACAGGTATTTTGTCCGGTGTTACTCGTCAAATTGTTATTGATTTATGTAAGGCAATTAAACTACCGATTAAGGAAACAACAATAAAAAAGCATGAAATTATAGAAGCCGATGAGATTTTTTATACAAATAGTATAGCAGGTATCATCCATGTGAAGTCAATTCAAGATTGCACTGATAATAATAAAACGTATCAATTTATGTCAGAGCAAAAAAATATATCCGGTATATTGTATGAAAATTATAAGGAACTTATTAAACTAGAAACGGGTAATTACTGGGGATAATTATTTAATAAAATGATTATTACAAAAAATTATGAGATTTAAAAAAATGGTTTTAAAGTCTGTTACTATTTGGCTGTTATTTTATTCAAATAATATTTATGCTGATGGTTTGTCGGCTATCGAAATTGTCGAAAAAGCAAATGGTGTAGAAAAAGTTCGAGAATGGGTTGCTCGAAGTACCATAAAAATTATCAGTAAGAATGGTTTTGCAAGAACTCGGGAGGGTATTAGTTTTAATAAACGACAAAAAAATAACGATGTTTCACATCGACGTTTTGAGTTTATTGGTCCCGCCGATATTAAAGGTACGGTTGTGATTACTCATGAAAAGACAAATAATGATGATATGTGGATTTATCTACCGGGATTAAATAGAGTGCGTCGAATATTGTCTTCAAGTAAAAAAAATAGTTTTGTCGGTTCAGATTTTTCGTATGCTGATGTTGTTTCATTTAAAACCAGTGATTATAAACATTTGAAATTAAATAATGAAGGCTGCGAAAAGGTAAATTGTTTTGTGATTGAATCAAAGCCAAAAAATAAGGAGGTTTTGAAGTCTTATGGTTATAGTAAAATAGTATCTTGGATTGGTGATGTTAATTTTTTAACATTCAAAGTCCAGTATTATGATGAACAAACTAGGTTATTAAAAACACAGTTGATTTCAAATTATAAAAAAATTTCTGGTTATAGCGATAAATGGATAGCTAAATATAAAGAAATGACTAATAACCAAAATGGCCACATGTCAACTATTGATATATCTAATATTAAAGTTGATACTGGGATAAAATCAACAAAATTTTCAGCTTCACGATTACGACAAATTGCAAATTAATTGATGTTTTTTGTTAGACTCTTTTTGGTTTTAATAGTATTTACTAGCAAATGCTTAGCCGTTGAGATAGATAATAGTTTTGAATATATGATTATTAACTCAACTAGCGATAGAGAGTTGACTAATAGGAACTCGTTTGAGACTGGCTTAAATTTATCATCAATTACAAGATTTTCTGATGATTTTATTGCTGTAGCAAAGGTTTATTATAAAACAGATATAATATATGACACTAGTGAAAGGTGGGATTATAAATTAAATAAAGTTAATCAGACTACCTTTCGTGAGGTTTATTTAAGCTATAGTACTGATAATTATAATTTAAAATTTGGAAGGCAAATTATAGCCTGGGGGCGAGCAGATAGTTATAATCCTACAGATGTAATAACGCCAAAAGATTACACTTATCTTGATGATAAATTACCAGGATTAAAATTAGGTGCTGATGCGCTAAAGCTACAGTACTATTTTGAAAATGATAATTCAATCTATTTTATAGCTGCTTTAAAAGAAAAAAATAACTTTTTACCAGGCCGAGACACGTCTACCCCTATAATAACTAAGGGAGATCAAAATTTTGAATTTGGTATTAAGTTAGATCATATTGGTAGCTCTTTTGATGGGGCACTTAGTTTTTATAAGGGATACGATTTAAACTCAAAATTTGTTGTAGACAATAATAAAGTAATTCTTCAACGTCCATTTTATACAATGTATGGAGCAGATTTTGTTTTTCCAATAGATGATTTTGGTGTTCGAGGAGAAATTGCTTATATTAATTATGAGAATAACGAAAGTAATTTAACATCACCATTTGATAATTTTAGTTCATCACTAGGAATGGAGTTTACAGTATTTAATGATTCGATGTTAAGTTTTCAATGGTTACACAAATCAAACATTAATTTTACCTCATTAAATGATAGTGGAGCTTTGACTGAACTTGAGTTGCTAAATAGAGTATTTTATGATCAGTTGGATAAAAATTATGACAGGATTTCTATGAATTTTAGAATATCTTGGTTATATTCAACAATAGAACTTGATTTAGGTGCTATTAAGTCGTTTAACAATGATAGCTATGGATTTCACGGAAATTTTAATTATGATTTTGAAAAAAATTGGAATATTGCTTTTGCCTTAGATTATTTTGATGGTAAATCGGGTAGTTATTTTAATTATTTTAATGAGAATAATTTGTTTTTAATTTTATTACGATACAAAATATAAGCTCTTGAAGGATACTTAGACTTTAAACAAAACTTAAAATAAGACTTATTAGTTGACTATTCCTAAGTTTTTATATATTGGGTTTAACTTAGTTAAATTGGAGTTGTACAATGAATTTTACTTTTGAGAGATTTTTTTCTGCTATCTACAATGCAAGAATAGTTTTAATCCTAATGTTAATGATTTTAACCATTATGTCTTTATCGATGCGATTCGCTTTAGCTGAAATTTCTCCTGTAGGTTTATGGAAAACTATTGATGATAGTACCGGAAGGGAACGCAGTATTGTCAAGATCTGGAAAGAGGGTGATGTTTTTAATGGTAAGATAATTAAAATTCTTAATGATCCCCGTGGAGGAAGTGATTTTATCTGTAGTGAGTGCGAAGGTGAATTATACAATAAACCAATAATTGGTTTAACTATCATAAGAAACATGAAAAAAGATGAAGAAAAATGGTCTGGAGGTGAAATTTTGGATCCTGAAAATGGAATTTTTTACAATGCAACTATGTCGTTGGATAATTTTGGAAAAATACTAGAAGTTCGAGGTTTTGTTGGTTTTTCATTTTTTGGAAGATCACAATTTTGGACAAAAGTCTCGAATATACAGTAGAGTTTTATTTTAGCTTATTGCACATTATAATAATAAATTAAGTAGAGAGGTAAGTATTAATGAAATATTTTTCACACGGAATTATAACCTCACTCATGATATCATTTGTAACAATGTCACTGAATGCACAAACAACTAGCGTCAGTAGTGGGGTTACTTTTACTAATGTCTCAGATGCTATTAACTTTCAAAGACAACTTGGAGAAGGTTTGGTGGGTGTCGCGTGGCTAGATTATGATGCCGATCACGATCTTGATATACTAATTACAAATAGTAACGGATTTAAAAATGGATTATTCCGTAATGATGGTGATGAAAAATTTGTAGATGTCAGTACCGAAGCCGGTTTAAGCTCGCTCAGTGGCAATTCCGCTGTTGTTGTTGGGGATATCGATAATGACGGTTATCCGGATATTTTTCTATCCGGCACAGGGGGATTTGTTGGGCCATTACAATCACCTACTAAAATCTATCACAATAATGGTGATGGCAGCTTTACTGACATTTCAGATACAGCAAATGTACCCGGTGCTGAGTCAGCATTATCTGCAGCGATGGCTGATATTAACAATGATGGTTATTTAGATTTATTTGTTACCAGCCCTGGCCACCTAGGTATGCTTTTTCCTCCGGCAACACAACATACTGATCGTCTATATTTGAATAACGGAAATCTTACATTTACTGATATTACAGAATCAGCTGGTGTTTTGGGTGGCTTGGGTTCATGCGTTGCTTCATTTAGTGATTATAATAATGATAATTTAATCGACCTATTTGTTGGTGTTTGTAATGACGTTACTTTTCAACCAACTCCGTTACATCTATATCGTAATAATGGCGATAATACCTTTACTGATGTAGCAGCATTAGCCGGTCTTGATAAACTCGGTTACTGGATGGCATTAGCTTTTGGCGATATCGATAATGATGGAGATTTCGATTTATTTGCTACTAGTACACCATTACTCAACAGTTTGAATAATCACATTCTTTTTCGCAACAATGGTGACGGAACTTACACCGACATCACTCCAAGTGATATCACTAACAGCGAATTTTCTTGGGGGGCAACTTTTGTTGACTTTGACAACGATACTTATGTTGATTTATTTTATGGTGGATCGCTACCCGCATTTGGAGTCATTGGTCCGGGATTAGCAAATCCTGGTCGATTATTTTTTAATGATGGTCAAGGTGCTTTAATACAAAACAACGCTGCACATGGGCTTGATCTCACTAATGAATATGTTACTGGCATTGCTCAGGCAGATTTTGATAATAACGGGTTTCCGGATTTTTTGATTGCTACAAGTAAATACACCGTACCTGATCCAGTTACGGGTTTACCAATAGTTCAAGGTAGCGGTGCCCCGATACTGATGCAAAACAATGCTAATTACAATCACTGGATAACGATTGAACTTAAAGGCATAAACAGTAACCGTATGGGTATTGGTGCAAGAATTGATGCTTATACAATTGAAAATGGTATTAAACACCAAGTTAGAGAAATTAGAGCTGGAAGCAGTTTTGCTTCAACAGAAACCCCTTGGCCAACTTTTGGATTAGCTGCTGAATCTTTTACTATTATTAAGATAAGTTGGCCCTCAGGGTTAATTGAATGGTATCCAATATTTGAAGTTAATAAGAAGTATAAATTTGTAGAGGCTTCTGGTAACTCAATTTCAAAAAGACCATAACAATTACTAATTTAACCTGAGCTAGCACTACTTATAATGGATACAAGTGCTTTTAACTAAGCATTTAATTTTTTTACTGTTACTATTTTTCTTATCACGAAACCAAGTTACTTAACATAATAAAATATTCAAAATAAATCAGGTAAAAATAATGTGAAGTAGTTTTATTTTTTAAATATAGCTTAATATTTTTTTGCAAAATAAATTTAATAATTTTTCTATTAAAATCAAACATATAAGCAACACTACAAATTATTCCAGTCACCTTTCTAAAATAACATACTCTCTATGTGATTAAGTCACATACGCTAGGCAATAGTCCTAGTAGTATCAGCTAAAACAAATATACAAATAAGTATAATTACCTATATAGATACTATTAATAGTGTTAATCGGCTTGATTGCTTAATTTAGCTCCAAGTTTGCTTATGAATTTGCTGCATGCCGCAGTAAATACCTGATAAAGATTTACAAATTATCAGGTAGTAAAAAGTTGGCTATACAATAACGCAGAATTATTGGTGAGCCAGTTGTTCATTTCTAAAATGATAATTATGAGGATAAAACATGACCAAAAGAAGAGATGTATTGAAAGGAGGTGCTGCTGCTTTAGCAACAATTCCTGCAATCTTTGGTGGTGCTGCAATTCCCAAATTAGCTCAAGCACAATTGTGTAGAGCTGAAGGCATTAGAAGCCCGGGAACAGAGCCAGCTAGCCCAGCAGTTACTACTTATTCAACGCCGTTATATATTCCTCCTGCAATGCAGGAAGTTAATCCGGCTACATTGAATCCACCCCCTGATCCTAATCGTCATCAGCGTTTTGATGAATTTCCACCGCAAAAATTTTATGTACAACGCCTGTCAGAAGGTTTATGGGAATATCATCCTGAGCTTTCAGCACTAAACCCATTATCCGGTGGTGCTATGGGTGTAGGTTCATTAGCTTGGATGTTTAATGGTGCTACACCTGGCGAAACGCTAGTTGCACGTTACGGAGAGCCAGTCTTTATACGACGTTATAATGATTTACCTGCGACTGAAGATGCGTTGATGCCAATTGGTATTCCTTATAGTTCAATACATCTACATAATGCTCATACTGCATCGGAAAGTGATGGTTATCCAGAAGATTTTACTGCTCCAGGGCAATTTTGGGATCATCATCATGCTATGATTTATGCTCGTAATGATTCGCGTGAAGCATTAGGTAGCCTTTGGTATCACGATCATATGTTAGATTTTACCGCGACTAACGTTTATGCCGGTTTATCTGCTATGGCAACCTTCTATGATGACTTGGATTCAGGTGATGAAAACGATCCTAATGAAAGGGCATTACGCTTACCGGGAACCTATGGTAAATACGATATTTCATTAATATTGCATGATGTTCGTTTTGATCAAGAAGGCAATCCAACTTATAACGTTTTTGATACTGATGGACATCTTGGTGATTTAATAACGGTTAATAGAAAAGTAACACCGTATCTAGAAGTTGAACCACGTAAATATCGTTTCCGTGTTTATGATGGTGGCCCTTCACGTTTATATGAAATTAAAATGAGCGACTCTAGCCCAATGACCGTAATCTCCACTGACGGTAATTTGTTAGAAGGTCCTGTTGAAGTTGATACTATTGTGATTGGTCCTGCTAATAGACATGATGTAATTATAGATTTTTCAACTTACAACATGGGTGATACAGTAGAGTTTATTAATATCATGGAACAAATTAATGGCCAAGGTCCAACTGGTCGTCAGTTAAGTGATGCAGACGCAATGCCGATTATGCAGTTCCGTGTTACTAAGCCACTTGAAGGTCGTGATAATAGCCGAGTACCTGCACGCTTACGCGAACTTCCTCCAATTAATTTGAATGAAGTGGTCGCTGAACGTGAATGGATTTTTGATCATGATATGGGCTTATGGACTGTAAATGGTGAATTTATGGATCCAACTGTAATTTCAGCCGCACCACAACAAGGTACCGCAGAAATATGGACTTTCCGAAATGCTGGTAGTTCTTGGGCACATCCAGTTCACGTTCATTTTGAAGAATTTCAAGTTTTAGAATGGAACGGTAAACCACCAACAGGTGTATTAAAATCGCGTAAAGATGTTGCGGTATTGGGGCCTAATGATACTTGTAAAGTCTTCTATCGATTTGATGATTTCCTTGGACGATTTATTATTCATTGTCATAATAATGTGCATGAAGATAATGCCATGATGTTGCGCTGGGATTTAGTTCCGAATGATACTGGCGGCGGCGGTGGTACACCTCCTGCTCCTCCTAGTGATGGAATGCCTGGCGGCGGCGGCGGCGGTGGTGCTGGCGGCATGGGTGGCGGAGGTAGACGCTAATGAAATTTATTTTAAATAATCAGATGGCTGTAAAATGGAGATTCCAAAGATGAAAAAAAATACCAGAAGAGCCTTTCTTGCCACGGCGGCTTTGGCTATTCCTGCAGCAGCAACCGCAGCTGTAGTTCCTAAAGAAAAAAAGTCTGCATTCAAAGCATGTCCGCGGGCTAAAGGTGGAAAAACAGCATCACGTTTTCCGCAAGTGATTGTTGAAGATCAATTTAAGCGTAAATCTTGGTTTTACGAAGAAATGATCAGCGACAAATTAGTTCTTGTTAGCTTCACTTCGGTAAAAGGTGAGCAGTACTATCCTATTCTTGACAACCTTGTGAAGGTACAAGCAATGTTAAAAGATCGATTAGGTAAAGATGTGTTTATGTACACTGTAACCACTAGTCCTGAAAGGGATACACCGGAAGATCTTAAAAAGCTGGCTGAAAAACATGGTGCCAATTGGCAGTTCATTACAGGCAAACCAGAAAATATACGTGAAATTTTAAGTGCATTTAATGCGCGTGGTAGCTTGCATGCACTTTCATGGGTTGGTAATGAAAGTACTGGACGTTGGTTGAATAAACCCAGTCGCTTACATCCTGTTTACATTGCTGAAGCGGTTGCACGTTTGAGTACTGGTAAAGAGCATAAGCCTTTCTTAATTGATATGCACAGTGTTTAATTTAACAACGCATTGAATCGACTAATTCCTTTGTGTGTTGCTATTTGGCACATATCAAGGAGGAGGATAAATAATGAAATGTAATACTTTTAAAACGAAAGGGCGAGCTGTTATTGCGGCCAGTCTACTGACCGGTGGCATGAGTATTGCCAGCACGGGGCAGGCAGGTTGTGAATTAGTAATCGACCCCTTTTTATCAAATGTAATGGGTATGCCTGTTGAAGCATATATGGGTCACCCTTGCGCACAGCCGCATCCAGGGCCATCAATTCAAACAGAATCGGATGACGGACTTACAACATTCGTTGTAACTCCAGAAGGTCAACATGCACCTCAAGATCCATTTCTTGAACCGCCTGGAAGTAACTTCTTGATGACCGTGTATGAGGATGCAAGGGATCTTAGTAACCGAGTAATGCCTAATACATTACCATCAACACCAACTAATCCTTATAACTTGCACGATGGTCCAGTATTGACATCAGCAATTGATAAAACCAATCCTGAAGATGATCTCGATGCAATCATTGATCGACTTGAAGCAGGCGGCGAACTCAATCGTAATTTACTGACTAGGTTGGCAACTCGTGGTGTTGATATTCTCGAAGGTAATCCGATTGATCGTGCATACAGTGGTTTTCCAATGTTGCATTATAATGGGCCCAAGAAAGTGAGTGTGGTTGAGCCAATTTTTGATGCAAATGGTGTTGTAATAGGAGGAAATGTTGACGTTAATATGATTTTCTTTAATCAACATATTGAGTCGGATACGGCATTTATTGATCCTAGTGCAGTATTGGAAGTGCCATATACGGTGACATACAATGTGAATGTATTGAATCGTGGTATTGAAGATTTTTCACCTATGACGATGAACTTTAATCGTATTATTAACCCTGTAACTGGGGAAGATATGCGCGGACCGTTTCATGTTTCGATGGATAAAAGCTTCTTTCCAATGTTAAATGAAGGCACACGATACACCATTAAAGTTAAAGAGAATAAAGGTAAATATTTTAATTTAACGTATACATGGGGTTGGCGAATTCATCCACCTAGGGTACAAGTTGCTGAAAATGCATTGAAGACCGCTGGACCAAATGGATGGACTTTACCTGAATGGGAAAAAGCAGCATTTTGTTCTGGTGGGGCTAAAGATCCAGATTGTGATCCTGTTGCCAATGCCGATGATCGAGCCTTTGCGATTAGCCAGATTGGAGAGTTATCACCAGCTAAGCGTATGTGGACTTTATTCAATCAACTGCTTGCTCCTGATGCCCGCATGAATCTCAGACAAATAACGGCTGATTTGCGTGTTTCATTTCTTGATTGGCTTGATAGAACAAAACTACCTACAGGCGTAACGGCTGATCCAGATGCTACTTTGACACTGTTATATGTTAACAATACGTTGTACGGAAATCGTCAAGGTCTATCCGGAGATGGTAGTAAATTGGGACCAGCAAGCTACAAAGGTATAGGTAATGGTAGTGCTCATGAGTGGAATGTTCGTCCGTATGTTTATAAGACGACATTACTCAATGGTGATAAGTTTCCACATGGCTATATGAATGTTGACTTTGGTGGTTCACGAGGTTGGGAAAATCATTTTCAAACGACCGATCCAACAACAGCCGTTGGACCTCATCCGGTCATACCACCTGATTCTCCAGCTAATGGCGAGCCCTATACTAACCCAGCCAATATAGTTGATGGTGAAGAAAACATTTATCCGATAAATCGAGGTGGTGTTGAAGAGTTCTTACAACCAACAGCACGTAACTTGACTGATCCTATAAATGGCGATCCACAGTTAGGTTCTGGTTGTTTCTTCACTTTTGGTCGTAATCACGCTTGGCCAAATGCTGGTGGACCTTGGGGTGGTATAATGGTTCCACCTGTGGCAGCAGATGGTACGCCAGGCTTACATAAAGTTGAAATTACTTTTAACTTTGAACCTTCACGTCGTCTCAAAATATATCAGTTTGATCCGTTACATCATGATATAGCGATATATTCTTTACACTAAGATGTGAGATTGAGACCTTCCAATTTATTGGGAGGTCTTTTTATATTAATGGTATAAAATGAATTATAATTACTTTGGTTTTTTGCACAGACTTTTTTTTGTTATAGTTGGAAGATATTGTTTGATTAATATTTTTCTTTTTCATTGTGTCATTAAAAAATTAAATCGATTATTTTCAATAGTTATATTAATAACATTTCCAGTTTTTTCATTAGCTAATGAATCGAAACCACTAAAACAACAATGTTCAGCAGTTACTATCGAACAACAACAACGAAATGCACCTAATAAATTAATTTCATTTGATTCTGAGAACCTTCCTGCGGAATTAAAAAATAATTATATCCCAGTTAAGCAATTTAATTATAAGATAATTAACCGCTTATTTCATGATCAAAAATCTTTTACGCAAGGATTAGTTATTTTTAAAAATCACATATTTGAAAGCGTTGGATTGTTAGGGCAATCAAAGATTCAGAAATTAGATATAGAAACTGGTGAAGTTACCCAATACAAGAAGCTAAAAAAGTATTTATTTGCAGAAGGTGTTAGTGTGCTAAATGATAATCTAGTGCAACTCACCTGGAAAACTGAACGTATTTTGAGTTATTCATCTGACAATTTGGTAAAAATTTCAGAAGATAAAATACATGGTGAAGGTTGGGGAGTTACATCGATTAATGATCAGCTGATAGTTAGTGATGGTTCGGCAACTTTGCAGGTTTTAGATAGTAATAAAATAATAATTAAACGCTTGTTAGTTTCTTCACAAGGTAAATTAATACGAGGTCTAAACGAGCTTGAATACGCGAGCGGTCATATATACGCAAATGTATGGCCAACAGATTGTATCGCTAAAATAAATCCTGATACCGGTGGTGTTGTTGCATGGATAAATTTACAAGGGTTGTTTCCTAGAGAAAAACGTCCGCACTGGACAGCAATACTAAATGGTATTGCTTACCATAAAGAAAGTAATAGCTTTTTCGTGACAGGTAAATTTTGGCCATATATTTTTGAAATTAAATTTCAGAACGAAGTTTCTCAATTGAAATCGATGCAGCTTACAAAAACGGATGTTAATAAATTCAATGAATAGTCGTTTTTTTTTAACTAAAGTATATATTTTGTGGTGGTAATAATGTCAAAGAAAATATTTTTAATTGTTATATTAGCTCAGTAATTAGTTTTTATCTTGGTCAACTGACTAATACATCAGGAATTTCTAATAAGAGCTTAGTCACAAAAAAAGAAAAATTAAATAATAAACAAAGCACAACGGCTTATGTTTGTCCCATGCATGCAGAAATCACTTCAAATAAGCATCAAAGTTGTCCTGTTTGCGGTATGGATCTTGTCGCTATAAAAACAAACTTAATAAATTCAACTGTAAAAGATAACGATTTTCCCGTCGTTAAAATTAAGTCTTCAGTTGCTCATAATTTAGGTGTTAAGACGGCTGTCGTCACACGAGGAAGATTGCTTCGGAATATAGAAACAATGGGCAAGATTACAAGAGTTGATCCGATGGCAAGACGCACTATAACTCCCCCGATTCGTGGTGAGCTATTATTTATTGCTGAAAAATATCAAGGTGATATGATTGATCACGGTGAATTGCTTTTTACAATGACATCAAAAAAATTAATAGAGATGCAAGTTTCTTATCAAAAAGCTTTTAATTCTGGAGATAGGGCGACAGCAACAGCAATGATTCCAAGCCTAAGAAAGATGGGCGTATCGCTAGAGCAAATTGGTCAGTTACAAGCTAATAAAAAGCCAATGCCTGTCAGTATTTATGCTTTTGAAGATGGGTTTGTTTACACGCGTCGTGGACGTGTTGGTGAATCAGTTCATACTGGATTCACTGTTTTTAATGTGGGTGGCAACTACCAAGTTATAGAAGTAACTGCCGAAATTTTTGAACGTCAATGGTCATGGGTTAGTGAAGGTCAACTAGCAAAAATGACTGTTCGAGGTTTACCTGGAATTAAATTTGAAGGCCGTGTCGTACGTGTTGAACCTCCTGTTGGATATACTACGCGATCATTAGAGGTAGCCTTAAAATTTCGTACTAACAACCAACAGTTATCACAAAGTATGTTTGCACATATCAGTATTGTTGGCCAAGCTAAAGAAAATGTATTGCAAGTACCAACAGATACTGTCATTAAAACCGGTAGGGGGGATAGAGTGGTATTACTTGTTGGTGACAATCAATACAAACCAATTGAAGTAATTGCTGGTGAAGAGTCTGATGGTATAACTGAAATACGAAGTGGTGTCAAAGAAGGGGATAAAATAGTTGCTTCAGGTCAGTTTTTGATTGATTCAGAAAGTAATATACAAGCTGGTTTAAATCGTATGGTCTCTAATGAGCCAGAACCAAAAAAAACCATTAAAACTTCTGATCTATTAACTATGAAGAATCTAAAAAAAATTGATTAAGGATTTAATGTGATAGCCAAAATTATATCTTGGTCAATTAGTAATAGATTGTTAGTGATTCTATTAACAATAGTGATTATTGTAATTGGAATCTACTCAGTGAAAAGCATTGCCGTTGATGCGTTACCGGATTTGTCTGATGTTCAAGTAATCATTCGTACTAGTTTTACGGGACAAGCACCTCAAATTGTTGAGGATCAAGTAACTTATCCCTTAGCTACGGCTATGTTATCTGTACCCGGTGCAACAACAGTACGAGGTTATTCGTTTTTTGGTGATTCTTATATTTATGTTATTTTTTCAGATGACACTGATTTGTACTGGGCTCGTTCTCGGGTACTAGAGTATTTGAATCAAGTCGCGGATCAACTACCTGATGGTGTTAAACCAAAATTAGGACCAGATGCCACTGGAGTGGGTTGGATTTATCAATATGCATTAAAAGACACTAGTGGTAATCACGATTTATCCGAGTTACGAAGCTTACAAGACTGGTTTTTGAAATATGAGTTACAAACTGTACCGGGTGTATCAGAGGTTGCAACTGTTGGAGGTATGGTTAAACAATATCAAATATTAATTGATCCCGACCGTTTAAGAGGTTATGACTTAACACTAAAAAATGTTAAAAAGGCTATACAGGAATCAAACGCTGAAACTAGTGGATCCACTCTGGAAATAGCAGAAGCAGAATACTTGGTACGATTTCAAGGTTATGTGAAAAATATACAAGATATTGGTTTAACAAGTGTACCAACATCACGTCAAAGGTTATCGATATCATCTATTCAGTTAGATGATATTTCAGAGTCAATAAAAATAGGTCCTGCTATGCGCCGAGGTGTTGCAGACTTAAATGGTGAAGGAGAAGTGGTTGGTGGTATTATTGTCATGCGTTCTTCAGAAAATGCATTGCAAACCATTAAGGCTGTTAAACAAAAAATTGAGATTTTAAAGCGTAGTTTACCAAAAGGAGTGGAATTAGTTGAAACATATGATCGATCGAAACTAATTGAAAAAGCAATTGCTACACTGAGCTTTCGCCTAATAGAAGAATTTATCGTGGTGGTGTTAATTTGTGCTATTTTTTTATACCATTTTCGTTCTTCATTGGTAATATTAATTAGCTTGCCAGTAGGAATATTGACAGCATTTATTGTTATGCGAATGCAAGGAATTAATGCCAATATAATGTCGCTTGGTGGAATAGCAATTGCGATTGGAGCAATGGTTGATGCGGCTATTGTGATGATTGAAAATGTACATAAACATGTAGAACGTGGTGGGTATGATTCTCATAAAAGAATTAAAGCCATTCAAGCTGCCGCTACTGAAGTTGGGCCAGCATTATTTTTTTCACTATTAATAATTACATTAAGTTTTCTTCCTGTATTTACTTTGGAAGCCCAAGAAGCACGTTTATTTGCACCATTAGCCTATACAAAAACCTATGCAATGGCGGCAGCCGCAGGTTTATCAATTACTCTGGTGCCAGCTTTAATGGCTTATCTCATAAAAGGAAATATTCGTAAAGAGCAAGACAATGCAATTAATCGTGGTTTGGTTGCCATGTATCGACCATTAATTACTAAATCTTTAAACCAGCCGTGGAAAGTATTGCTGCTAGCAATTTTTATAATCCTATCTGCAGTTTGGCCCTTGTTGCATCTTGGTAGCGAATTTATGCCTGAATTAGATGAGGGTGATTTTCTTTATATGCCAACCACTTTGCCTGGAATATCTATTGGCAAAGCGCGAGAAATATTACAACAAACCGATAGACTCATTAAAACTGTACCAGAAGTAGCAAGTGTTTTTGGTAAAGTTGGTCGTGCTGAAACGGCAACCGATCCGGCTCCACTAACAATGCTAGAAACGGTGATTCAGCTAAAGCCACATGATAAATGGCGCGATGGTATGACTATGAGTAAAATTAAACAGGAGCTTGATCAGAGAGTTCAGATCCCAAGTTTGAATAATGCTTGGTTAATGCCAATTCGAACTCGCATCGACATGCAGTCCACCGGAATTAATACTCCACTAGGTATAAAAATATCAGGTGATAGTTTGCAGCTTATCCAAACATTAGGTAAAAAGATTGAAGCTGTTTTGAGTAAATTAGATGCAACAAAAGCAGTTTTATCAGATCGTTCAGCTGGTGCCAGATATATAAATATTAAAATCGATCGACGTGCCGCTGCGCATTATGGTTTGAGTATAAAAGAAATCGAAGATACGGCAAATATAGCAATAGGCGGTCAAAATATTATATACACAATTGAAGGCCGAGAGCGTTATCCGGTTAATTTACGCTATCCACAAAGTTGGCGTGATTCGATTACTAAACTAAAAGAGCTTCCAATGGTGGTTACTGAAGATACTCAAATTCAATTACGTGATCTTGCAGAAATTCAAGTGGTTGACGGACCACCTTTGATTAAGAGCGAAAATGGTCGTTTAACGGGGTGGGTTTACATTACTATTAATAATGACGATATTGGAAGCTATGTTGAGACAGCAAAGAAAGCAATAGCAGATAGTATTAAATTACCACCTGGTTATACTGTGAACTGGGTTGGACAATATCAGTATATGTTACGCGCGCAACAACGTCTTAGTTATGTTATACCATTAACCCTGTTTATAATTTTAATTCTATTGTATTTAAGTTTTCGTAGCTTGAGCGAATCATTTATGGTTATGTTAGCCGTTCCGTTAGCTTTAACAGGTGGTGTTTGGATATTGTGGTTTTTAAATTTTAATTTATCTGTTGCAGTTGCTGTTGGATTTATCGCGCTTGCCGGTGTTGCAGCTGAATTTGGTGTGGTTATGATAATTTATTTGCGCGAGGCTATTAAACGACAACAACCAAGTAATGAAAATGAATTACGTATTGCGGTAATTGATGGTGCTATCATGCGGGTTAGACCAAAAGCAATGACAGCAGCAGTTATAATTATTGGCCTTATGCCAATTTTATTGGGTAGTGGGACGGGTTCAGAAGTTATGCAACGAATAGCTGCTCCAATGATTGGTGGTATGGTTTCAGCACCATTAGTTTCAATGTTAGTCATTCCAGTGATGTATTTTTTGTGGTATCGGCAATACATATTAAAACCAAAATGATAAGGATAACCTCATGTTAAAAAAATTATATTATTTACTACCGTTATTATTACTTGCGAGTTGTAGCATCCAAGAAAAAACTATTTCGGTTACACCTCAAAAAGAAGCAAATTTTCATGAAAATTTTGATTATAAGCTTATCAATCCTCAACAAAAAATTGATGGTGAGGATAATAAAATAGAAGTAGTTGAGATGTTTTTCTTTGCTTGTCCGCACTGCTATAAATTGGAACCGACTATTGAACTATGGTTAAAAAAACAAGCTGATGATGTAAAATTCATTCGGGTACCTGCGATAATTGGACCTACTTGGGCTATACAGGCTAAAGCATTTTATGTAGCTGAGAAATTAGGGATGTCAGATGTGGTTCGTAAGAAATTATTTGAGGCTATTCATAAAGAAGGAAAACAGATTTATAATGAATATTCGTTAATGACATTTTTTTCTGAACTGGGTGTTAGTCAAAACAGATTTTTGGAGTTATACGAATCCGAAGAAGTTGTTGAACTAGCTAGCAAGGCACGTGAAAAAACTGTTAATTACGGTATTCGTGGAGTGCCGGCAATCATTGTTAATGGTAAATATTATACAGCAACTTATTTTAAAACAGATCATAATAAAATGCTTGAAGTTGTTGACTTTTTAATAGAAAAAGAGCGCAAAGAAAAACTTGTGACTGCTCAACTTAAATAAATACTAAGGAAATATCATGAAAATTTTATCTAAAAGAAAATTTAGTTTTAATGTTTTTATAGCAAGCTTAATGCTAATGCTTTCTAGCGTAGCTTTTGCTGATTACGTACCTTATCCAGGAAAAAAGCAAGTAAAATTGGTTAGTATTGAAGCTGCCAATATTCTAGTTGTAAATTTTGAAACTTGGCCTGGTTATGGCAAAACATTAAAAATAAAATTACCAGATTTAGTATTACCTGGAAGTTCAGCAAAACCATCACTATGTGAATTAAAATTGGCAAAAAAGGCTTTAAAATTTACAAAATCATATCTTAAATCACTTAAAAAAGTAACGGTTGAAGATATGCGCATGGAAACTAGTGCTGATAATAATGCTATATCCCCTATTTACACCTCAAAGGGTAGCTTGGCTCAAGGGCTAATAAAAAAAGGTTTAGCGCGCTCAAGTTCTACTAAATCAAATAAACCGTGGTGTAAGTAGGAAGTTATAATGAATAGTAAAAATAATAAATTTAAGAATATATTAATCGCTACAAGTTTAATTTTTATTTTGCAAGTTACTATTAGTTGCAGTACTCCTGTCGAAACTACTCGTGGCTATATAGATGAAAGAAATAAACCTATTATAGCCTATACTGGTCCTACTCGAAGTGGTTCGACAATATATGAAGAAAGTTGTGCAACCTGTCATGATCGAACAACACAAGGAGCTCCTCTGCCTAACGATGATATTGAGTGGGCGCGTCGTTTAAAGAAAGGTAAAAATATTTTACTTAAACACGTTATGGAAGGTTATAAGGAATTAATGCCAATTAAAGGTGGTTGTAGAAATTGTACCGAACAAGAAGTACAGGCTGCAATTGATTATATTTTATTTACTAGTGGTGTTGTCAATAATCAAACGTTACAAAATTAACAATGTTAATATATTTCAATAAACACATAGTTTGGAGGATTTATGAATTTATCAATTTGTAAAAAAATATGTAAAGAGTGCCCATTTAGTCAATCTTCTCCTAAGGGTTGGTTAGGGCCTCATTCATTGGAAGCTGTTATCGAAACTCAGCAGCAAGGTAAATTATTTAGTTGCCACATGGTCAGAAAGCAGGACATGGTTCATCAGGATATAGAATGTGGTGATATCCGGATTTGTCGTGGTTTTATTGCAAGCGCAACTAAATCTGGGATTGTGTTTGACAGGGAAACAGAAACTCATCGAGCATTAAGTGATCTACAAATATTAGTATCGAGTGAAGCGAAAGAAAGTTTTGACTCAATATTATCATGTAATGAGTTTGTAACACATCATTCTACCGCCTCATGTAAGCCACGAAACAAACTGCCTGAGAAAGAAATATATCAACGTCTTGGTTATAAGTTTAAAAATGACGTTGGCTAATCTTCTAGAACTTGTCTAACTTAAATATCAAATATATTACCTTGCTATTTAATTTATAAAAAAATAGTAATAAAGTGTTTCATTAAATACTAATATATGAAATGATACTACCTGCTAGAAATCAATTGGATATAAATGTACGAGCATTATACTTAACAATAATAGGTATATCTGTACTGTATTTGAATATTCAAATGTATAAGATTTTCATTAACGTTTAAATATAAAGCGTTTTCCTTTTTCGAAATTGTTCGATGTCGATCAAATTTATTTGTCTATAGAATCAAATTTGATGTTACTAAATTTCAGTAAGTGATAAGCAAAATTAGCCATGAGCTAATAATGATGTATTGCGGGATGAAAATCTGGCTATTTTGGGTTGCTCTATAGCGTAATTTCAGATTGGTCTAAATATTGGTGTCACTGTTCTTTAGTGACTTGTTTAGTAGTAAAACTTTTAAAAGGTGATTTATGAATTTATTACGGAAGATAGTAACAGCGGTCTTATTATTAAATGTTGCAAATTTTGTATTTGCAGATGCCGTTTGTCCAGACACATTAAATGCTGATGAAATGTATGATTGTATAGTAGTAGAAGGCGCTGGTGGAACTTATATGGACGAACGAGCAAGTGAGTTAGCTGAAGATGAGTCTGCTGCAAGTGAGGAGTTAAAAGAGAGCAATAGCACAGCAAGTAAAGAGTCAAGTCAAGCGAAATTATAAAATAATAACAATATCGTTTTGTAAATTTATTTTTACGTTATTGGTAATAGTAATAATTAGTTAATCTGAACTCAAGATAAAGGATTTTTATTTTAATGAACAAATACTTATCTCGAGTTCAGGTTAATTATTTTTTATTTATCCCAACATTATCCCCACAACCACTAAGACACTTTATTTAAAAAGCATTGAAGATTTTAATTTAATGGACGCTATTGCCTAAAAGAAAGGGTGATTTAACGTGAAATTGCAATTATTTATATGTTTTATAAGCCTAGTGCTCACAAGTTGTGCGATTACAGGAAAAAAATACCACTATACCGGTACTAAGCACGATAATAAGGGTGCAATTCGTGTTGTAGAAGTTGTTAAAATTCAGCACAATAATAGTGGAATCATTTATGGAAATGTTCAAACCAATTCACGTTTGAAAAGTATTGTGATCAACAAGCTATTATTAAATGGAAAAATAGATAAAAAAACTACAATTATTGTTAGAACTTTTGCGAACGGAAATTTTGTTGCTGAAAATTTGAAACCTGGTAATTATATTATATCAAGTCTGGAAACAACAAATAATTCCTTGGATTTATTTGTTGTGACACCCGATATGGAATTTTTTTCTATAAAGGTTCATGTAGCTGAGGCTAAATATGCAGGAACGTTCAAAATTGTTGATTCAAAAATTAAAATAGATAGGTTAGTGTTAGTTAGAAGTGCAATTCCTACTGAAAAGAAAATATTAAAACATGTGAGTTTTCTTGAGCGCGATACTGTTTGGGAAAAAATGTTATTAGCCAGAATGCGAAAGCTAATTTAAACAGTTATTAGTTTAATGACCAATATTTATTCCTACTGATAATCGAGCGCTTTTGCTGTTATTGACTGTTACATGATGAACAAGGCTTGGTGGAAATAAAACGAGTGTTCCTTCTTTAGGGTGTATTGTAATATCTTTATTATCTTCTGTTATAATTAAATCACCAGAATTTTTTGGAACTCTTACGTAGTAAACTGCTGAATATATTTCATCCGCTTCATCATGGCTATGAGCCAAGGTAACGTGTCCAGGTTGCATATAGTTAAACCATAATCCAGATTGTGAAGGGGTTTCTCCTGTTATTTCTTCAACACATAGTTTACCAAAATTGAGAACAGTTTTTATTTCTGATATTAACTCAGATGATATGTATATGTTTTCGTGTCGACCCTCAAAAAAATGACTTTTTCTTGTGTTTTCTTCATTAACATAGTTAAGGAATTTTTCATTGATCACACTATTCAAGCTAGTAGATTGTGCTACATAATAACGAAATATTGTGTTGGTTATTTTTTCAAGTTTCAATTTTGAATTTATCATAGTTATTTTCTCGGTATTATGCTGCATTTTTAATATTAAAACTTGAGAATAAATTATTTAAGAATTGAATTCGATCCTCAGGATCTTCAAATTCTTTTGTAATTTTAAGCTTGTCATTGCCGTCAAGTTTGTAGGTGGATGATTGAGTTTGAATTAAATTAATTATAAGCATAGGGTCTATGTTGGGCTTGTCATTAAATATAATTCGGCCGCCTTTGTGGCCTAATTCTATTTTCGTTATGCCAATACTCGATGCTGTAATTTTTAGCTTTGTTACTTGAAAAAGTTTTTTACATGGTGCAGGTAATAAACCAAAACGATCGATCATTTCTACTTGCAATTCTTTAAGATCAATACTGTCTTTTGCACTTGCAATGCGTTTATACAATATGAGTCTTTCGTGGATATCAGGTAGATAATCATCGGGTATTAACGTTGGTGAATTTATATCAATTTCAGCAATTTGTTTATTTTCTAGATCTATACCAAGTTGTTCGTTATTTTTTAACGCCTTAACAGCACGTTCTAATAATTCGGTATATAATGTATAGCCAATTTCTTGCATTTGTCCACTTTGCTCATCGCCCAGTAATTCTCCTGCACCACGTATTTCTAAATCGTGAGTAGCGAGTGTAAAACCAGTTCCTAAGGTTTCAATTGATTCTATTGCCTCTAAACGCTTTTTAGCATTAGCTGAAACTGTTTTTAGTGGCGGTGTAATTAAATATGCGTAGGCGCGGTGATGTGAACGTCCAACACGTCCACGTAATTGGTATAGCTGGGCAAGCCCAAATTTGTCAGCTCGATTAATGATGATTGTATTTGCACTTGGAATATCAATACCTGTCTCAATAATGGTAGTACACACTAAAATATTAAATCGTTGGTGGTAAAAATCTGACATAACACGCTCAAGTTCACGTTCTCGCATTTGACCATGCGCATAACTAATACTAGCTTCAGGTAATAGTTCCTGTAAGTCATTTGTTTTTTTAATAATTGATTCTACATCATTGTGAACAAAGAATACTTGTCCACCACGCTTAATTTCCCGTAGACAGGATTCATAGATATATTCATTTTTCCATTCAGTGATGAATGTTTTAATAGCAAGTCGTTTTTTTGGTGGCGATGCTATAATTGAAAGTTCACGTAATCCAGATACAGCTAGATTTAGTGTTCTTGGTATTGGCGTTGCAGTTAAGGTTAAAATATCAACTTTAGAGCGCAAAGCTTTAAATGATTCTTTTTGACGAACACCAAAACGATGTTCTTCATCAATAATAATTAATCCAAGTCTTTTATACTCTATTGATTTTTGCAATAACTTGTGTGTTCCCACAACTATATCAACAGTTCCATTTTTTAATCCAGTAATGGTTTCATCTTGTTCTTTTTTAGACTTAAATCGTGATAATGAATCAATTTTTATCGGCCATTCTGAAAATCTATCTTTGAAGTTTTCTAGATGTTGTTGCGACAACAATGTTGTTGGTACTAAAACGGCAACTTGTTTCCCTGCTTGAACGGCAACAAAGGCCGCGCGCATAGCAACTTCTGTTTTACCAAAACCAACATCACCACAAACTAGATGATCCATCGGTTGATTGGAACGCATACTCGTAATAACATTATCTATAGCAGTTTGTTGATCGGGCGTTTCCTCGAAAGGGAAGGCACTTGCAAAAGTTCGGTATTGTATTTCATCAACTGTATAAGAAAATCCAGTTTGAGCTTCTCGTTTGGCATAAATGTCTAATAACTCGGCTGCTACGTCGCGAACTTTTTCTGTGGCTTTACGTTTCGCTTTTTCCCATTGGCCACTGCCTAATCTATGTAGCGGGGCATTTTCAGCTGTTGTTCCGCTATAACGGCTAATTAAGTGTAATGACGAAACGGGGACGTATAGTTTGTCACTACCAGCATACTCTAATAATAAAAATTCAGTATTATTTTCATTAATAGTTAGTGTTTTTAAGCCTTGATAACGGCCAACGCCGTAATTTTCGTGTACTACTGGTGAGCCTATCATTAGTTCAGTTAAATTTTTAACAACGCTTTCGGTATCTTTTTGTGTTTTTCGACGACGACGTTGTAAGACCTGTTTACCAAATAATTGAAATTCACTAATAACAGATATTTTTTGATTGGATAAAACCAAACCATTTTCTAAAGGTGAAACGGTAATTGACAAGGTTTCTGTTGAATCCAAAAAATCTTGCCATGTTGCGCATTGTGAAGGGTGGATATCATGGCCTTTTAATAGTTCAAGTAATGTTTCTCTTCGTCCTGTAGTTTCTGTGGTAAATAAAATTTTAGCGTTTTTTTCTTGAGTGAATTCTTTTATATAATTTGTTAATTTTTCAAGTGGGTTTTCACTACGCGCATCCATTGTTAACTCGATGGGTGCTTGTATTGCAAAGTTGGTTGCGTAATCTTGTTCAAACTTAAATTCTTGTAAAACTACTTGCGGATACTGTTTAATAGAACTAAATATTTCATTTGTTTGTAAATATAAATCACTAGGAGCTAGTATAGGACGAGTGATGTCATGGCGTAATTGTTCATACCGTGAGTTTATTTCACTCCAGAAATCATCTGCTGCAGATTCTACACCTTGCATTAAAAATAGTAAGCAGGTTTTATTTAAATAATCAAATAGTGTTTCTGTTTCATCAAAGAATAGAGGGATGTAATATTCAATTCCTGGAGGGGAATTTCCTTGTGAAATTTCTTTATAAATTAGTGATTGTGTTGGATCACCGTCAAAATTTTCTCTAAAGCGTTGTCTGAAATCTGCTATGCCGTCTTTATCTAATGGAAACTCTTTTGCCGGTAATAACTGGAATGTAGTAATTTTTTTTGTCGAACGTTGTGAGTCAGGATCAAATACTCGAATGCTTTCAATTTCTGTATCAAATAATTCTATTCTGATGGGAGCATTACTGCCCATAGGAAAAATGTCGAGAATGTTTCCCCGAACAGTAAATTCACCGTGTTCCATCACAGTTGAAACACAAACATATCCACTTTCTTCTAAGTCTAGTCTAAATTTTTCTAAATCCAGATCTTGTTTTGTATTAATAATTAAGCTGTTTTTATTAATATAGTTTTTTGGGATAACCTTGTGCATTAGAGTTTGTACTGGAACAATTATGATCCCAGTTTGTAAGTCTTGCAATTTATATAACGTTAGAAGCCGCTCTGATATAATATCTTGATGAGGCGAAAAAATATCATATGGTAGTGTTTCCCAGTCTGGGAAAGACATAACACTGGTTGATGAACCTTCTAAATAAAATTTTAGGGCATATTCAATTCGTTGCGCTGTTGGAGTATCCGGCGTGACTAATATTACTGGAGATGACGATTCTTGAGCCGATTTGCTGGTTACTAGACCAATACCACTGCCATATAAACTACCCCATAGTTGACGTTGCCCTGTTTGAGTTGGCACTAGTGGTTGTAAAGGATTGTCGTTGTTCATTTAACTACATCATAAATTTAAAGTCAGGTATTTTAACTTTATTTGGGATTAGGGGGTAGTTATTTGAGGCGTGATAAAGCTTTTTTACCTGAATTATACTGAATTGTTGATAACTATCAGCAGATATTCGAAATTATCGAATTTCTTCGATGGTGTATTTTTTTGACATTATATTTGGTGTGATGAGCGAGTATCCTTGAGATTGCCAATGTACTAATTCGGCCATTGCGGAAGGGACTAATTCGATGAATTCAAAAAAATCGGACCTTTTATAACCATAATCGTGAGCAGCTAAATTGCATACTTTAAATTTTACGCCTAATTGGTGGTAGTATTTTATTCGTTCAACAACATCTTTATATTTTTTATAATTATGTTTCACAACAGAGACTATTTCTGTACCGTGAATAACAACCACAATATCCATGAACTCGGGAGCATAATCGTATGGTGAATCCATTAAAGGATTCATTAGAGAGCGAACCCAATAGAGCGCCGATCGAATTTTTGCTGGTTCATCAAAATAAAAATCATAGACAACTTTAGGTTCTTTATATGGGGTTTGAACAAAATTATCTTTTCCATCGGAAAAAACCGGTGAATGGAATATAAAAAAAACGATAAAAAAAACGAGTACTTTTCGCATCGACATTATTACTCAAATATACTTTAGCTAATTAACTAAAGTATAGTTAAGCAAATCTATAAATCAAAAATGATCATATTAAAATAATGTGCTATTTATTTTTTCGATTGTCGATAAGATCACTAACAACACTCGGATCTGCTAAAGTCGAGGTATCACCGAGAGTATTAATTTCATTACAGGCTATTTTTCTAAGAATACGGCGCATAATTTTACCTGAGCGGGTTTTGGGTAATGCTGGAGCCCATTGAATTATATCAGGTTTTGCGATTGGTCCAATTTCATGTCGAACTTGATTAATTAACTCTGATAATAATTTATCATTACTATCAATGCCTTTAATCAAAGTAACATAAGCATATATTCCTTGTCCTTTTATATCATGAGGATAACCAACTACTGCGGCTTCGGCAACGCTTTGATGTTTAACTAGGGCACTTTCAACTTCTGCTGTGCCCATTCGGTGTCCTGAGATATTTAATACGTCATCGACTCGCCCCGTTATCCAATAATCACCATTTGCATCTCGTTTTGCGCCATCACCTGTAAAATACATTCCGGGATACGTTGAGAAATAGGTATCAATAAATCGTTGGTGATCACCATATATAGAACGCATTTGGCCAGGCCATGATTGAGTTATTACTAAATTACCTTCGCACTGTCCATCTAATAATTTACCATCGTTATCAACTATTCCAGGTACAATACCAAAGAACGGTTTTGTGGCTGAGCCGGGTTTCATTTTTGTAGCTCCCGGTAATGGTGTAATTAGGTGTCCACCCGTTTCAGTTTGCCACCATGTATCCACGATTGGGCATTTGCTGTTTCCAATTAAATGATAATACCATTCCCATGCTTCCGGATTAATTGGTTCACCAACGGTACCGAGTAAGCGCAAAGAACTACGAGAAGTATTCTCTACGTATGAATCTCCTTCGCGCATTAAAGCTCGGATAGCGGTAGGTGCAGTATAAAATACGGTTACTTTGTGTTTATCGCAGACTTGCCAAAACCGAGACGCATCTGGATAGCTCGGTATTCCTTCAAACATTAATGTAGTGGCGCCATTAGCAAGTGGTCCATATAAAATATAACTATGGCCTGTTATCCATCCAACATCTGCTGTGCACCAATATATATCATCGTCATGATGATCAAAGACATATTTATGGGTGATTGCTGCAAATAAGTGATAACCCGCGGTGGTATGAAGTACGCCTTTTGGTTTTCCTGTGGAACCTGATGTATACAAAATAAATAACGGATCTTCTGCGTCCATTATTTCTACTGGACATTTATCCGAAACCGTCTTAACTTGCTCGTGATACCAAACATCATGTTTTTCATTCCAGTTTATTTTCCCTTTAGTATGTTGAATGACTAAAACTGTATGAACATTGGGACACTGGGTTACTGCAATATCAGTATTCATTTTTAATGGAATCGATTTTCCTCCACGTATACCTTCGTCTGCTGTTATGACTATTTTACAATCGGAATCTAAAATTCGATCTTTGATAGATTCAGGAGAAAAACCACCAAAAACTACTGAGTGTACTGCACCAATACGCGCACAAGCGAGCATGGCATAGGCCGCTTGAGGGATCATTGGCATGTATATACAAACACGATCACCTTTTTTAACATTGCGCTTTTTTAATACGTTTGCAAATTGACTGACTCGAGTGTGTAGTTGACTATATGTAATTTCTTCGCTTTTTTGTGGATCGTCACTTTCCCATATTATAGCGACTTGGTCAGCTCGAGTTTTTAAATGCCTATCTACGCAATTGTAACATGAGTTTAATTGAGCACCGTCAAACCATTTAATGTTTCCAGTTGAATAATTCCAATCTTGAACGGTTTCCCATTTTTTATCCCAACTGAGAAACTTGTTCGCTTGTTCACTCCAAAATGCATCAGGGTTTTCAATTGATTGTTGGTACATTGATTCATATTGTTCTGAGGTTATAAGCGTATTTTTTATAAATTCTTTTGGAATTTCATAAACTTTAGAATCTGACATTTGAACCCTCGTAATGATGACTAATTATATCGAATATAGGATATTAAAATAAAATTTTATAATTTGGTGAAAAATTGAATTTATTTGGTAATAATTATTTTGATTGTTTTTTTCGTATATCAATACTATGTATGTATCGCTGAATTATGGCGTTGTCAGGTGTATGTAAGTCTACAAATTTGTAACCTAAACGTTTTACTTCGCTATTATTGTTTAGTTTAATATTTTTTATGCTTCTCAACTCTATGGCAAAATTAATTGTGCCAAGCTCACCAAAGTCAATTTCACACTGTTTAGATTGTTCAAATAATTCATAAGAAGTTGATTTATTTGGTTCGTTTAAGCCTATGCCGCCAGAGCTTATATCCGAAAGAGTAAGCGACTTGCTGGGATTACTTTGACTTCCTAATATACGGCATGAAATTTTATCTCCCAAAGGGATGGCTGCACGATAAAATTCTCGTCGCTGCAGGTATAATATATTTTGTGGTAGTGGACATAAAAAAGCGTTTTCATCATTAAGTTTTGTGGCTTTTAAATCCATAATAGAAAATTCAACACGTACATTTTTACATTTTGTTTTACAAATGACGCGGTTACTGTTTACAAATATATTATTTCTTGTTTCATCAGAACTTATATCTAAAATGAAATTTCTTTTTTTTGTATCAACTGCAAGCACTGATGTGAGAATAAAGTTTTGCATTGTGTCATCATAATATGCGGTGATTACATCAGGTTTAAGCATTAAACTCTTTAGAATGGAACACATCTCAAGTTGGTTGTCGACATGATATTGACCATAATCATCAACTACATCTGTAGATTGAGGCGAATTTATTTCTATAGAGTTATTTTCAACCATTTATTGCTGACCAAACTTCATAAATTGAGTAAATCTATTCCAATTTGAGGTATCGGTTTTATCTTGTTCAATGATTAGATCAACAGGTTTTATTGTTGATAGAATCCATCCGGGAATTGGTTTATTACCACTTGAACCACAACTGGCACCAAGGTTTTTGGGATGATAAATTTTTATTAAACTGGGTGATTCAGGTTCATCCGCATAGACAATTCCACAGTAATCGTATTTATGTTGTTCTCGTATTTGTAAGTCAACTTGTTTTATATAGGCAACTAATTCGTCATGAGTTGCATAACTGACAGGAGCCGGTTTATTGGTGGTATATAAATACCAAGATTTTTGTTGTTGTGCTACAACTTGCCACAATTGTTCAAGCTGTGGCCAACGAAGCATATTGGTAAAACAACCATGATAGTGTTGTAAGAAATCCTGTGCATCTGACTCTATATTTGTATTTTGATTCATGTTCATGGTGTCTCTGTGTAATTCCTTATTTATTTGTTATTATTTTAGTAAGTTATTATAGTCAGATAGCTTTAACTAGACTTTAGTTCCATTTTTGTAAAAATTCAATTAATTTATTTATAAATCAGAAAGTTATGTTTATTTGATATTCTGTTAATATCCCAATTCTGAGTGGCCCAGTTGTGCAATTCTTGAATATTAGCACTTTTTAATTCAAGAGGAGGGTATTGTTTTAAATAGCTTAGCGCCTTCCATAATTGCGATGAAGCTAGGTGGTTTTCAAGGGGCTTTGCACCATTGTGTTTACTTAATTTTGTGCCGTCGTTAGTACCAATAATGGGCAAATGACAATATTTTGGAATAGGGTGGTTTAACAAACTTTGGATGAGTATTTGTTTTGAACTCGAGTCGATTAGATCAAAACCTCGAACGACTTCGGTGATGTTTTGTTGAACATCATCTATTGCTACTGCTAATTGGTAAGTGACACTTCCATCACGCTTTTGAAGAATAAAGTCACCGTGGTATTTTGTATGACTAACTTGCTTTCCTTGAATTGTATCAGTAAATGTTATTTCTTGATCATGCACTAATAAACGTAGTGTGTGTGATTGTTTGATATGGATGTTTTTGTTACGGCAAATACCAGGGTATATAGTTAATGCTGAATTGCTATTATGAAGTTTGTGTTTCTCTAGGTATTGTTGAATTGATTTTCGGCTACATTGACAACGGTAAGTTATGTTTAATTTATTTAGCTTTTGAATTGCATCTTGATAGTATTCTTGTCTATTGCTTTGATAGACAATATCATCATCCCAAAAAAAATGATGAGCTTCTAAGGCGTTAAGAATTAGCGTAGAGGCACCTTGCTGCTCTCGTTCTTTATCGATATCTTCAATTCGAACTAACCATTTACCTTTTTTACTTTTAGCTTGAAAATAACTTGCAGTGGCTGTCACTAATGAGCCAAAATGAAGCGGCCCCGTTGGCGAGGGGGCAAATCGACCTGTATAGCTATTAGCTGTCATATTTAATAAAAGCCTTAATATTAAAGAATTACCACGATTGGACGAATATTATAGTAAATTAATAATAATTAACCTAATGTAAATAAGTGTAATTGATTTGGAAATTAACTCTAAAGTAACGGTAGAAACTTTCGTCATTAGAAGTGTCCGTAATGATGGTTCTAAATTTCGACCAGGTGATTGGATAGAAAGAATTTCAGCTACTTTGGCTAGCTTTAATACAAGTCCGGTAACTGATCATTCTTCTAAAGGCGCTAAACCTTGTGTCATTGATGGTGAAAAATGCTTAGTTGTCGAAAGTCAATTAGCTACAGTAAATCCTGCTGCGTACGAGTTCATTATGAGCTTTGCTTATTCTAATGATTTACGTATACAACAAGACCGACGTAGTAAGAGCAGAAATGTCTCGGTTGAGCGTCGTTCTCATGAAGGACAAAGTTAGACCATTTGTTTTTCACGAATTTCTTCTAGTGTTTTGCAATCAATACACATAGTCGCTGTAGGTCGAGCTTCTAGTCGACGAACTCCAATTTCAACACCACACTTTTCACAATATCCAAAATCTTCTGATTCTAGATGATTTAATGATTCATCGATTTTTTTAATTAGTTTGCGTTCACGGTCACGAGCACGTAACTCCATGGTGAATTCTGATTCTTGAGTTGCTCGGTCGTTAGGGTCTGGAAAGTTGGCAGCCTCATCTTGCATATGATGAACAGTCCGATCAACTTCTTCCATTAATACGCTTTTCCATTCATTAAGCAGTTCACGAAAATGCTCTACTTGAGCTTTATTCATGTAGTCTTCATTTTTAGCAATTTTATAAGGAGTAAATGAATCCATTCCTTCAAGTAGGGATTTAGTTGAGGAGGAAGCTTTCTTTTTGACAACCGCTGCTTTTTTAGCGATAGGTGCTTTCTTCGCCACTACCTTTTTCTTGGTTACAGCTTTTTTAGCAGCAGGTGCTTTCTTTGCGACAACTTTTTTCTTGGCCACTGTTTTTTTCGCAACAGTTTTCTTTTTCGCAACAACTTTTTTCTTGCTTGTAGTTTTTTTAGCCGCTTTCTTCTTGGTGGCAGTTTTCTTTTTTGGCATTGGTATTCGTCTCCTACCTGGAACCTTTGGTATTTGATTTAAGTTTAAAATTAAACACAACGCGCTTTAATATCAAAATATCGAAAGTTATGCAATCTATTCTGGTCGAAAATGTTATAAGCTTTCTATTATACACCATAAGTCATTGAAATGACGATATATTAATTTGGGGTTATTATAATTAATTAACTCTCTTTCTTTTACCTATATTTTCTGTATGCTGTGCTGATATTTAATTAGTAAGTATAGATGGTAATAAATAAAATGGCTGAAAAAGAATTAAAAGCACTTATTTTTGATGTGGACGGAACGATTGCCGATACAGAGCGTGATGGGCACAGAGTTGCTTTTAATCTGGCTTTTGACGAATTGGGTTTGGATTGGAGCTGGTCAGTTGAGCTCTATGGCAAGTTGCTTAGTGTCACGGGTGGAAAAGAACGAATACGTTATTATCTTGAGTGTTTTAATCAGGAATTCAAAAAACCAGATGATTTAGATGGTTTTATTGCCAAGCTGCACCAGCTTAAAACTCAGCATTATACTGATTTGATGTCTAAAGGTGATATACCATTACGTCCTGGGGTTGAACGGTTATTAAACGAGGCTAGAGAGCAGGGGATTCGGCTTGCAATAGCAACGACAACAACACCTAAGAATGTCGAGGTGTTATTAACACAATTGCTCGGTGCGGAATCGTTAACTTGGTTTGACGTGATAGCAGCAGGTGATATTGTTAGTAGTAAAAAACCCGCCTCAGCTATTTATGATTACGCCATAAAAGAGTTGGGTTTGGATGCCAGTGAGTGCCTTGCACTTGAAGATTCACATAACGGCATATTATCGTCTATGGCTGCCGATCTCAAAACCATTGTGACGATAAATGAGTATACAAAAGATCATGATTTTACGGGAGCCTCATTAGTGTTGAATCATCTTGGTGAGCCAAAAGAAGCTAACACCGTTATTTCAGGTTATCAGTGTACTAGCAACTATGTTGATATTAATTGTTGCCGTGAGATAGTTAACAAATAATCGATCGGGTCGAAAAATATGGCTTTAGCTTCTCGAGTTGCTAAAATTAAACCTTTTCATGTGATGAAGCTGCTTGCTCGGGCACGTGAATTAGAGGCCGAGGGTAAGAGCATTATTCATATGGAAATAGGTGAGCCGGATTTTATTACCCCCAAACCGGTACTAGATGCTGCCCATCGTGCGATTAGTGATGGCAAGGTGCATTATACTCCGGCCTTAGGTTTGCCCGAATTACGTCTAGCGATTTCTGATTATTATCAACAGCAATTTCACTTAAATATTCCCGCAAATCGCATTATTATAACTTCAGGTGCTTCTGGAGCATTATTATTAGTGATGGGCTTGCTCGTTGAACAAGGCCAGAAAGTAATGATGACTGATCCGGGTTATCCGTGTAATAAGCATTTTACGGAGTTTGTGAATGCTACAGCAAAGCTAGTTCCGGTAAGCAATGCTACGAATTTTCAATTGACTCCGGAATTACTAGAACAATACTGGGATTCAGATGTTAGTGTGGTAATTTTGGCATCACCATCAAACCCTAGTGGCACATTTATTCCTGAACAGGATCTGATTTCCATTGCCAATACGGTTGCTGCAAAAGGTGCTAGTTTGGTGATTGATGAAATTTATCAACGTTTGAATTACGGCTCGAGCAATAAATCTATTTTGTCGTTTTCTAATGACGCTTTTGTGGTTAATAGTTTTTCTAAATATTTTAATATGACCGGTTGGCGCCTAGGTTGGATTGTGGTACCAGATGATGAAGCTATTATTAATGGACTTGATAATCTTTCGCAAAATTTGTTTTTAGCACCACCAACTATTGCGCAATATGCCGCTCTTGCCGCTTTTAATCCGCAAACAAGCCAGTTATTAGAACAAAACCGAATTGAATTTCAGACTCGGCGTGATTATTTGTATCAAGCATTATTAAATATTGGTTTTAAAATACCCGTTAAACCACAAGGTGCTTTTTATATTTATGCGGATTGCAGTCACTTTAGCTCTAATAGCGAACAGTTTTGCTCTGATCTTTTGGAACAAATTGGTGTCGCCATTACTCCTGGTATTGATTTTGGTGTTTATAAATCAAGGCAGCATGTTCGTTTTGCATATACGACCTCAATGGATAATTTACAACAGGGTATTAATCGTTTAAGTCATTATTTATCTTAATCTTTAGTCTCATTATCAATAGCTACCTTAGTACCTTCGTAGGTTTCTTGTTGCGGTAAGTATTCTTCAACCCATAATATTGTTGCTCCAGCCACAGCAATTGGCATCACCAAAAAATTAACAATAGGAATCATGGTAGCTAGCGATGTTAAGCCACCAAAACCCAAGGTTAACATTCGTTTTTCAGCTAAATTGGCACGGATATTTTGAAAACTCATGGAATAATTTCCCATTGGAAAATCTAAATATTGTAGTGACATAATCCATGCGCCATATAAGAACCAAATAATTGGCGTGAATATATTGATAATTGGGATAAATGATAAAATTATAATTGGTATAGACCATGCAATATAATAAATTAGTTTGCGAAGTTCGTTTTTGATGCTGAGTAACACTTCAGCCATTAAGCTCAAACCACTGTTTGGAGGAGGTGTACCTGTGAGCTTTTTTTCAACTGCGGCAGCTAAATAGCTATTAAATGGCGATGCAATTAAATTAGCGATTATTGAAAAACTAAATGAAAATACTAATAAACTCACAATGAAAAATAATGGCCACAAAATCCAAGTTAGCCAACTTAAAAACTCGGGCAATAAATTTTCTATCGAACTAAGAACCGACGAAAAATAACCCGATGCAACATACATGAGTGTTGCAAATATTATAATATTGATAATGAAAGGAATAATAACAAAACGTTTAATTCCCGGTTTGTTTAATAAGCCCAGTCCTCGAAAAAAATATTTTGTGCCTTTTATCGGATTTGTCATACAGTAAACCTTGTTCTATGTTTTAGTTTTAGTTTTATTATAAATCTAAGAGTGAATTGTACCAGAATTCAGTGATGTTCTGAAATACTAGCATAGTCATTTTTAAGATATTGACTGCTGGGCTAGCAATGCAGATCCATAGGCCGCATCGCAATTTTTTGGCGTTATAATTGGTATAGAAAATCGCGATTGGCGTATCTGAGTCCAGACTTTATTTTGACTGCCACCTCCAACACTGAAAATTTGTTTTACGGCAGGACAACCTATTTCTTTTAAACGCTGGTAACATTGATATTCAATGTCTGCAATGCCTTCTAATATGGCTTGAAAAAATATAATGTCTTCATCCGGCCTTGGTGAAAGGCAGGCAGGGTAGTTATTATCATTATAGGGAAAACGTTCGCCATTGTGTAATAGTGGATAATAATTTAATCCAGTTGGCTTTTCAGGATTTATTGAGCCGCTCATGTGACGCATTTGAGTTGGCGTAAAATAATGTTTCAAAACCGCAGCACCTGAGTTCGAGCTACCACCAACCAAATATTTTCCATTATAAGCTTGGCTATATATACCGTATTTCGAGTTTGAAATTGCCGTGTCTGATACAATTTTAATGACGAGGCTAGATCCTAATGAGCTAACCGCATCACCAACATTAACAGCACCGGTGGCTCGTACAGCAGCGGTACTATCAGTGCTTCCGGTTATTACAACAAGTTCAGGTGAAAACCCAAGTTGTGTTACCAGAGAAGGTTTTATTGCTCCTACTGTTGTCCCCGGTATTGTGACCGAGGGTAATTGTTGCGCTTTAATTGCTAATTGCTCAATCCAAGCTGGCCATTGTAAGCTAGTAATATCAACACCGGATTTTAATGCATTATTATAATCGGTGACAGTATAATTTCCGGTTAGTTGGCCAAGTAGCCAGTCTGCCTGATGTAAATATAAATCGCTGTCGTCGGGTTGGTAGTGGTGCTTGAGCCAAAGTATTTTTGCTATTCCAGAACTTGAGTTGTGAATTGCAGCATTGTTTGGCACTAGTGCTTTAATTTGAGTTGCTTCTAAATCGGCTCGATTATCGTTATACATAATCGCGGGGCTGATTGCTTTGCCATTTTTGTCGGCAAGCAATACTGTGCCCGAGGTTGCATCAATGGCTAATCGACAAATGCTTGATAATTTAATTTTATTGCTGAGATTATTAATTAGTTGTATGAAATTCAACCACCATATCGCGGGGTCTTGTTCGTGCGTGCCATTGGCGTTAATACTATCTGGTGGATAACAAATCTCGGTACACGCTAAAATGTGCTTTTCTTGGTTTATTACAACCGCACGACATCCAGAGGTTCCAAAATCAATTCCCAGATAATTTTTCTTAATGGACATTTTTGTTGGCATTTGTCGGATAGGCAGTACTTTGGGCAAGTTTAGTCTAGTTCAATTTTTGCTTTTGGCTTCCAACCATCTTGTTGGTGTTCGGCTATGACATCAGTATAGACACCGCCACGAACATTGAAATTGGCGCGTACCCTCATAAATCGAGGCGCACAAGCGGCTACAAAGTGATCCAGCATGGTATTGGTAACAGCTTCATGAAATGCTCCGGTATCACGGTATGACCAAATATAGAATTTAAGGGACTTTAGCTCAATACAGAACTTATTCGGAATATAATCAAGGTAAATAGTCGCAAAATCCGGTTGTCCGGTTTTGGGACATAAACAGGTAAATTCTGGTAATTCAATTTTTATGGTGTAATCCCGATCAGAATTGGGGTTATCGAATACTTCTAAATCTTGATTTGCTTGAGTTGACATAGGAAGGGAAGATACCGACTCCGTTTAAATCTGACAAGTAAATTTTAAATTAAGCTCGTACTGGCTTAGCTAATAAGAAATGGCTGCAATTGTAAAATGCAGTTAAGCTTATAAATTATATAGATGATAATTGACTTTAAATGCATCAAATTAACTTATATATTCAAACAGTTACGCTAAATACTTAATGTTTATTATGGGATTTTGAGAGTGGCTTATTTAAAGTTAATGTAATTTCTAGCTTTTTAAGTTTAACTAAACTTCGCTTTAGTGGGCAAAAAGTGAAAATAATTTGAAGATTTGCTCATTTAATTCGTTGTCAATCTTGTATCAATAGTCCCCGATCTTGTATCGTACACACTATGAGATTACGTAAAATAAAATTAGCCGGTTTTAAATCATTTGTGGATCCAACAACCATTTTAATGCCCAGTAACTTGATTGGAGTTGTTGGCCCAAACGGTTGCGGTAAATCCAATGTTATTGATGCAGTACGTTGGGTTATGGGGGAGTCTTCCGCAAAACATCTTCGTGGTGAGTCGATAACCGACGTTATTTTTAATGGTTCAACCTCACGAAAGCCAGTTGGTCAGGCTTTGGTGGAGTTAATATTTGAAAATAATGATGGTCGTTTAGGGGGCGAATACGCTCAATATAGTGAAATCTCTATTAAACGAACCGTTTCTAGAGATGGACAATCTATCTACTATTTAAACGGTGCTCGTTGTCGACGCCGTGATATCACTGATATTTTTTTAGGCACCGGTTTAGGACCGCGCAGTTATGCCATTATTGAACAAGGCACAATTTCGAGAATTATTGAAGCAAAACCGGAAGAACTGCGAGTATTTATTGAAGAAGCCGCGGGTATTTCGCGCTACAAAGAACGTCGTCGAGAAACCGAAAACCGAATTAAACATACCAGAGAAAACCTTGAGCGTTTGAGTGATTTGCGAGATGAATTACAAAAGCAAATTGTGCATTTAGACAGGCAAGCAAAAACAGCTGAAAAATATAAAGTATTAAAAGAACAGGAACGAATTCTTAAAGCGCAACTATTAGCCTTGCACTGGAAGTCATTACATGACAGCTCGGCCGATACTGAAAAACAAATTAGTGATAAAGAAGTTACCTTAGAAGCGGCCATTGCACAGCAGCGAGAAATTGAGGCGAATATTGAAAAACACCGTGAAGCTCATATTGAGGCAACGGACAAGTTTAATGAAGTACAAAGTCGGTTTTATGGTGTTGGTGGTGATATTGGCCGATTGGAACAATCCATACAACATGTTAAAGAACGACGTCAGCAATTAGAACAAGATATAACACAATTAGAAGAAAGCTGGAAAGAAGCTCAAACTCACTTATCAACCGATAAAGAAAAAATTGAAGTTTTGCAAACGCAAAAAATTGAATTAGAGCCCAATCTACAAATTGCACAAGAGAAAGAGCAAACATCAACTGCAGCATTAACGACCTCGGAACAAGCTATGAAACAATGGCAGGTTTCATGGGATGAGCTTAATTTAAAAGCAGCCGATCCGGCTAAAAATGTCGAGGTTGAACGAACCCGCATTCAACACCTTGAACAGCAAACAGTGCAGCAATCTAAACGTTTAGAAACTATTGAATCTGAATTAAACGAGCAGTCGCCTGATTCTGTGGCAGAACAAATTTTAGTAGCTCAAACGAATGTGGCTACCAGTGAAGCAAAAATCACTGAAAATAAACAACGTTTAGAACAGAAATTAGAGAACATCAGCTCGGTTCGTGATTCTATTTTATTGGTAAATGACGAATTAAATACTAAGCGTGGCGAATTACAAAATTTACAAGGACGAAAATCCTCATTAGAAGCATTACAACAAGCGGCGCTTGGCAAGCAGTCTGGTGTCGTTAGTCATTGGCTAGAGTCTAATCAATTGAGTGAAGTATCTCGCTTAGCCGAACAGATGGATGTTGAGCAGGGCTGGGAACGTGCCTTGGAATGTGTTTTAGGGCAAAATCTACAGGCCGTATGTGTTGATGATATTGATTCCATTACAGCAAGTATTTCTGAACTAACGACAGGAAGTGTCACGTTAATAGATAAAACCCCAGTTAACTCAACAGAATCAAATACTAGCTTACAGGCTGAGTTACTGGCATCAAAAGTAAATTCACAGTGGACAATTGATGAGTTAATAAGCAATGTTTATTGCACTGAAACTTTGGATCAGGCAATACAGCAACGCTCACAATTAAAAAGCAATGAGTCCGTTATCACCAAAGATGGTATTTGGATGGGGCTAAATTGGTTGAAGGTTGTGCGTGATGATGATGCTCAAGCTGGTGTTTTACAACGTGAGCAAGAAATTAAGCAACTTAATGAAAATCAGGATTTATTGGCATCTCAAATTAATGAGTTTGAAGAGTCTCATGCTGCAAAATCAGAGAGTTTGTCTAGCTTAGAGTCTGAACGTGAAAATGAACAAGCACAACTAAATCAATTAAATAGAGAATTAGCTGAATTTCAAGCTGAGAGTAAGTCTTTAACGCAACGTAGTGATCAAGTTAAAGCGCGTCATGAGAAATTATTAGCCGATGCTCAAGAAGTAAAAGCCTATATTGAAAAAGGTAATAACGATATCTCTGAATCAAGATTAAAATTACAAGATGCTCTTGATGAAATATCTTTAGTAGAAGAACAGCGTGTCACTGAGCTGAAAAAGCGCGATGATATCAACTCTGAGTTGGAAGCTATTCGACTAACCGCGCGAGCCGATCGTGATAACGCTTCTGAATTGAAAATTCGCTTTGAAACCGTTAGAACTGAATTGTCTTCAACCCAAAATGCATTAGAAAGAATGACTGCCCAGCTAGAGCAGTTATCAACACGAAAATCAGAGCTTGAATCATCGTTAACACAATGTGTCGAGCCTATTGATACTATGGTTGTTGAACTTGAGCAAATGCTAGAGAAACGAATTATCATTGAAAATGAATTAATTGAAGTTCGTAGCAAGGTAGAATCTCTTGATCATGATATGCGTGAGTTTGAAAAACAACGTCATGCCTCTGAAGAATGTGTACAACTGATTCGCTCCGAATTGGAAACTGTCAGAATATCATGGCAAGAATCAAAAGTTCGTTTAGAGACATTTGACGAGCAAATTACTGAATCGGGTTTTGAATTAAAGATTTTACTGGAAGAAATGCCCGAAAACGCTAAACTTGAAACATGGGAAGAAAATGTTCAGAGTTTAGATCGAAAAATTAACCGCTTAGGTCCTATTAATTTAGCCGCTATTGAAGAGTATCAAACTCAATTTGAGCGTAAAGAATATCTTGACAAGCAAGATGGTGATTTAATAGAAGCACTTGAGACACTCGAGGGTGCTATACGAAAAATAGATAAAGAGACCCGAACTCGATTTAAAGAAACCTATGATAAGGTCAATACCGGATTACAACAGTTCTTCCCAAGATTGTTTGGTGGTGGACATGCTTATCTCGAATTAGTGGGCGAAGATTTATTAACAGCCGGTGTTACAGTAATGGCACGTCCTCCGGGCAAGAAAAACAGTACAATTCATTTATTGTCCGGTGGTGAAAAAGCATTAACTGCAGTTGCGTTGGTTTATTCAATATTTCAATTAAACCCAGCACCATTTTGTATGTTGGATGAAGTTGATGCGCCACTTGATGATGCTAATGTAGGACGATATTGTGATCTTATTAAAGCAATGTCGGATAAAACACAGTTTGTCTTTATTACGCATAATAAAATTACGATGGAAATTGCCGAACATTTAACAGGTGTCACTATGAATGAACCGGGTGTTTCACATCTTGTTGCAGTAGATATGCAAGAAGCGGTGAAACTTGCTGCAGTATAGGAACTTGAAAATTTAATGGATGCACTCCGAATAAGTTTAATCGTTGTTGGCGTTAGCGTATTGTTAGGAATTTACGTGTTTGACTCGAATAAAAAAATTCGAGTATTTATTAACAGTTTATGGTTAAAATACAGAGCTAAAAAAAATCATATTGATGACAATCATTCTTATGAACCTGAAATCAACGATGATGAAATTTTAGAGCATATTGAACAACTTGATGGCGTAGTGGCAAGTCCTTATACTGGTGAGGCATTAGATTCTAAAGAACAAGAAATAGTTGAGTTAACTAATGAAATTTCGGCTTCACTAGGTGAAGAAATGGTAATTGTGATGTACATCATATCTCGAAGTGAGCATAATTTCAGAGGCAACGATATAAATTCTATTTGCACCTCGAATGGTTTTGAATTTAGTAATAAAAATATCTATGAGAAATTTTCTGATACGAATCTAACAGACAAAAGACCGGTGGCAAGCATTGTTAACTCTTTTGAGCCTGGTACTTTTGATTCTAATTTTAAGAATTTTACTACTAAGGCAATTACTGTACTACTATTCCTACCGGGCCCAGATGCTGAAATGGCGATGTTTAATGACATTGTAGCTCGAGCAAAAAATATTGCTCAAAGTCTTAATGGTGAATTATGTGATGAAACTCGCAGTGTATTAACGCATCAAACTATCAGTCACATTGAAGAAAAAATAGAAGCCTTTCAGTTTAAAAATAGAATGTTGAAAACATCTGAACAGATGTAAATTATGTCCGTCCCAATTAAAACCCATAAACTTTGTGCCAAGTTGCGCGAATCGATCTTACAACATAATGTGAACTATTATGTTAATGATGATCCAGAAATTCCCGATGCTGAATATGATCGGTTAATGCAAGAGCTACAAAATTTAGAAAAACAGTATCCTGAATTAATCACTAATGATTCACCCACGCAACGTGTAGGTGGTGCTGTTTCAGAACAATTTAAAACAGTCTCTCACAAATTACCGATGTTATCTTTGAGTAATGCATTTTCAGATGATGAAATTATAGATTTTGATGAACGGGCTCGAACACGTTTAGAAGTGGATTTAATCGAATATTCAGCCGAACCAAAATTAGACGGCTTAGCTATTAGCTTATTATATAGTGATGGTCTATTAACACAGGCACTCACTCGTGGTGATGGTGTTAGTGGTGAGGATGTTACACAAAATGTTAGAACGATATCGTGTATTCCGCTCAAACTAATTGGTAAAAACTATCCAGCTATTCTGGAAGTTCGTGGTGAAGTAATTTTATCTAAAAAAGGCTTTGATGAACTCAATAAGCAACAATTAAAAGAAAATAAAAAATTATTTGCAAATCCACGAAATGCAGCAGCGGGTAGTTTGCGTCAACTTGATTCTAAGATAACAGCACAACGCGCTTTAGAGTTTTATTGTTATGGTATCGGTTTTGTTGAAGGAGAGTTTGATTTTACTTCACATTCAGCGCAAATGCTAAAACTAAAAGAATGGGGTATACGAATAAATCCTGAAGTAACTAAAGTTAGCGCAGTTGAGAATTGTATTAAATATTATAAAGAAATTGAATTAAAGCGGAATACATTAGCATATGAAATTGATGGCATCGTTTTTAAAGTAGATGATTTACAGCAACAAAAAACTCTAGGTTTTATTGCCAAGGCTCCAAGGTGGGCGATTGCTAGAAAATTTCCGGCTCAAGAAGAATTGACAGTGGTAAATGACATTGAGGTTCAAGTAGGGCGAACGGGAGCCATAACACCGGTTGCTCGGCTTGAACCTGTGTTTGTTGGTGGTGTTACTGTTAGCAATGCAACCTTGCATAATCAAGATGAAATTGATCGTTTAGATGTACGGGTTGGTGATACTGTTATTATTCGTCGTGCTGGAGATGTCATTCCAGATATTGTTAGTGTTGTTGCAAGTAAGCGAAAAAAAGCAGCTCGAAAATTTAAGTTACCAACATCATGCCCTGTTTGTAATTCTAAAGTGTTACGCCTTGAGGGGCAGACTATAGCTCGTTGTTCAGGTGGTTTATTTTGTGCTGCGCAACAAAAAGAAGGTTTAAAACACTATGTCTCGCGTAAGGCGATGGATATAGAGGGTCTTGGAGATAAGTTAATCGAACAGTTAGTTGATGAAGGTTTGATTCATGATATATCCGATATTTATACCTTAACAGAATCATCTGTAGTAAAACTTGAACGAATGGCTGAGAAATCTGCTGAGAATTTAATGGCATCCATCAATAAAAGCAAACAAACAACATTGGCAAAATTTATATTTGCCTTAGGAATTCGTGAAGTTGGTGAAACCACAGCATTAACTTTGGTTAATCATTATGGTAATTTAGAGTCCATAATAAATGCGACTGAGGAAGAATTGATTTTAATATCCGATATTGGGCCGGTAGTGGTCAATAGTTTACAAGCATTTTTTAGTGATACGCATAATAAAAATATTATAAGAAAAGTTCAAAAAGCCGGTGTTGTTTGGCCTGAAGTAGAAGCTGTCGACAATTCACAACAAAGTTTGTCGGGTAAAACCTTTGTTATTACTGGAACTTTGATTAATTTTAGCCGCCAAGATGCTAAAACAGAATTACAGGCTAGAGGCGCTAAAGTATCGGGAAGTGTTTCTAAAAAAACTGACTATTTGTTATATGGCGATAACCCTGGATCAAAATACGACAAAGCATTATCGCTTGGTGTCTCGGTTATTGATGAGCTTATGTTTCAGGAATTATTGCTTTAATTTTGAAGATAGCGAATGAATATATTGACGGCAAATCTTCCGGATAGATATTAACTAATCAGGCTAGCTATCTATCCGAAAAATTTTTATTTTATTTCAATTTTTGCCGATTTACGAAGTTTAGCAACATACTCTGATAAGATTTTATTTTGTAAGTGGGATCGAATTCGGTCTTTAACTTCTTTAAATGCAGGTGGTGTAGCACTGCGTTGGTTTTCAAGTTTTATAACATGCCAGCCAAAACGAGTTTTAACTGGCGTTTTGCTATAAGTGCCTTTTTTCATTTTTGCAATGGCTTTAGAAAATTCAGGAACCATTTGACCACCTGGGAACCAGCCTAGATCACCACCTTTTTTATTGCTTGGGCCGGTTGATTTATCTGTTGCCAATTTTGCAAAATCACCACCTTTGTTTAATTCTTCAATGATATCTTTTGCTTCTTTTTCAGTTTTTACGATGATATGTCGAGCTTTGTATTCTTTATCGCCATTATTGGCAATACTGATACCGTATTGTTTTTTAAGTTCGGCCTCAGTAATTGGGGCTACTTGTAATGCTTTTTGCATTGCAGCATTAATTAGCACTTCTTGCTGTGATACTTTTAAATTAAATGCCACATCTTTATTCTTTTCAAGTTTATCTTTTAAAGCAGCTTGATATAATAGCTCTCTATTGACTAACTCTTCTTTTAAAATTTTGTCAAGTTGAGTATCAGGCAATTTTGGGTTTTGTTGTTTGCGCATTAATTTGTATTTACCGTAAAATACTGAATCAAGTTTAGTATCATTAACTTGAACGACAATTTTCTTCTCAGCAATAACATTGTTTGAGATTAATAATAATCCACAAAAACCGAGTGAGTATATTTTAAGTTTCATTGTATTTTCCTTAATGGTTCAATAAAGTTAAGGTGAAACCTGTTTAAATGGTTTTACCGAAATAGATTTATATACCCCAGCAGTCATATAAGGGTCTTGATTTGCCCATTGCTGGGCGTCTTGTAACGATTCAAACTCGGCGACAATGAGTGAACCGGAAAAACCTTCTGTTCCAGGGTCTTCGGTGTCAATTGCAGGATGTGGTCCTGCTAAAACCAATAGGCCTTGTTGTTTAAGTTTCTCTAAGCGTTTTAAATGCTCGGGTCTAACAGATAATCTTTTTTTAAGACTATCTTCGTGATCTTGGCACATGATTGCATATAACATAGTTAATATTTTTTACTTATTCTGATTTATTTTCTGATCCAGCATCAACTTGATCTTCTTTTACGTATTTTGAAATATATAATGCTTGGATAATAATAAAAGCAAACATTAACCCAAAAACACCAAATAATTTAAAATTAACCCAAATACCAAAGTCATAATTATATGCTATGTATAAGTTTACCACTCCGACAAATACAAAAAAGCCCGCCCAGGCAAAATTTAATTGAAGCCAGATATTATCAGGCAAGGAAATAGCATGGCTCATTGTTTTTTTAATGATTGAAGATTTTCCAATGTATTGGCTTGCAATAAAAACAACGGCAAATAACCAGTACAATATTGTTACTTTCCAAATTAAAAACATTTTATCTTGGAAATAGATGGTTGCACCACCAAAAATAAGCACCAACACTAGGGTAATAACGTGCATTTTGTTGATAGTGCGGTTTTTAATCCAGTTGGCAGCCACTTGAACAATAGTAGCCAAAATGAGAACGGCAGTAGCATTTATCATTCCCTGCGTTTCATCAGGGTTGGTTTTAAAAACGATAAAAAATAGTACGATAGGGAAAAAATCAAATAATAGCTTCATATTGTATGTTTCATCTTAGTGATATTTACTTGGTGTATTTTACCATATTACCTTAAACTTACTTAATATTATTAACCCAAATTATTAAAATTAGATTTAAAAAGTAGGCTAAAATGACGATCAATTATGATTTACACTCTCACTCAACTGCTTCAGATGGGTCTTTTTCACCATCCGAACTAATACGACATGCAGTGCAGCAGAAGGTTTCATTTTTAGCATTAACCGATCATGATAATACCAGCGGTTTAACTGAGGCATCAAATGCAGCAATTGGCTACGATCTGAATTTGATTCCAGGTATCGAGATTTCAGTCACTTGGAATAAACAAACAGTACATGTATTAGGACTCTGTATTGACCCCAGCAATGAAGTATTGCAAAGCGGTTTAGCCAATTTAATGGAATACCGCGATTGGCGGGCAACTGAAATTGCTAAACGTTTGGATAAAGCTGGTATCACAGGTGCATATGAAGGTGCCAACAAATATCGCAGAGGTCGTATTTTTAGCCGAACCCATTTCGCACGATTTTTAGTTGATTCAGGCCATGCGAAATCGATACGCGATGTCTTCAAGCATTATTTGGTGTCAAATAAACCTGGATATGTGCCGGGTAAATGGGCGACTCTAGAGGAATGTTTATCTTGGATAAATTTAGCAGGTGGTATTGCTGTCATTGCGCATCCTGCCCGATATGGTTTTACAGCGACTCGCCTTAGAAAATTATTATCTGAATTTAAAGATCTGGGGGGTTCAGCAATTGAAGTGGTTTCAGGTAGTCATTCAAAAGATGATGTTCGGTATATGAGTGAGTTGGCTACACAATATGAATTTTACTCATCGTGTGGCTCAGATTTTCATAGTACGGATAATCAATACATTAATTTGGGCAAAATACCGGCACTGCCAGATAAGTGTCAAGCTATCTGGGAACATCCGAATTGGCATATTTGAGATTAAACCAATTTACTAATAACATAACGCTATAATTTTTAGTCTCATTAAGGAATTTGCTAGCAGTGCAATTATTTCAGATTCACCCCACACATCCGCAGCAGCGACTCATTCAAAAAGCCATTGAAATAATTCAAAATGGCGGAGTGATAGCCTACCCAACGGATTCAGCTTATGCTTTAGGTTGTCATATTGGTGATAGGCAGGCTTTGGAACGCATTCGCAAAATAAGAAAAGTAGATAAAAATCATAACTTTACCTTAGTTGTAAAAGATTTAGCTGAAATCTCGAGTTATGCACTTGTTGACAATCCAACTTACAGATTGCTCAAGGCTTGTACGCCAGGTGCTTATACTTTTGTCTTAAAAGGCACGCGTGAAGTCCCTAAGCGATTATTGCATCCTAAGCGTAAAACAATTGGTATTCGAGTACCCAATAATGCCATTGTGCATTCATTATTGGCTGAACTTAACGAGCCATTAATGAGTTCTACTTTGATATTACCAGATGAAATAATGCCATTAACCGATGCTAGTGATATTAGTGGCGCTTTGAATAAAGATATCGATCTTGTTATTGATGGTGGTTATTGTGGAATAGACCCTACTACTGTTGTGGATTTGACGCAAGAATATCCGATAGTTGTTCGTGAAGGCAAAGGTGATACCAGCTATTTTAATTAAAATTGAATTTAAGCATTAGTGTACTATTGTTGTGCCAGCTATATCAGTATAATGGCTTATTAAATAAATAATAATTAACATTAAACTGTATTCGTAACTGATTGATAAATATTTATAAAAATAATATTTAAGTTCTTAACAGTTTTAAATTTCAGAGTCAGGGATATATTACGTGGGTGGTTTACCAAATAATCGTCAGAGGGTTTTATCAGGAATGCGTCCTACAGGAGCGTTACATTTAGGACATTATCATGGTGTGCTTAAAAACTGGTTAAAATTACAACATGAGTATGGATGTTTCTTTTTTGTAGCCGATTGGCATGCATTAACAACGCATTATGTTGATAGCTCGATAATTGAACAAAGTGTTTGGGATATGGTTATTGATTGGTTGGCTGTTGGAATTGATCCCGGTGAAGCGTGTTTATTTATCCAATCTCGTGTTCCTGAACATGCTGAATTATACTTATTATTATCAATGATTACACCATTAGGTTGGTTAGAACGAGTACCAAGTTATAAAGATCAGCAAGATAAGCTCAAAGAGCGTGATCTAGCAACACACGGATTTTTGGGTTATCCATTATTACAAAGTGCAGATATCCTTATTTACAAAGCTGGATTAATTCCCGTGGGCGAAGATCAGGTTGCTCATATTGAATTAACCCGTGAGGTAGCACGCCGATTTAACCATATTTATGGTCGTGAAGCCGATTTTGAACAGCGAGCTGAAGCTGCCATTAAAAAAATGGGTAAGAAAAATGCCAAATTATTCAAGACTCTGCAAAATAAATTTCAAGAACAGGGTGATGACGAAGCTTTAGAAACAGCTAGAGCGCTGTTAGAGTCTCAACAAAATATCGCGTTAAGCGATAAAGAACGATTATTTGGTTATTTAGAAGGTGGTGGTAAAATTATTTTAGTTGAGCCTGATTCGGTATTAACAGATGCCTCAAAAATGCCGGGTTTAGATGGTCAAAAAATGTCGAAGTCGTATAATAATGTTATCTCTCTAAGAGAAAGTGCGTCAGATATTGATAAAAAGTTGCGCACAATGCCTACCGATCCTGCGCGAGTTCGACGTAATGATCCTGGTGAGCCAGAGAAATGTCCTGTGTGGAATTTGCACCAGGTTTATTCAGCTCATGATGTTCAAGATTGGGTGGTAGAAGGTTGTCGTTCTGCCGGTATAGGTTGCCTCGACTGTAAACAACCTATAATAGAAGCTATACAATCAGAAGTGGCGACTATTCGTGAGCGAACAAAAGAATATGAAGCTGATAAGCAATTGGTTCGCTCGGTTATCAATGAAGGAACTGAAAAAGCCCGCGATATTGCGCGACAAACTTTAGAAGAAGTTCGGCAAGTAATGGGTTTATCCTATTAACCACAATGAGTATTAATTTATAGGCATATCTTTTGAACGCAGAAAATAACACAGAGAACATTACATCAACACAGCAGGAAATGCCTTTTGCTATTGTTCAAGGAGCTGAGGTAACAGAAGTTCCTAAAGATTTATATATTCCGCCAGAGGCACTTGAAGTATTTTTAGAAGCTTTTGAAGGGCCGCTTGATTTATTATTATATTTAATAAAAAAACAAAATTTAGAAATTTTAGACATTCCCGTATCTGAAATTACTCGACAATATGTTGAATATATTGATTTGATGGATGATTTACAGTTGGAGTTGGCTGCTGAATATTTAGTGATGGCAGCAATGTTAGCTGAAATTAAGTCAAGGATGTTATTGCCTAGAATTGAAGATGATAATGATAATGATGAAGCTGAAGATCCTCGAGCTGAGTTAGTACGACGATTACAAGAATATGAGCGATATAAAAAAGCCGCTGAAGATATTGATGCGATGCCGCGAATGGGACGTGATACTGTTGAAGTTAATGCTATCGTTGAAGATAAAAAAGTTATAAAACTTCAAGCTAAAGTTGAAATGCGAGATCTTTTATTAGCGTTAAAAGATGTCATTGTTCGAGCCGAAACATTTGCTCACCATAAAATTGAATTGGAACCTCTATCAGTTCGTGAACGTATGTCGATAGTATTGGATCGGGTAAATGCAAACACATTTACCAATTTCGTTGAGTTGTTTGATCCAGAAGAAGGTAAGAGTGGAATTGTGGTAACACTTCTTGCTATCTTGGAATTAATTAAACAGTCGACTATTGAATTTATTCAAACTGAAACTTTTGGTCCTATTCATGTTAAAGCCAAATCTAACAGCGTTGAAGCTACTGAATGATTTTTATTAATAATTAACTAGATAAATTAGATAAATTAACTAACGCCATGAAAATTGAACAATTAAAAAATATCATTGAAGCTGCATTATTGGCATCGGCTGTGCCTTTAAAAGCAGAGAAATTGCAGGAATTATTTACAGAAGATGAAGAAGTTTCGAGTGATGATATACTAAAAGCCTTAAATATTCTTGGTGAAAATTGTGCCGAACGGAGTATAGAGCTAAAAGAAGTTCGAAGTGGCTTTCGGTTACAGGTTAAACAAAATTATACTGAGTGGGTCTCTAAATTATGGCAAGAACGCCCATCTAAATACTCCAGAGCATTATTAGAAACTTTAGCATTAGTAGCTTATAGACAGCCGATAACACGCAGTGAAGTTGAGCAAGTTCGTGGCGTTAGTGTTAGTTCTCATATTATGAAAACTTTATTGGAACGTAACTGGGTGAAAGTAGTTGGTCATCGCGATGTTCCTGGTAAACCTGGTTTATATGCAACAACAAAAGAATTTTTAGATTATTTTAATTTAAAAAATCTTAGTGAGTTGCCTCCCTTGAGTGAAATTCGTGATATTGATTCTATTAACGCAGAATTAGAGTTTGAAATGCCCGCTGCTGACCCAATTACCGAACCTGATGATAATCATATTAAACTTTCAATCGATATTGATGATTCCGAAGAAATTAGTGAATCAGATGAAGCTAATGATTCTGATTCCAGTGTAGAAGTTCTTGAAGCTTAATTTATTAAAATAATAACTCCCACCTTCCGAATTAATAACTGTAATGCATGTATTTATAAAGTGGTATCATACGAATGGCTGAACGACTTCAAAAAATTTTAGCAAACGCTGGTTTAGCATCAAGACGGGAAATAGAAAAATGGATTGATGCTGGTCGAATAAAAGTTAATGGTAAAATTGCAATTTTAGGGACTCGCGTTTCATTTAAAGATAAGATTTTAGTTGATGATAAACCATTTTACTTAAATAATACCCAAGTTATAAACCAAACTATTGCCTACCATAAGCCGGTTGGTCAAATTTGTTCTCGAAACGATCCAGAAGGCCGTGATACTGTTTTTTCTCATTTACCCAAATTAAAAAATCAACGCTGGATATCAGTAGGTCGGCTTGATATTAATACCTCTGGTTTATTATTATTTACTACAGACGGCGAATTAGCGAATAAATTAATGCATCCGTCATCTGAAATTGAACGAGAGTATGCAGTTAGAGTACTGGGTGCTGTTGATGTTGATATGAAAAAGAAACTAACTCACGGGGTTAAGTTAGCTGACGGCATAGCAAAATTCAAATCCATAAAAGAGGCTGGAGGCGAGGGAGCAAATCATTGGTATAATGTTGTATTAACTGAAGGTAAAAATAGAGAAGTTCGACGGATGTGGGAAGCTATTGGCGTTAAAGTAAGTCGATTAATTCGAGTTCGATATGGTGAAATTAAATTAAACCGAACATTACAATCAGGGAATTGGGAACAGCTTACATTAGATGTTATCACTGGTGTTAATATAAAAAAAGCTGAAAGAAAACAATTTAATAACAAAAAAAGAAGATAACTTTTTATTTCAGCTTCATATTTAATTGATTTGTTGTTGGTAGCAACATGTCACGATATGATTGTCATCATAATCAAACTTCCCAATCATTAAAGTAACGTCAAAATCATTGGAAATATCGCTATTTAGTAATATTACTGAAAAGGTCTTTTTATTAATGTTTAGATTTATTTCAATTTCTTTGAATTTTATATATCGTTTTACGATAGGGAAAAGAAATTTAAACACACTTTCTTTTGCGCTAAATACCAGTTTATTTAAAAAAAAATTGGGTGATTTGTTTGATATTTTAGTATTGGTGAAAATTTCATTTTCAGTTTGAGTTGTCAAAATTAATTTTTGCGAAATATCCATGTTTAGTTCCGCGTCTATACCTATTCCAACAATAAATTTATTAAAAGAAACTACAGCAGCGTAATATCCTTTACAGTGAGTGATGCTTCCAATAATAGATTTAGGCCAAAGCGGTTCACCTTTAGTACCCTGTAATATGGCAGCATTTTGCGTGTAACCTATTTTAATCAAAGCTTTATGGGCGCAATGACGCGCATTTAAGAATTCAGTAACACGTTTTTTGGATGCGTGTTGTATCGATTTAACTTCAGCTTCATGAACAAAAAGATTTGATGTGCTTTCATTAAGAAATTCACATGCTATATTATTAGGTAAAAGGCTATTTATCACAATTAAATTAGGTGTATGATGAAGTGACTACAAAGGATTTATACGTTTAAAATTTAATTATACATTCTTAGTTTGAATAATAGTAATATTTTATATTGTAAATTATTAATAAATAAAGACATTGGCCGATAATTAGTAGAGTTATGGCGCTTCGAGGAGATAAAGCTTGGCATCTGTAAGAATTTTTCGACATTATATACGACTCCCATTTTTAATTTTATTAGTTGTCGAACTAATTGTTTTTTTAGCCGCTATATATGTTGGAGCTGAAATTCGTTTTTCAGGGGATGCAGATGTTATAGAACGAAGCGTTGGTGGAGTTATTAATAAAGCCATGATTTTTTCATTTGTCATGATAGCTAGTATGGGGGCTATGGGTTTATATAAACCGCATTTAAGAGAAGGCTTATCAGGTAATTTTTTACGGATTTCAGCAAGTTTTTTTATTGGCTCAATCGCACTAACTTTAATATTTTATTTATTTCCTTTTACTTTTTTAGGCCGCGGCGTATTGGCAATAGCTAATGGAATATCCTTTGTTATAGTGGTTATAGTTCGAGTGCTTTTTATTCGTCATGGCGAGAACTCGTTAAAGCGTAATATCATTATTTTGGGTTCGGGCGATAAGGCGCAAGAAATTCTTAACTCATTAAGAAGAGAGGCGGATAGAAAAAGTTTCAATTTAATCGGGTTTATCCATATTCGTGGTGAAAAAGATGTTGTCAGCGTGAATCACATTATTAACCTTAATAGTTCGCTGTTAAATTTTTCTCTAAAAAATAATATTGATGAGATAGTCATAGCTGTTGATGATAGAAGAAAGTCATTTCCTTTACATGAGCTCTTAGATTGTCGAATGAGTGGTATTGATGTTATTGAAGTTTTAACTTTTTTTGAACGAGAAATGGGAAAAATTCGTGTGGATTTGTTACACCCTAGTTGGTTAGTTTTTTCGGATGGTTTCCAAGAGAGTGTATATCGAGACTATGTTAAAAGATTTGTAGATATTTCTGCAAGTGCTATTTTGCTATTTTTAACATGGCCAATAATGTTAATAACAATTGTCGCTATATATATTGAGAGTAACTTCAAAGGGCCTTTTTTGTATAGTCAAATTAGAATAGGTGAAAATGGCAAACCTTTTGCTGTATTAAAATTTAGAAGCATGTCAGTTAATGCAGAAAAAGATGGTGGTGCGCAATGGGCTCAAAAAAATGACTCTAGAGTAACAAAGGTTGGAAGTTTTATTCGAAAGGTTAGAATAGACGAGTTGCCTCAAATATTTAACGTTTTTAAGGGTGATATGAGCTTTGTTGGCCCAAGACCTGAGCGACCTGAATTTGTTGTTATGTTGAATGACGCTATACCTTATTTTGAGGAACGTCATAGAGTAAAGCCAGGTATTACTGGTTGGGCGCAATTATGTTATCCCTATGGTGCATCAGAAAAAGATTCTCTTGAAAAGCTTCAGTATGATTTATATTACGTTAAGAACCATAGCACCATTCTTGATTTTTTGGTATTAGTTCAAACTGCTGAAGTTATCTTGTTTGGTAAAGGCCGGTAATTACCTCTTAATTTTTAATGGGTCAAGTGGAGAATCAAACCATGAAACGACTTTATTATTTTTAAAACGAATTTTTGATATTTGGTAATACCAGACGTCACGCGATTTTCGAACGGGCTCTCCTTGAATTGATCTGACATCAGCTTTCGAATCTCCTTTTTCAAATGTATCGGGTAAACTTTTTATGCTTACATAAGGAACATCATCTTTTGATATAGCCTTTAAAGGAAATTTTTTATCTTGATACCAATCTACAACTACGCCGTTTTTAAACAATACCCATGAGTTTCCGTAATACCATGTTTGTGAAATGCTAAACTCAGGTTCACCGTGAATTTTTATTACATCATTGTAAGTTGAACCCTCGGAAAAAAAATCCTTAGATGTTTGAGCATAATCTGTGTTATTAGAAATATTTTCTATTAAGGCAGTATTTTTATTATCTTGATTTATTAGTGGTATTTGGTAAATTAAAATTAAAATGATAATAACTAAAAAAAATCCAAAATATTTCTTTGGAATACGGGGCTTTTTTAATTTATTAGCATTTAAGTTTTCATATAAGGATGAAACATCAAACTCTTGCTTGTTGTTTTCACTGGAGCTGCTTGGGTTTTCATATATTGGCATTTTCCCATACGTATTATAGTAATCAGTTATATTGGCATAGGCGATGTTAATTTCCTTGAGTTTTTCTTCGGCTAATCGTTGTGCATTCAAGTCGTCATTAAATTTATCTGGATGCCATTGCTTAACCGATTTTTTATAGGAGTATCTACAGGACTGTAAATCTGAGTCTGTAGACAGGTTTAATATCTTGTAATACTTATTAAAGAAGCGTGTATCGTTCATTTTGTGGTTATTTGATTATATTGTGTTTAGTTTATAACAAAGATGGCTAAAACATGAAAAAATGACAATAATAAATATTAGACTAATTCTTGAGCAGGTCATATTTTATACAATGATCATGAATATTGAAAGAATATATTGCTTTTTACTCTAATTTTATACTCATTTTAAAAAAGCACAATAAAACAAAGGGTTAGAAAGTAAGTATAGCTTAACAAAGTTATTTTGTTTATAATCAAGATATAAATAACAGTAGTAATACTAATGTCAAGTGTAACTTAATAACATTTATGCAAGCAAGAAATTAGATAGAATACACACTTTAACTATTTTAGTTTACACACCCTATACTAATTAAAGAAATCTCGATATTGACCGTTTAAACATATGGGATATTAATATAGCTGCATATGTATTAGGCAATATATTTTCAATTAAATTTAAGGATTTGGAGAAAAGAATGGCATTTGTTAGAAATATTTTATTATTAAGTCTTGTGTTTAGTGCAGCATGCACAACAATGCCTGAAGAAGTCAGAGAAGGTTTAGAAATTGATACTGTAAGACTACCATCAACTAATTTAGTTGCGCTTTATAAGATTGGTGTCGATGACGTCATTAAAGTTAACGTTTGGAAAAACCCTGAATTAACTATTGAGGTACCTGTTAGACCTGACGGTATGATTTCAGTGCCACTAATAGGTGATGTAAAGGCTGCAGGTTTAGCACCGGAACAAGTATCCAAAAATATTAAAGATAAGCTTAAAAAGTTTATACGTGATCCTTTGGTTGCTGTAATACTGACTCAACTAAATAGTCATGAATATTTATCAAGAGTTAGGGTTACTGGTGCAGTGAGAACGCCAATATCACTTGCGTATAGACAAGGCATGACCATTCTTGATGCCGTATTAGCTGCTGGTGGAATTAATGATTTTGCTTCTGCTGGTAATACTAAGTTGTATCGACGTGTTAACAACAAATCAAATGCTATTAGTATTGAGCTGGATAATATTTTAAATGGTGGTAAGTTAAATACCAATTATATTTTAAAACCGGGTGATATAATTACAGTTCCAGAAAGAATTTTTTAGGGTAAAACATTAAACGATTATGCAACTACCATTTGATCAAATATTAAAGATTTTAATTAGAGAGTTACTTTCGCATAAAACAAAAGTAGTGCTAGTTTTCTGCATTATAAGTATTTTATTTCTTGGTGTTGGCTTAGTTTGGCCAAAAAAATATGTTTCATTTGCAACAATAGTGTCTGATAACCAAAATATTATACAACCATTATTGGCTGGTGCTGCAGTACCAACAAAAGTGAGCGATAAATTACGTATTTCAAAAGAAATACTATTTAGTCAGAAAATAATGCACAAGTTATTAATGAAAACTGGTTTTATCACGGTTAACACTGATCCGATCACAGAAGAGTTGATTTCAGAGACAGTCAAGAAAAATACTCGTATAACTAAAGTTGGTAGAACTTTAATTAAAATTACCTATCAAGGTGATAACCCTCGAAAAGTTTATAATGTCACCAAGACTTTTGTTGAACTATTTGTAGAGGAAGGTGAAGAAGTTCAGGCTCGTGAGAGTAAAGATGCCTTTATGTTTATTGAAAAACAACTTAAAGAATATCATGGGAAATTAATAGATGCTGAGGACAAGTTAAAGAATCTGAGAACAAAAAATTATGACGCAAGACCAGGAACAGAAATGGTAGTAAATGAGGCTATAGCCGGTTATCGACGAAAAATTAATGCTGCTCGACTAGAGCTGCAAGAAGCATTAATTAAACGAAAGTCTTTAGAAGATCAGTTATCAGGTGAGGCTGAAATAACAACACTAGCAACTCGAGATGGTCAGTTTCGAACTCGTATTTTAAATTTACAGTCTCAATTAGATACCATGAGATTAAGTTACCATGAGGAACACCCTGATATAGTTCGTACCAAAAGACAAATTGAAGATATAAAAAAAACGATAATACAAGAAGATCAAACAAAACAAGAAGCTAAAAATGAAGCTGAACAAAAAGGTGCGATGTATGTTGATGAAGGGGTTTTACTCAGCCCTTTATACCAACAACTAAGGAGCGACTTATCATTAACAAAAACCAATGTATTAACTTTACGAACACGAATATCGGCGACTAAAAAGTTAATGCAAGAAGAATTTGAACGCTTAAAACGAATTAGTGAAACTGAAGCAACATTAGCGGAACTTACTCGTGACTATGAAGTTAATCGAGACATGTATACAAGTCTACAAACTCGTCGTGAAAAAGCCAATATTTCGATGAATTTAGGTAACGAGAGTACTGGGCCAAGTTTTAGGATTCAAGAACCTGCAAGGTTACCATTGGTTCCTAGTGGTCTTAGGTTTTTACATTTTTTAATTGCAGGTATATTTCTGGGAGTATCAATACCTATAGGTTCCATTTATGCTTATATTTATTTTGACCCTAGAATTAGAACATCTTCATTAATTGAAGCTAAATTGAACATACCCGTAATTGCAGTAATCCCCCATATTAGTGACGATGCTGAACTAAATACAAGTAACTTAACAAATAAATATTTGTATTCAGTTGTTAGTCTTATTGGTGCATTGTATATAACTATCGCTACATTGAAGATATTAAAGGTACTTTAAAAATATGGCTAATAGAAGAAAATCTAATAAGAGGAAAGCGTATAAATCAGAAAAAGACGAGAGTCTTGACTTGGATTTATCTATATCAGGTAAAAATAATTTATTAATTAGTTCTTATGACGATGAAACAAATGATACTTTAACAAAAATGGCGAATTCAACTCGTCAAATAGAAAATATGAAAGAAGTTTTTCTGTTAGATGAAGATGACTTATCAAGTAAAAAAATTATTAGCGCAAATATGGTCGACCATAAAGTACCTGATCGGTTTCGAGATTTACGTACTACATTATTAAATGTTAGTAAGAATAAAAATTTTATGTTAATGGTGACGTCGGTATGTGAATCTGGTGGAGCCAGTGTGATTGCAACTAATTTAGCTGCCGCTTTTTCTTTTGATGACAGTAAAACATCGTTGTTAATAGATTGTAATTTACGAAATCCGAAATTGGATAAAATGTTTGATGTTAATACCAATAAAGGTTTAACAAATTATCTTGAAGATAAAAAAATAAATATTGATGAGATAATTTCTAACACAGGTATTAAACGATTGCGGTTAATAACGGCTGGAAAAAATAAAGAATCTACATCAGAATATTTTACTTCAGCCAGGATGATAGATTTGTTAAATAAAATTCAAGAAAGATATTCTGACCGCTATATTATTATTGATGCTCCGCCAATCGGTGAGTCTCCTGATGCAACTATATTAGCAGACCTTTGTGATTTTGTGCTAGCGGTTGTTCCATATGGTAAGGTAACCATTTCAAATATTGAGAAGTCGTTAAAAACAATTGATAAAAAGAAACTTGTTGGCGTCGTGTTTAATAATTGATTGTGATACTTAATAATAACGTACTTAATATGCTAGTTGATAAAATTGTTTTTAAAATATTTTATGTTTCTGTTGGTTTGGTGATAGTAGCAAAAAACTTACATGCATTAGAATCGAGTGTTAATTATAGGTTAGGGACATCATATACTGATAATAGCCTGTTAAACGTAAATAATAAAAAAGACGAGCTAACTGTAAACACACTTGTTGGTTTTAGCTTAGGCGATCAGTTACGAGTTATAAATTATAGTTTATTAGCCAATGTGAATTATACAAATTACACTAAAAATACTTTGGCTGATACTACATTTTATAAAATGATAGCAGATTTTAATTGGGAAATTATTCCTTCGTCATTAACATGGCAGATTAATAATAATTTATCAGTTCAAGAAAGAAATCAGTTAAATAGACCCTTGCCTACCAATAAACAACAAGTAAATATATTTAGTACAGGCCCATCGTATATCTATCGTTTAAGCCCAATAAATAGCATATTATTAGACTATC
>UOFS01000048.1_pt1 | contig 80585 bp, 63 predicted proteins | sample 1989581 | NCBI WGS metagenome assembly UOFS01 (sample SAMEA4712198, study PRJEB27164) | hydrothermal vent metagenome | biome: marine basaltic hydrothermal vent biome; feature: marine hydrothermal vent; material: mineral | place: Pacific Ocean | collected 2011-06-14/2011-07-23 | depth 1691 m | reverse complement strand
CCAAAAGTTAAACCAGAAGCTAAACCAAAAGTTAAACCAGAAGCTAAACCAAAAGTTAAACCAGAAGCCAAACAAGAAGTAAAACAAGAAGTAAAACAAGAAGTTAAACCAGAAGTTAAACCAGAAGTTAAACCAGAAGTTAAACCAGAAGTTAAACCAGAAGTTAAACCAGAAGTTAAACCAGAAGTTAAACCAGAAGTAAAACAAGAAGCCAAACCAGAAGCTAAACCTTCAAATAGTAAACCGGATACAACGGTTAAACAGCAAGAGTCAACTAAAACGACTAAAAATGATGATAGCCCTATTGTCTATAAATCGAGAGATTGGATTCGTAAAATTAGACAAATAATGGCATTCAAGAATATGCCTCCGGCAAATGTTAAAATTCTTCTTGAAAAAATGGAATCTGTTAATGTCACTAAAGGTGAAAGAATTATTGAGCAAGGTGATGATGGTGATTATTACTATATAGTAACCGATGGCACTGCTGTTGTTACACGAACTATTGAGTTGGCAACTTTAACACCGGGTACTAGTTTTGGTGAGGAAGCTTTGGTAGCAAAGTCACCTCGTAATGCTAGTGTGAGCATGACCAGCGATGGTATTTTAATGCGACTATCCAAAAAAGATTTTGATGAATTATTAATAGAGCCTTTAATGGCTAGAGTTTCTCCTGATGAAGCACGTTCAAAAGTTTTGCAGGGTGCTAAATGGTTGGACGTTCGCCACGCTAAAGAGTTTCACCATAGTCGATTACCGGGTGCAATTAATATCCCACTTCACGAGTTACGGTTACGTATGGCCGAACTTGACAAAGAAGCTGAATATATCTGTTGTTGCCGAACTGGAACGCGTAGTTCCAGTGGATCTTTTCTATTAGCTCAAAATGGTTTTAAGGTGAGTTTGTTAACCGGCGGAATTCAAGTGATGTCACAAGATCTACGGCAATAGTTATTTTTCGCCGACAATCATTTTACTAACAATAATTCCTGGGCAAATACCCGTTATGCTAGCAAATAACATAAATACTAAAGGCAGATATAATACCCAATGAACAGTTGTATAACCTGTTAAATAAATACCAAGGGCGATAGTGATAGCAATAATTAGGAAAAATAAACGTAGTGCTTTTGATATTTTATTAAACATAAGAGCTCCATTCTAACTTTAAATGAGTTTAAAACATTCCACCAAATACGATATATGCTTCAGTAAAGTTAAACTCTTGCGATAGTTTATCGCTAGAGTTTGAAGTGGTTCGTACATTGTGCATTCGTATTTCACCGTATTTAGCAACTAATCTTGCAAAAAATCGTTCATACAATATAAATTCTACGCCAGCTTTAATACTAAGTCCATATCCTGCGACATTAAATTCATCATTTCTGGACTGTCCAAATAAGGTTGCGTTGGTTTTTGGGTACATAATAGCAATACCTGGTCCAGTAAATATAGACAGGGCATTTTCACCAGTTTTGCTGGACCATAACGGTAAAAATTTTTCTAGTTCAAATGAAAAGTAATTTAAACCATCGGTGTGTTCAAACACTAAAAGATCATCGGTAATTTGGATATCATCACCGTCTTGTACTCCGTCAAAATTCCCACCGGTATTTATGTTGCCTTCAAATCTAACTGTTTGGTTTCGTTCCATGACATATTTCATGTGATCGTTACCAAAAGAAACTGATAGTGTATCGGTTAAATAATACCCCATACGAATATTGGTTTGAGGCACTGACCAATTTGTTGGGTGTAAGTAGGGATCTAAACCAATCTCAGACTGAGTATCTTTAGCTTTTACATTTTTAAGAGTAAAATCATAGCCATCGCCGGTTAAACGGTAATCACTGGTGGTGTAAGTGGCGCGGTTCCAACCGTAATAAAAATACCATTTGCCTTTTTTATCTAATGCCGCTGCTTGTATATTATTGAATAGGCTTGTAAAGAGTAGACAGCTTAGTAAAAAGAATTTCATATAATATTTCCGTTAATGTGTAAACTACAATAGGTACAATAAAACTAAGGTACTATATCAAATTTAAAATAATGATATATTGATTAAGATCACTGAATTAAATAACCTAAGTATATGCACGCAATGACATTTAAGTACCTAATGTCGATTTTTTGTGAATAAATTTAGGTTTATTGAAGCATTATTAGCACTCATCCCGATAGTTATTTTATATCGGGATGAGTAGCGTAGGCTTTAATCAAATTATTGGGACTCTGCCTGTTAGCTTTTACGCTTTGCGTCGAGCATGTCATGAATTCGAGGAGCTAGAATTAATTCCATCGCAAATCCCATTTTACCACCAGGCACAACAATGGTATTTGGACGTGACATGAAAGAATCGGAAATCATGTTTAAAATATAAGGAAAATCAACCCGTTCAGGTTCACGGAAGCGAATCACAATAAAGCTTTCATCAGGTGTTGGAATATCACGAGCAATAAACGGATTTGATGTATCAACTGTTGGTACACGTTGAAAGTTAATATCCGTTCTGGAAAACTGCGGTGTAATGTAGTTCACATAATCGGGCATACGACGTAAAATTGTATCCACAATGGCTTCGGCAGAATAACCGCGTTGGTCATTATCACGAAAGATTTTTTGAATCCATTCAAGATTAACAATGGGGACAACACCAACCAATAAATCCACATGTTGCGCTACATTGGCGCTGTCACTGACAACACCACCATGCAGGCCTTCGTAGAAAAGACAATCTGTTCCAGCTTTTATGTCTTCCCAAACAGTAAACTCACCCGGTTTTTGTCCAAATGGCTCAGCCTCTTCATCACTATGTAAATAGTAACGGCGTTTACAAGTACCATCTTTTGCATAGCTTTCAAATGTTTGTTCCAGTATTTCAAATTCATTTGCCTCTGGTCCAAAGTGAGATAGTTGCTTGCCTTTAGCAGCAAATTCTTCAATGGCGCCTTTCATTGAAGCGCGATCATAACGGTGATAACTATCACCTTCGATGATGAGCGGGTTAATTTTTTCCCGATAGAAAATATGCTCAAAAGCATTTTTAACCGTTGTGGTGCCAGCACCTGATGAACCGGTAACTGCGATGACAGGGTGTTTTACAGACATGGATACTCCTCAAAAAGCGTTTGCAATGGTACTTATCGTAATTTTGCGTGATATATCGTGCAACGCACGTAAATTTCGTACATAACCCAGAAAATGGCGCGATTTAGGGCTAAATAGGCTCGCTATTCTAATCAAAGATCGCCTCAATGTCTTGTTGAAATTGCGATTGTTGTCAGAATATACAAATAGTAACTGCTTTTGTTAAAAATTATCTAAATGGTATGGCCATTATTATTAAAATCAATTAGTTAGTTAGCTTGTTCGCGAGCGACTGCGCGGTAGCCAATATCGTCTCGATATTCAATACCGTCCCAGTTTATTGTTTTGACTAAATTATAAGCAGTTTGCTGTGCCTCACTGACACTATTACCGAGGCCAACGGCACATAAAACTCGTCCACCGCTGGTGATAACGTGCTGATCTTTAAGGCTTGTTCCGGCATGAAAGATTTTTTGAGAGTCACTGTTTTTATCGCTAAGACCTTGAATAATATTGCCTTTTTTGTAGTCATTAGGATAGCCGCCCGCGGCTAAAACCACACCTACTGCTGCACGTGGATCCCAGTCGGCATTAATAGTATCGAGTTTTTGATCGATAGCCGCTTGGCACATTTCGACCAAGTCAGATTTTAATCGCATCATAATCGGTTGAGTTTCTGGATCACCAAATCGACAGTTAAACTCTAATACTTTCGGTATTTCATCGGCACCAATCATGACTCCAGCATACAAAAAGCCGGTATACGGTGTTCCTTCAGCAGCCATGCCAATAACAGTTGGCATAATGACCTTGTCCATAATGCTTTGATGCATGGCTTGAGTAACAACTGGAGCAGGGGAGTAAGCACCCATACCACCGGTATTCGGGCCAGTATCACCATTATAAGCGGCTTTATGATCCTGTGAGCTTGCTAGTGGTAGTACATGCTTGCCATCAACCATAACGATAAAACTAGCTTCTTCACCTGTTAAAAATTCTTCAATTACTACGCGCTGTCCCGCTTCACCAAAGCGATTATCCGCTAACATATCTTGTACTGCAGCAATTGCTTGTTGCTGGTTTTCGGCGATGATAACGCCTTTACCGGCAGCAAGACCATCGGCTTTAATAACCAGTGGAAATTGACTGGATTTTATATAATGGATTGCGGCATCGATTTCAGTAAAGGATTGATATGCTGCACTTGGAATATTATGGCGGGCAAGGAATTCTTTGGAAAACGTTTTAGAACCTTCTAGTTGCGCTGCAGCTTGGCTTGGGCCAAAACAAGCTAAACTAGCTTGCTGAAATTGGTCAACTAAACCTAATACTAGAGGTGCTTCAGGGCCAACTATGGTCATGCCAATATTTTGGCTTTTGGCAAATTGCAGTAACGCGGAGACATCATCAGCCGCTATATCGATATTATTAATTTTTGTTTCTAAAGCTGTTCCCGCATTTCCCGGGGCGACGAATACTTCTGTAACTCGTGAAGATTGTGCCGCTTTCCAAGCTAAGGCATGTTCACGACCTCCACCACCAATGATTAATACTTTCATTTTATTGTTCCTAATTGCTTAATTTCAGATTTACTGTTGTGATAACGCATATAATTTACCGAGGTATTAATTGCACGTAGTAGCTGTTCCATTTTTTTGCGTTCAACTGGTTGTTGCGTGGATAGGTCGGTTCGTGCCGAACTACTGTTTAAATCATGTAGGCTGGCATTGCTACCATTTTCGTCCATTTGAAAATAATGCTTATCACTGATTAAACCAATACGTTGTTTAGAACCATGTGAGACGGTATACGCATAACGCGCTGCATCAAATTGTGGATCGAATAAATCACGTCCCAAAGTACTGTTGATGTAAGAGTGGTTTAGTAGTCCGGCAATGGTTGGCATTACATCAACTTCGCTTGATACTTTAGTAAATTGCTTAGCTTGGGTAATTAACTTGGGTGCGTAGAAAATGAGTGGCACATGTATGTTCATAATGCCCAACTGGCTGTAGGATGGTTTAATGTGTTGTCCGGTGCCAGCGACACCATGGTCGCCAAAAAATACAAACAAGGTATTATCAAAATAATTTTCTTTTTTAGCGGCCTCGATAAATAAACCAACGCTATAATCTAAAAATCGATAAGAATTATATTCACCATTATTTAAAAAACCAGATTGTGTTAGCTTATCGTCATTATTATTGTCTAATGTAAAGCCGGTCGCATCTTGCGGAATAGTATAAGGGCGGTGATTTCCTGACGTCTGAATGACGGCAAAAAAAGGTTGGTCTGAGTTAATTTCTTTTAAAACATTATTGGCTTCTTTAAATAAATTATGATCCGCAATTCCCCAAACATCCACTCGTGGAGAATTGTAACGGCCTTCTTCATATAAATTTAGATCGTTAATATTCTTTGATAATAAACCGCGGATATTGCCCCAACTGGCGCTACCGCCTAAGAAATACAGTTTTTTATAGTTATCAAATGAATTCATAATCAAATGCTGATCAACTATTAAGGGATTACGAGTAGACGTTTTACGGGGTTCAACATCGGGTATGCCGGTTAATGCTGTAAATACTGAACGAGCCGTGCCGGTGCTTGGCGTATAAAATCGATTAAAGAAATAACCTTGTCGTGCCAGACGGTCGATATTGGGTGTTGGATTCAGTGGGTTGTTATAAAGCCCAGACTTGAATGCTGAAAAAGATTCTAAAAAAACCATAACAACATTATATTTTTTTTCTATCTGTTTTTTTCCTGCGGAAGATTTATTTTTAACAGTACGCAAATAGTTTAAGTTGGATTCATTAGGGTGATCGATATTAAGGTATTTGGATATTACCTTATAATATTTTTTTGTTTCTGTTTTGCTAAATTGAATTTTTCTATTTTTAAAAGTACTGGCAAAATATAACATAGGATTGCTGGCAACGGCAGGCACAAAATAATGTGGACTAAAAAAAGCATCACTCCAGCGCAATGGATAATAGGATATTTTACCAAATAAGCCTACAGCCATTAAGCTGGTAAATACACCGGCTATTATGATTTTTTTAACGATGCCTCGTTGATTATCAATTTGATAATTATTTCGAATAATGAGTCTATTTAAGGTAAATAAATAAACGCCCAGTAACACTATAAAACCTATTGCCCATTCAATAACCGGGTACGTTTCCCAAACCATCTGTGTTGAAATATCGAGGTTTTCAAAAAAGCGTAACATGGTGGCATCGATGGGTTTACCAAGGTAACCATAGTGTCCAAAATTTCCAGCATAAATTAACAAAATGCTCAGCATCACTAAGAAAAAATACAGCAACCAAAATAACCGCATTCCACCAGAGTGGAACGGGTTAAATATGCGAATATTGCCTAATACGAAAACGGGTAAAATCATTAGTAACGACAACTGTAGATCAAACTTTAATCCCAAATAAAAAGCCTGACCAAGATCGGATAATACCAATGGATCTGTTGGGGTTTTAAAATATTGCCAAAAGACAACTCGAAGCAAGGAAAATAAAACCAAGTGAAGACAGGTAATGGTTAATAAAAATCGTATTAGCTTTGGCATTTTTTATACTAATATTTATATTTTGGGAAAGTTTGTATAATTAGAATGTTTAGAAATAATTATGATTATATCGTTTGAACGAGATTATATCATAAAATGACAATATTGAGTTTTTGCTTCGCTGGCATAAAATTTGTTGTATTGCATAGACTTGCATCAAATCTATTGCGACAATGACAGTATTGACCTGAGTGCAATGTTAAATCTGTGAAATCTGATAAAAAACAAACAATTAAATTATGGCTGCAACGATTTGTCATATTGCTGCTAGGACTCGTTTTGATCTACGGCGTGGGTCGATTTATTGATGTCAGTCTCGGTAGCTTTTACTCTGGAGAACGAGCGCCTTATTTACAAATGCTAGGTGCAAATCAAGTAACTATCCAATGGCAGTCAAAAGCTGCCGGTAACGGTGTTGTCTGGTATGGCATTGATTATCAGCATCTTGGTAACTCGGTGACTGAGCTTGAAAGTAATACCATTCATAAAGTACAACTGAGTAATCTTGAACCGGCAACCCGCTATTATTACTCTGTTGGCACACGCGATAAAATATTTAAAGGCGGCACGCAAAATTATTGGTTTGAAACGGCTCCTAAAACCGCTGTTGCCAATAATGTGCGATTTTGGGTATTAGGTGATCCAGGCGACTGGAATAAAGGCATTATCAAAGTTCGGGATTCTATGTCTAAGTGGCTTAACAAAAATAAAAGAAGTAAGCTTCCCGATTTAGATTTTATTATTACAACGGGTGATAATGCTTACACCTCAGGTTCAAATAAACAGTTTCAAAAAGCAGTATTTGAACCGTTTGAAAAGTCATTACAAAATTATTCTTTTTGGCCAGCATACGGCAACCACGATGCTCGGCGCTGGGCATTTTTTGAGATATTTAGTTTTCCGACTAAAGCTGAACTAGGTGGTGTTGCTTCAAACTCTGAACACTATTTTTCATTTGATTATGGCCAAGTTCATATGGTGTTTTTAGATGTAATTGAAACTAGTTTGGATAAAAATGGTAAAATGCTAAACTGGTTGCGAGCTGATCTACTAAAAACAAAACAAAAATGGTTAATTACTGTTTTTCATTATCCACCGTATACTAAAGGGAGCCACGACTCAGACGATAGTGGCGATAGTTCAGGAAGACTAATAACGGTTCGAGAGAATATCGTGCCTGTCTTAGAAAAGTATGGTGTAGATTTAGTATTAACAGGGCACAGCCATATGTACGAACGCTCGGGTTTAATTAATTGTCACTACGGTGATTCGAGCAGTTTACAGGCAAACATGGTTTTAGATAAAAATTTGGGTGGATATAAAAAACCTTATATTAAAACTGCAAAAAATAGTTCGGGTACGGTTTATGTTGTATTAGGTTCATCCTCAAAAGTTGATAAAGGCCCATTGAATCATCCGGCTAATATTGTGAATATGGCACAATTGGGTTCGATGATTATTGATGTAAATGAAACTCGGCTGGATGCAAAGTTTATTAATGATAAAGCTCAAGTAGTCGATAATTTTAGTATCGTAAAAGATATTACGTTTAAAAGAAATCTCACTTTTCCCTGTGTAAAATAACAGAAACAGAAATCAAAAAAATTAATTATGTATCGTAAACACTTCCACAAAACACATCGTCAGGTATTTTCTATTAATAAATGGAAAATGCGCAGCTTGTTTTGGGGGTTTGCAATAGTTGTTGGTATTGTTGCTGCTCTGTTTGCTTTGGGCAGTAGTGCGAGCGATCATTTTTATCATTATATTTACAATAACCACCCAATCATTGCCTTTATATTACCGCCAGTTGGTTTGGCAATTATTGCATGGTTAACTCGTCATGTCTTTAAGGGAACCGAGGGCAGTGGCATTCCGCAAGCGATTGCTGCGTTATCAATGAAAAATAATATTGCGCGCAATTCGGTTTTGTCATTAAAATTAGCAGCAGGAAAAATTTTGCTAACTTGCATGGGTCTACTAAGTGGAGCCTCAATTGGACGCGAGGGACCGACGGTTCATGTTGGGGCCTCAATCATGTATTCACTGCGTCGGTTTAAATATTTTCGCGGGCAAAAAATGGTTAAAGCCTTGGTGCTAGCCGGTGGTGCCGCGGGCATTTCAGCCGCCTTTAATACGCCATTGGCAGGAATTATTTTTGCCATTGAAGAAATGTCGCGTTCGTTTGAAGAAAAAACCAGTAATACATTATTAATAGCCGTTGTTCTCGCTGGGCTAACAGCATTATTAATATTAGATCAATACACCTACTTTGGTTCAACCAGCGCGGTACTACCATTATCATCAGCTTGGATAGCGGTTATCGTTATTGGGGTTGTTGGTGGAGTGTTGGGCGGTTTATTTAGTGCTCTACTAATTTGGGGAACAAAAAAAATTGCCTCTACCGTTACAAAGTATCCTGTCAGAGTTGCATTTAGTTGCGGCATTTTAATCAGTGTGATTGGTTACCTGTCTAATGGCCAAACATTTGGTACAGGTTATTTAGAGGCTAAAAGTTTAGTCACTGGTGGTGCTGCAGATTTGGCTTTTCCATTTTATAAGTTTTTAGCGACTATTGTTTCGTATTTGAGTGGCATACCGGGAGGTATTTTTGCACCATCATTATCGATTGGCGCGGGAATTGGTTCGGTTATGGCAGACTTTATTCCAAACAGCACCTCATCGGCAATTGTGTTGCTGGGCATGGTTGGTTATTTTACTGGAGTGGTTCAAACTCCTATCACTGCGTTTATCATTGTGATGGAAATGACCGATAATTCTGGTATGTTAATGCCGTTAATGGCTACCGCGTTAATTGCAAAAAGTGTTTCGCGTGTGGTGTGTCCAGTCCCAATATATGAAGCCATGGCTCAGCTTTATATTAAAAAAGTAACTCGGTAAATGTAGGTTTAAGTACAATGAATTAAAATAACAACGATGGTTGGGCTTAGGAATAATGGGATGACTTGATAAATTATGATACCATTGAGCAAAATTATCCAGTTATTTTACGCTACTAATACTCCGGAGTATCTCGAATTGAAACAGTATTTAGATTTAATGCAAAATATTTTGGATGATGGTATTCAAAAGGGAGACCGTACTGGTACAGGAACAATCTCCGTTTTTGCAAGACAGTTTCGACATGACTTAAATGATGGCTTTCCCTTATTGACAACAAAAAAGCTACATTTTAAAAGTATTGCAAATGAAATGTTATGGTTCTTAAATGGAGATACAAACATAAAATGGCTTAAAGAGAATGGCGTATCAATATGGGATGAATGGGCAACACAAGAGGGTGATCTTGGGCCAATATATGGCAAGCAATGGACTTCTTGGCCTACAAAAGAGGGTAATTCAATTAATCAAATAGATTATGTTGTTGATTGTTTGAAAAATAATCCTAACAGTCGAAGGATCTTATTTCATGGATGGAATGTAGAATATTTACCAGATGAAACAATTTCTCCACAAGAAAATGTAAAACAAGGAAAAATGGCTTTACCGCCATGTCATTTGTTATATCAATTTTATGTCGCTGAAAATAAGCTATCAGCGCAATTAATGATTCGCAGTTCAGATACCTTTTTAGGTTTGCCATACAATACGGCCAGTTTAGCATTGCTTACAATGATGCTAGCACAACAGTGTGATCTTGAGCTTGGGGAAATAATAATAACAACAGGTGATAGCCATCTATATACAAATCATATGGAACAAGTGAATATTCAGTTATCTAGAGAGCCTAGGAACTTGCCCCAATTAAAAATAAAACGTAAACCCAAATCAATTTATGATTATAAATTTGAGGATTTTGAAGTAGAGGATTACGACCCTTATCCTGCCATAAAAGCGCCTGTTTCTATTTGATTCTATAGATTAGCATATGTTAATGCCTATATAATACGGATAGTAGTATATTATGAAAGCTATTCATCACCAGCATCCTTTGGGGGTATGCGCTACAGCATTATCGAAAATCAATGAAACTGACACACTCTGGTTTAGAATATGGCTCACCAAGGTATGAGCATTGATACATTAATTAGATTAAAAAATAGAAACAATGCGCTAATATTGAAAAGCTAAGCCCCTTGCTTAATGTTATGAATGAATTAAATTGATTGAGGAGCCAAGAGATTGGAGTACTGACTGGTGCTCAATAGGATAGATGAGATTTGTACGGTTTATAGGTTTTGGAATACTTTTGTAATATGATGCTGAAAACAGGATACGCGCTCTTAATGACGACTGAAAACAGTTCTAGTGTCACCAAACTATTTAATATCGCATCCTATGCGCTATTAATAATGATGGTTGCACAGGTCTGTGATTTGCAGTTGGGTGGTTTTGAATTAGTCAGCTATCAACGTCATGGGTCGATAAAAGCGGCAGTTGTGGTGTGATTATTTCAATTATTACCGCGATGGATGAAAACAGGGTAATTGGGCTTAATAACGGCTTACCTTGGAAACTACCATCGGATATGAAGTGGTTTCGCCACCATACCATGGGCAAGGCTATTGTCATGGGACGCAAAACCTTTGAATCATTTGGTGCAAAACCTTTACCAAAGCGACAAAATATTATTGTGAGCCATAACGAAAACTATGTTGCTGATGGTTGCGATGTGGTGACCTCGATTGAAGCGGCGTTATCGGTGGTAAAAAATACTGATGAAGTCATGATCATTGGTGGCGCATCATTTTATGCGCAAACCTTAGAGTTGGCTAATCGTCTGTATCTGACAACCGTTCATACTGTAGTGTCAGGCGATGCTTGGTTTCCAGAGTTTGATCTAAATGATTGGCAGGTTAATTTTGAAGAGCGTCATGAAGTTGATGAAAAAAATCCGCTGGCTCATACTTTTAGAATATTAGAACGTCAGTCGTTCTGACGTTATACTCAGAACTTAAAGCGACGATATAATTTTTATACTCTGTCTAATCATTATAAAAATTTATAGTTTGATAATATTTTTAACTGGACGTTGTTAACATAATGTGAAGTATGCACGTTTTTTAAGTTCAAACAAATCTATCTTTGCACTTTAGGCAGACGATGTATGAACCGATTTAGGCGTGGTGACAACGCATCGTAGTGAGAAGGACTTCACCGTGGCATGGACCGCCACATAAAGCCATGGTCTTCCTTTCACAGACTTACATTTACCCCTAAATTACTGCTTTGTTCATTTCAATACCTGCGAAGCTTGCAGCCGTCTAGTGGCTATTCTTAGGGCAATTAACTTGATAATACTCTAATTTATTGTCTATTTTTAGAGCGGTTAATTGCTTGCCCCATAAACAACCAGTGTCGAGCGCAAAGATATTTTGTTCAATACGAAGGCCTAAATTCGACCAATGACCAAAAATAATTTTGTCTGATTGGGTTTTTCTATTTTCTAATTCAAACCAAGGTATTAATGCTTCGTTAGAATTGTTTGTGACATATTCTGGTGAATTTTTTTCAGAAAAGTTTAATTGGCCATTGTCATAACAAAAACGCATTCGAGTAAAAGCATTGCAAATATAGCGGAGTCGATCCCATGAGAGCAACTGTTCACTCCATAGATTAGGAATATCACCATACATATGCTCTAGAAAATCAACATAACTATCATCCGATAATACTTTATGTAATTCATCACCGTAGTTAAGCGCCGATTTTAAGTCCCATTCTGCTGGAATTCCAGCGTGCACCAGAGTGAAGTTTGATGTTACATCATAGTGTATCAATGGCTGGTTTCGTAACCAGTCAAATAATTCATCAGCATCGGGGGCACTTAATAAACTTGATAGTGAGCCTTTTTTATCTTTTTTAATCCCTGCTCGTACTGCAAGTGCGTGTAAGTCATGATTTCCTAGCACTGTTATGGCGCTATTCCCAAGTGATTTAATGAATCGTAAGGTTTCCAATGAATTGGGGCCGCGATTGACCAAATCTCCGGCAAACCAAAGTGTGTCATTAGTGGCAGAAAAATTTATTTTGCTCAGTAGATTTTGTAAATCAGCATAACAGCCTTGAATGTCACCAATTGCATAGATTGTCATTAAAATTTACTGCTTTTGGAGCTCGATGCGTCGAAACCAACTGCTAAGCTCGGTTTCTTCATCGGATATTAGTGTCAGGTTTGGGCAGGAGTTTACGATCTTTTCAAATACAACATTGGTTTGAGTGGCAATTTGTCCTATTAAGGGACTAATTAAACGTCTGAAATAGGCTTTTTGAGTTGGCCGTAAAAATTTATCAAGGACAATAATCGAACCTCCAGATTTTGTTACTCGGCTAGCCTCAAGCAAGGCTTTTTGAGAATTAGGCACGACAGCTAGAATTAAGTGCATGAGGACGATGTCAAATGAATTATCCTTGTATGGTAGTTGCATAACATCACCAATACACAAGTCTAAACTTTTTAATGTATTTGATGGGATTTTGCGTAACATGCTGGGCGTGATATCAATGCCGGTGTAGTGTGCATTAGTATTTAAGTGGGGAATATCTAATCCCGTGCCAATCCCCGCGATTAAAATTTTTTTATTTTCCACTGACGCAATTTGCTCAATACTTTTTTTGCGCATATTGTAAGTTGCTCGAGCTACAATTTTGTTGTAAATAGGAGCGATAAAGCGATATGAATGCTGTAATGCCATGATAATACTCGATGAATTAATTAGTGTAAGGAATGTGGCGTTGATAAGGTAAAGGGTGGTATCTCGGCTTCAAATTCAACACCATCATCGGCAATCATAAAATATTTACCATGCATACTGCCAACAGGCGTTTCAAGCATTGTGCCGCTGGTATATTGAAAGCCTTCACCTGGGCTTAAATCGGGCTGCTCGCCGACAACACCTTCTCCTTTAACTTCCTGCGTATTACCATCAGCATTTGTGATGATCCAGTGACGACTAATTAATTTGGCACCGATTGTGCCTGTATTTTTGATAATAATTGTATAGGAGAAAAAATAGCGCTGTTGACTAGGATCAGATTGATGTTCGATATATCGAGTGCTTACTTCTACTTCAATAGTATATTCAGGTACTTCAGTATTCATTTAAAATCCAGTTTGCTGAGTGAATGAAATTGTTTAAAACAGTATTCTATTGTTTATAAATTCTTTTTGGGGTGGTGCTTTAAAACATATTTAAATGCGTCTTGTATGGTGTTATCAACAAGCTTTAGCATTTCCTCGCGTTCATTTGTTTTTGTGTAGAATATCATATCTACATTGTGGCGAATATATCTAGCCGGTAGCTTATTTAGAGCAACACATGCTATATCAAGCAAAAAATCATCATGATCGACATCATTTGGAACGACCACATTTTTAGTAATGCTATCAAATACCAATTGTTCATAATAATTTGAAATCGAGTCAAATGGCATAATCTTATCCTATAGTATTTATTGAATAACATGAGTATATATGACAATTTATAATTGTAATTGTTGATTCTGCTTTATTATGTTTTTCTGAATTAACCAGTTTTTGGCATCTTCGGCGTCTTTTTCAAACCATTGTTTTGCTGAACCGAGTCTAAAAGTGTATCCCCAGCTATCCATATCTTGGAACATCGTATTTCGATTAATATTATTTAACTGATCACTCAATAATATTTGTAGGTAGCAAACAGCATTTTCTTCGTCATAATCACCACCGGCATCGGTATCGAGTTTATCTCGACGTTCTTCATCCATGCAGATGAAGTGGCAAGCTTCATGCAGTAAAGAATGAACTGGAGTATTATTACGAACATAGAGCGTATTGTTAATCAAACCGGCTTCTGTGTCGCCCCAGTAACTTCCGGGAATCTTATGAGATTCAACTTTCTTAATGTGTAAGCCAAATTGAGCTAATAACTCACTTATTTCAAGTGCTGAAATTTGTGAATATAAAGTGACTGTATTGTTGGTAATTTTAATTTACTCCTGTTTCTGGCTCTTGGGGTTTTCAAATATTTGTATAATATGTACTCGATCTCCGGGATAAATCAAATCTGGATTTTTAATATGACTTAATCGAGCAAGTTCAGGATAGCGATAGGGATCGTCTACATAAAACTTGGCTATATGCCAAAGAGTATCACCTTTAACAACAATATGGATTATTTCTTTACTAATAATAGATGGCGATAGTGTGGAGCGTTTTTTCTTAATTATATTTTTTTGTTTTGTAATTCTGTTATTTTGATTTTTACTACTATGATTAGTGATTTTTTTAGATTTTATGTTTAGATTTTCTTGATCAGTCGTTTCAATATTTAATGGGGTGTAAAGTTTTATTGTTATTCCTTTAGAGTCTTTAATTAGTTTGGCACTATGGTTATTGTCTTTAATTCCTTTGATATTTATACCTAGTTCGATATCGATTGAATCTAACACAGTAGTGTTTTTATAATCAGGTATATCCAATATTTTTTTTACTTTTTCTGTATTAGTTTCTAAGCTTGAATTTATATTGTCGCTTAACGCTGGTTTTGTTTGAGTCGTCGCTTGAATATTTTTAGTTTCTTCAATAGTTGTTGCTGTATCATTGCTTTTTTTAGATGTGATATTATCCGATGCTATTGTTTGCTTTGCTTCTGGTTTAGGTGCTTGAGTTTCTTCAACAGTTATTAGTTCGGTACTCACTGTTTCCAGTTGCTCACTATTTAGTTGGTCATTTAGAGTTAATTCCGAAGTGGGGCGGCTTTGCTGGAATGATACTAAGAAGTAAGCTGTAATTGGAATTGGAAAAAATAATAATATGCCAATTAACCAACTGCTGAAAGAACGTTGTGTATTAAGTTTTTTAAACTCTCGCTTTTCTATTGTCGTAGTGTTTTTATGTTTTATTTTTTTCCTTGGAATAATTTTATCTTTAGTTAACTTTGTATCAGAGGATTTTATTATTTTCGTAGTTTTGTTAGGTTTTTTTATTTTTGTTGTTATTTTTTGGTTGTTTTTAATTGTACTAATGGTTTTATTGGTGGTTAGTGCTTCGCTAATGTTTTTTACTGAAATTGATTTTTTTGTTGTAGTTGTAGGTGTAGGTGTAATATTATCTGTATCCGTCTTATTGCTTGGCACATATTGTTCAGTTTTTTTAAAACTTGAATCTATTGATTTCGTTTTAGAGTTTTTGTTATTTTTATTATTTATTTCTGGCAGTTTATCAGCTTCATTATTCGATGTTGTTTTTTTAGAAATAGTCTTCAATTTTTCCAATTGTGCAATATACGCTTTTAAATAGCCCGTTTGTCTAATGGAGTTTATGTTTTCAAAGTCTGAATATAAATGAATTTCATTATTCAAATTTAGTGTTTTTGAGAATGTTGTTCTTGGGATAAGCGGTGGTGGATTTCCCCAGCCCTCGCTAGGAGGTTCCATAACGTCAATAATCTCATCTACCCAAAATCCAACATAACCCGTATTTAATTTTGTGATAATTATTCGTCCAGGATCAAGCCATTGTTCTGGATCAACGCCAAAGTTACTTCTAAGCTCACAAACATTGACTAAGTTAGAATTAAATTTAAAAATTCCAGAATGATGTGATTTTTGCCCAGGAAGTTTTGTTAGTGGAGCTGGATGTGAAATCGATATAACCGATATACAGGGAGAACAACAATAAACAGGGCCAACCCTGTATATTAAAATTGAACTGCTGCCCTGAATCGTTGCCACACTGTAAGCCTATATCATCATAAATCGCAAATCTTTATATATAGTATCGGCTAAAAAAAAATGTAAGTTAGCGCTATGTGTTGTTATTTTTAGTATAGGAAGCTATGTTGATTAGTATATTATTCCTGTAATTAAATGTGGTAAAGCTGTTGATAGCATAACACAATCATTTTAAGTTGTTCGGTTGTTTGTATAACAGTTTGATAATACCGCAAAATCATTAATACTTAATTGCTCCGGTCTAATTGTTGGCTTGATATTACAATGTTCAATTTGCGTGCTATCTAACAATTTTTTTATGCTATTTCTTAGGGTCTTTCGGCGTTGTGAAAAAGCACTGGTAACCAGTTGAGAAAAATCTTTTATATTTAAAACCTCTACGGGTAATTTTTTATAAGGTGTTAGTCGAACTAATGCCGAGGTAACTTTAGGAGCTGGCGAAAAAGCCTCGGGAGGAATTGTAAACAAAGATTCAATTTTGCAAAAATACTGTAGCATGACACTTAGTCGGCCATAGGTTTTGCTTCCAGGAGGCGCGGCCATTCTATCAACAACTTCTTTTTGTAACATAAAGTGCATGTCTTTAATTAAACTGAGTTGTGACATTAAATGAAATAGAATTGGTGTTGAGATATTATAGGGTAAGTTTCCAATTATTCTTATGTCTTGTTTTTTATCTAACTCAAGTTCATTTAATTTAACAGTTAATACATCGGCTTGAATAATATTGAGCTCGCCAGAAGTTTTACAATTCTCTTGTAACTTAGGGATTATATCGCGATCTAATTCAATTACAGTTAACGTTTGATTAAGCTTTAATAATGGTACGGTGATAGCACCTAAGCCTGGGCCAATTTCAATAATGGTCTGTTCAGATTTTGGATAGATGGAATGAATTATATTTTGAATAATAGATTCATCCGTTAAAAAATTTTGACCAAATCTTTTTCGAGCTTTATAGTTGTCAGTATTCATTATTGTCATTTGATTTGGACAATCTAACAAGATTATTTGCCATTAGGCAAGCATTTATCATACTACTGTTATCTGCCATGCCACTGCCAGCCAATTCGATGGCCGTGCCATGATCAACCGAGGTTCGGATGAAAGGTAAACCGAGTGTAATATTAATAGCTTGTCCAAACCCTGAATATTTAAGCACGGGTAAACCTTGATCGTGAAACATGGATAAAACCACATCAACATTTGATAAGCGTTCAGGGATAAAGGCTGTGTCAGCGGGGATGGGACCGCTTAATATTACATTTCGATTTTCAAAAGATTGAATGACTGGCGCAATGATATTAATTTCTTCATCACCTAAATGTCCGCCTTCACCAGCGTGTGGGTTTAGACCACAGACTAATATGTTTGGTGTCGCAATATTAAATTGATTTTGTAGAGTAGTAATTAAAATTTCGATTGTATTGCTTAATTTTTCACGAGTAATTGTTTTACTTACTTGGGATAATGGTAAGTGGGTAGTGACTAAGGCTACTCGAAGTGTTTCATGTGCTAACATCATTACCACATCCGATTTAGTTTTATCGGAAAAAAACTCAGTGTGACCGGTAAACGAAAACCCCGCATCATTGATAACAGCCTTATGGATTGGAGCCGTAACAATACCTAAAAATTCTTTTTCCAAACAAAGCTGAGTTGCACGCGATAGTGTTTCTAAGACATATTCAGCGTTTTTAGTATTTAACTTGCCTGCAATACAGGGAACAGATAGTTTTACTGGTAAAACGCAGACTTCTGACTTTTTGAGTGTTAGGTTCTGTAATTTATCGTAGATTATAATTTTTAATGGTAAGTTTAGTTGTTTTGCTCGTTGTTGTAATAATTCTGGATCAGCAATAACAACATACTTAAATGGCTGTTGCTGTTGCGCAAGTTTGACAATTAAGTCTGGCCCGATGCCTGATGGTTCACCTGAGGTAACGCATAGATCGATAGCTGTGCTCATAAAACTAACCGGTGATCGTTATTTATCAAATTTGTATTCAACAAATGCTTCATCTCGAATTTGTCTTAACCAGTTTTGTACAGCTTCATCCACCTTACGTCGTTTGATTTGGGAACGTACTTGGTCGTGTAAAAACTTCTTGGTATTATCTAGCTCACGTCGTGCTAATGTTTGTACTATATGCCAACCAAATTGGGTGCGAAATGTTTCACTGATGTCACCTTTTTTTAGTTTATTCATTTCTTCTTCAAAACGCGGAATCATAACACCAGGACTAACCCAGCCTAAACTACCACCTTTAATAGCAGAAGCCTTGTCATCCGAATGCGTTTGGGCTAATTTAGGAAAGTCTTCTCCGTCAGCAATACGATCGCGAATTCGTTGCAGCTTTTCTCTAGCAGCTTCATTGCTAACTAGTTGGCTAGTCTTTATTAATATATGTCGAGCTAAAGTTTGTTTAACAATATGTTTTTCATCTTTAGAGCGTTTATCATTTAATTTTAATATGTGAAATCCACTTGGACTTCGAATTAGTCCGCTAAGGTCATTTATATTCATTTTAGATAAATGTTCTGAAAACAGTTCGGGTAGTTGGCCTGATTTTAACCAACCTAATAAACCACCTTGTAATGCATTTTGACCGCTAGATACAGAAATTGCTATCTTACTAAAATCTGTTCCAGAATTTAACTCGTTTAGAATTTTTTGTGATTTTTTTAATACTCTATCGATATCTTTATTATTTGCCGACTCTGAAATCGCAATTAATATATGTGAAATATTATATTCAACATTTGTATCAGATGAATTGACATTTTTTTCTAATTGATTTTTAATTTCTTGTTCGGTTACGATTATTTGATTTTCAACTTGTTTTTTTCTGAGTTGATTAATTATCATTTCATTTTTAATATTATTTCGAAACTCTGAAAAATCAAAATTATCTTTTTGTAAAACCTCGCGAAATTGTTCTAATGTTAGTTTGTTTTGGGCTGCAATATTAGAAATAACATTATTAATTGTTTCATCATCTATTCTAATGCCGGCGCGCTCTGCAAGTTGTAATTGCAAATGATCTAAAATTAGACGTTCTAAAATCTGTTTATTGAGAATGTCCATTGACGGCAGCTGAGCTCGTTGTTGCCGCAATTGGTAGATTATGCTTTTTACCCGACGGTTTAACTCCGATTTAGTAATGACCTGATCATTAGCTATGACCAATATTCTGTCGAGCTCGATAACTTTTTGATTTTTTATGCTAGAAAAGGTATTTAGGCTGATTACAGCTAAGCCTGTAAAAAGCAATAATTTCAAAGATTTCATCAATTTACACTTAATTTACTATTAGTTTGAAAAGTCTATAATAGCATTATTTATCAAAGGATCGATGAACTTCTGGTCTCCCACGCTTGATAAACCTTTTAAGATTAGCTCAAAAAACAAGGTCCGCTCATTAGCGAGAACAGTTTTGCGTTGCATTATGCGAAAAGCCCAACAACAGTTGTCATATCGAAAACCATAGACTTCTTCAACTAGCTTTTGGTTGAATTTATCATAGTTACGCCGGCCAAAAAGCTGCCATTTTGCAGTAATTTTCCATTGTGATGAAATATCCAAGGATTCAGTTTTGTCGCGCTCATAACGATGCAGGAAATTTAGCACACCATTGCGCTGAGTTTTATACTGAATTCTAGAGGTGCTGGTTCGTAAATCGCCGGTTTTTTCATTGTATTGTAATGTGCTACCAAGGTTCCAAGCGGTCGAAGGTTGGCTGGATACATCTACAAAATAGTCTGATGTTGAGCTTGGATTATTATTAATTTCAAAAAAATATTTTTGCCCCACGCTGATGCTAAATAATGATATACCCGAATCAAGTCGATAAAAATGGCTGCTAAGACCTAGGGTGAGTTCATTGGCTGCTGGCACAAAATCGGCACCGGTATTAGTATCTTCGCGAAACAAAGTATTAAAGGTTGAGTCCACCGTTGTAGTATCAAAGTTTGGCAGTTGCGACTGATCTTTTTCTGGTCGATATAAATAAAATAGTCGAGGTTCAAATGTGTGTAGAATTGGAATATTCATCAATGAAGTATCGCGTTCAAAGAACATGCCACTATCTAAACTAAAGGTTGGTGTAAATCGACTTGGTTGCGTACTAAATTCAGTATTGGGGTTACTAAGACTCGTTCCTGGATTGTTTAAGTAATACTGGGTAAATCTTAGGGTAGCTTTTGGCTTTAAATATGCTCCTGCACCAACTAGTGGATAATTGAAGGCCGGTTCAATATCGGTACGAAAGCCAGTCGGCGTAGTACTTCGACCATTCCTTTGAGCGGTTGATTGATGATCAAAATAAACCATTTCGCTACGAAAAAAATAGTTTAATTGGTTATCCAGTGGTACGTTTTTATAATTAAGTGTTAATTGTGGTAAGCGTGTATAAGGATCATCACCACTTAATGTTTGATAACCTTGTAATTTAGTTTTAAACAACCAATCGCTTCCGGAATATGAAATTTCTGCACGTTGTTCAACGTGAGATATACTGGCTTCTTCGAGTAATGCACTAAAATCAATTAAGTACCGAGTATCGCTGTAATAGGTTAAATCAACCGTACTATTCCAACCATTCTTATGGTTATAGTTGTTATTTATTGAATAGTATTCTCGATTATCATTAAACTTTGCATCGTTTTGAATAAAGCCAACATCTACTTTGCCATAACTATTTTGTGTTAAGTATCGAAATTCGGTATCAATTAAAGTTCCGCGTTTGGTCATGTGTCGAGGAGAAATTGTTGCATCATAATTTGGTGCTATATTCCAGTAATAGGGTAGTCGGTATTCATCACCATTATTATTGGAGGTTCCCCACATTGGTGCCATAAAACCGGATAACCTGTCGATACCAAATGGAAATCGAAAATAAGGGAAATAAAAAATAGGAATATTTTGAAAAGTCAAAACGGCGTTTTCTGCCGTTCCTTGGTGATTTTCACTGTTTAATTTTATAACACTGGCTTCAATTTTCCATGCCGAATTATTTTCTGGGCAGGTGGTATAACTGGTTTCTAAAAATTTAATCTTTGTTTTTGATTCTACTTTAATGCTAGGTGTCGTTCCTCGGGCACCATTATCAAATAAATAATACTTAGCATTTCGAATTTCACCCGTTTGATTTTTAACATCAAAATCGATTTTATCACCGTTAACTTCGATTGAATTATTGCTAAAGAATATATTGCCTGAAGCAAAAAGATAATCTTTGGCATTATCATATTGAAGTTTATCAGCTCTTAAAATATAGTTTTTTTGAATGGCTTCAACATTTCCTGAAAACATGCTGGTTGCAGCTTGGTTCATTGAGGCACTTTCGGCTTTTATTTGTACACTTTTGGGATCAGCAGTACTGGATTTCTGATATTGTAGAAAATTAGCATCAGCTTGCCTAAGTGCTTGGCCACACAGTTGATAACGATTTGTTTGGGATAATATTTCTTGTGCGTGTAGCTTTTTTGGAATAATTGTTATTACTAAAAAGCTAATTGTTAGCACAATAAGTTTTTTTGACGCTACTATAGAGGGTTGTAATGTAATGTGCTTTTGATGAATTAACATTTCTTAAAAATTAACCTGTTACCGATAGTATAATATAGAGCAGTCCAATAAAAATCGGTTGGTGTAGCATGTAGATATGTAGGCTGTGTCTGCCCCCAAAGGCAAATATTTTAGCAATTCGTACATTAGTTGACCAATTTTGACATTTTTTTGAAAATGCAGATGATTTATTAAGAAACACTAGTTTACCGAAAAATAGCCCAATTAACACGACCCCAAACCAAGGAATTAGCGGTACATAATCTTCGGTTAGTGGTTTATGGGTCATTAGACCAAACCATTGTAAGTAGGCAAGGTCGAATATTCGAAATTCAAAAGAGGCACTAAATATCACAATTACAATGCCCAGTATTAAATTTGTCCAATATAGCCGTGTAAAAATCAGTGCCAAGACAGTGGCGGCGGCTACAAAATGCAAAATACCAAAAAATATCATACTCTTTGGGTACATTAGGTAGCTCGATAGGCTGACTATAGCCGCATAGGCTAAAATGATGGCCAATCGTTTCAAGTAATTTTTTAAGTTTAGGCTTTTATTTGTCGCAATTGCCATGCTGACCCCCATTATAAATAGGAAACAGCTTACAATAATCGTTCTGAAATTTAGCCAAAAAGGGTCAGTAGTGAAGTAAAAGCTTACAATTCCGAAATAGTTTAAATCAAAACAAAAATGATAAATAAACATTAAGGCAATTGCGCCACCTCGGGCAATATCAATGATTTGAAAATGTGATTTTTTTTGCATAGTTTTAGCTTATTTTGACTCTAGCATGTTCTACTTAATCCTTATAATTTATTTTACTATTATCTTATTAATTGATATTTTATTCAAAGTATAGCTGCACATTAAATTTAAAAAATGGAACAATTTTGAAAGATTCTCGCTTAGATTTATTAGAAAAATGGTTAACTCGGCACCTCGAATTGAGTCATTTTGAATTAACAGCCGCATCCTCGGATGCTAGTTTTCGGCGTTATTTTCGGGTTTCAAACAAACAACAAAGTTATATTGCAATGGATGCACCTCCTGAAAAAGAAAATAGTAAACCATTTGTTGCTATCGCAAAACTATTATTTGAAGCTGGAATTAATGTTCCTGAAATATTTCAAGCCGATTTTGAAAAAGGTTTTTTCTTAATTAGCGATCTGGGTAATGAGCAATATTTAACAGCATTAAATAGCAACTCAGTTGAAAATTTATATCAAACTGCAATAAAAAAATTAATTGAGTTGCAATTAATTGAAAAAGATAAATTAACGAATATACCCGAGTACGACAATAAATTATTAATACTTGAAATGGAATTGTTTCGAGATTGGTATTTAAAACGTCATCTCAGTATTGAATTAAATGCGACTCAGAATAATTTAATATCAACAGTTTTTAATTTATTGGCTGCTTCTGCTCAAGTACAAAAGAAAGTTTTGGTACACCGAGACTACCATAGCCGAAATTTAATGACTAATGATTCAAACTCAAATAATCCAGGTGTTTTGGATTTTCAAGATGCTGTGATAGGACCATTCAGTTATGATTTAGTATCGTTATTACGAGATTGTTATATTAGCTGGCCTGAGTGGCAAGTCGAAAAGCTGGCATTATATTATAAACATCTAGCCGAACAGCAAAATATTATCCCCCAAATTAATGATAATGATTTTATTAAATATTTTGATTTAATGGGGATTCAGCGTCATTTAAAGGCGGTAGGTATTTTTTCGAGACTAAATTATCGAGATAATAAACCAGCCTATTTAAACGATATTCCGCGAACATTGACTTATATTAAAAATATTTCAAATAAATATGACGAGCTAATAGACTTTAATGTATTTTTAAATTCGGAGCTTAACATTGTCTAAAAATATGTTGTCCAAAAAACCAAGAGTTATGTTATTAGCTGCTGGTCGAGGGGAGCGAATGCGGCCGTTAACGGATCACACCCCAAAACCCTTGCTCGGGATAAATGACGATACTAGTTTAATTGAATTACATATAAAAAATTTAAAATTACAGGGCTTTACTAACATTATAATCAATGTGGCTTGGCTGGGACAAAAAATTATTGAGCAACTAGGTGATGGTGACAATTATGGGGTTGATATTCAATATTCCAATGAACATGATACGCCATTAGAAACGGCTGGAGGTATAATCAAAGCATTACCACTATTGGGTTCGGAGCCTTTTATTGCCATCAATTCAGATATTTATAGTGATTTTGATTATAAATTACTGGCATTAAATCCAAATGAGCTAGCGCAATTGATCTTAGTTCCTAACCCAAGGTTTCACCCTGAGGGTGACTTCTTTATGAATAGTGGAAAGCTAGATGCCACAATAGGAGAAAAATATACTTTTAGCGGCATTGCAATGTATCACCCTGATTTTTTTAAAGGGCTTGCCATTGAGGTACTGGCCTTGGCACCATTGCTACGTAAGGCTATTTTAGAATGTAAAATTTCTGCTCAAGTATATTCGGGAAACTGGTTTGATATCGGTACACCGGAACGCTTAAATGAAATCAAATCTTTTTTGTTTAAAAATTAAACTTTTATTTAGACAATATACTTGATAATTTTTTTACAAGCGTTACACATAGTATATGGGTGATGAAATTGATACTAGTGAGTTTTCGGAAAGTGACGTTAGTCGTTTTCGGCAAAGATTAACAGCCGAAACTGAATACTTGTCTGAAATGTTTACTAGTGAAGATTTTTCAAGTGGCGGTAAATCGGGTATTGAAATTGAAACCTGCTTGGTTGATGATACTTACAATCCCTTATGTATTAATGATAAATTTTTAAAAAGACTAAATGATCCTCTTGCCTCCGCTGAACTTGCACAGTTTAATGTCGAAATTAATAGTAGCCCCCGAGATTTAACCGGACATTTTTTGAATTCTACCTACGTAGAGTTAACAACTATGTGGCGTAATTTTCATGAAGTAGCAAAAGAGTTTGATGCAAAAGTTTTGATGATTGGTATTTTACCCACTTTAGATAAAAACAGTTTAAACCTCGCTAATTTATCTAAGCTTGAACGCTATCGGGCATTAAATCGAGAAACAATTCGATTACGCAAGGGTAAACCTTTAAAATTAGATATCAATGGTGTTGAGCATTTAAGTATTATACATCGTAATGTCATGCTTGAAGCTGCGGCAACATCTTTTCAAATTCATTTAATGCTCGACCCTAAAAAAGCGCATCTCTATTATAACGCCGCATTAAAATTGTCATCTGCAATGCTCGCTTTGACGGCAAATTCGCCGTTTTTATTTGGTAAAAATATTTGGTCTGAAACTCGAATCCCATTATTTGAACAAGCTGTTGCTCTGGGAGGATTTGAGGGGGCGACATTTGGTCCAATTCGCCGCGTTAGTTTTGGCTCGCGTTTTATTCAACATAGTTTGATGGAATTATTTTCGTCAAATTTAGATCATTACCCTATTTTATTACCGGTTAACTATGATTCTAAAATATCGGAATTAAAGCACCTGCGCCTACATAACGGAACAATTTGGCGTTGGAATCGTCCTATCGTTGGATTTGATGAGCTTGGTCAGGCACATTTAAGGTTGGAACATCGAGTTATTGCTGCGGGTCCTACCATTGTTGATACCATTGCTAACATGGCTTTTTATCATGGTGCTATAGTTGGCTTAGCGGAGTTAAGTTCAAATGATTATGATGAGCTTGATTTTGGACATGCCCGAGATAATTTTTATAAAGCTGCACAGTTCGGACTCGATGCGACCATAACGACAGTTAATGGTACGTTATGTAATATCAAAACAGTTTTACGCGACACTTTACTACCAATTGCTAAACTCGGACTAGAGAAATGTAATGTTGCTGAATCCGATATTAGCGAATATTTAGGTGTCATCGAACAACGCTTGGCAAATTCAACTAATGGCAGCCAATGGCAACGTAGTTATCAAGAAAAACACCAGTGTGATATGCATAAATTAACAAAAGCTTATTACGAACGACAACAAACAGGAGAACCTGTTCATAGCTGGACAATCTAAAACGAATGTTAACCATACTCGATAAACTACCCAAAGGAATTCTTGAATATGATGCCGAGCAATTATATAAAATATTAAACGGGCCAACCTTGATTCATATAACCGGTGTTCAAAAAGATCCTATTTTTATCTCGGTATTACTTCATGGCAATGAACAATCGGGTTGGCAAGCCATACAGCGGTTATTAACTCAATCGGCCAATGAGTTAACGCGTTCAATCAGTCTTTTTATTGCTAATGTCTCAGCCGCAAAACATTCGCTACGTCATTTACCCGGTCAATTAGACTATAACCGTATTTGGAATGGCCAGACGGAAATGGTAGAGCATCAAATGGTACGACAAGTTCTTGACGAAATGCGCTCTAAAAAAGTATATGCAGCGATTGATATTCATAATAATACTGGAAATAATCCTCACTATGCTTGTATTAATAACTTAGACGATCATTTTAAATATTTTGCTCGGTTATTTGGTCCTTTGATAGTGTATTTCAAGCAGCCTGATTCTGTTTTATCCATTGCATTTTCTAATTTATGTCCAACAGTAACACTTGAATGCGGTCAATCAGGGGACTTAGACGGTATTAAGCGTGTAGTTAACTTTTTGTCTGAAATACTTTCGATGCAACAATTTCCAAAAACTGTGACGGATGTTGAGTTAATTTCAATTTATCAGACAATTGCGACGATTAAAATTTCGAGCCAGGCAAGTATCGGTTTTGGAGCAAGTCAATCGGACTTACAATTTGATGAAGATCTTGAGCAGTTTAATTTTAGAGAAATCCACCCGAATAGTCGTTTCGCAAAAATTAAATCAACTGATAACAGACAATTATTAGCCTATAATGATGATGGACTTGATGTGACAGAAAAATACTTCTATATCAAAGACGGTTATATCTCCACACGAATTTCAATTATTCCAGCAATGTTAACTCAAAATATTGATATAATTAAAAATGATTGTCTATGTTACTTAATGACTCAAATCGATTAACTGGTAGATAGCTTTAGGTTAATTTTTAATACTAATTTAGCGAAAAACTGGATTATTGTGTAATAAAATCATACACTTTATTAATATTTTCAATATTAACTTACTTTAATCTTATGCTTAAAATACGTCTTTTTATTTTATTATCGATTTTGCTAATTAGCTTAAATACCAACGCCCAGATTCCTTCGGTTGAAAAATTTTCAACTGTTCAACAACTTATCGTGCAACAAAAGTATGAGCAAGCACTAGCCAAAATTGATCAAAAATTGATCAGCTATGTTAATAATCAAGATTTGTTGCATTTAAGAGCCCATACTGAGCTTAAATTAAATAAAACCAAGCAAGCTATTACGAGCTATAATTTAATAATAAAGTTATACCCGTCATCCCCTATGGCATACAACAATATTGCGGGAATATATGCTAAGCAAGGTAAATACGAATTAGCAAAAAAATTATTAGAAAAGGGGATTAATACCAATAAAAGTTATGCATTATTGCATAATAATATTAAAAGCATTAATTTTGAGATGGCCAGAGAATCCTATGTAAAAGCCTTACGCTTAGGTGTCACAAAAAAAAATGTTGAATTAAATGTTGCCAATTTAGAAACTAAATCTAATTCAACTAAAAAAATACAATTAGCCAAACTGAATTCTAAACCCGTTATTCAAGCAAAACTAAACACTCCAATTACTAAAAAGACGCGAGCCATTAAGTCTTCGAGTGAACCGGTATTAAGTGTTAAAGATGAAGTGATAACAGCTTTAAAAGGTTGGGCTGCTGCATGGTCTGCGCAAGATGTTAATTTATATTTATCATTTTATAATAAACGTTTTTTACCCGAAAGTGGTGCATCAAAACGAATTTGGGAATCTCAGAGACAGGTGAGGTTGCTAAAACCAAGATGGATTGAAGTTCGTTTAAGTGACTTTAGCTTTGAGTTATACGCAAACGATAAAGCTGAAGTCAAAGTGACGCAAGTTTATCGTTCAAATAGTTTTAAAGATAAATCAAAGAAGAAATTTTTGTTAAAGCGTTCTGATGACGGTTGGCAAATTTTGAATGAAATCAATTATCAGGACTAGAATGAAGATGTCAAAATATTTAATCGCTAGTTTTTTTTATATTATTTTCTCGGCAACATTACAGGCAGCAGATGAAAAGCATTCAGAGACTTTAATTGCTTTTGGTGTGCAACAAGCATTAATTCCTCAATCACAATTTAACAATAATTTAATTAAGGAACTAAATCTAAAAATAAACGATTTTCCGAAAGACTCAGAAGCAAACCTTTTAAAAGTATTATTTGAAATTGAACGTGGTGATTTTCAAAAAGCTTTAGGTGATGTAAACAAATTAATTAAACAGTCCCCTAATTTTCATCTAGCTTATTTGATTCGTGGTGATATCTTACTGGCTCATGCACAAATGATTAATGGAGTTGGTTCAAATTCTTATTTAAAAACTTTAAACACGGAACAACAAAAAAAAATAAAGCAGTTTCAAAATGAAACGAAATATCGCTTACGCTCATATCTTGAAAAAATAGTCGATAAACGCATCCCCAAACAATTATTGCAATTAAGTGCATCAACTAAAACGGCGATTGTTATTGATAAAAGTAGTCACCGCCTATACGTTTATAAACGTCAGAATAATAATTTACCACCAAAATTAGTCGATGACTTTTATATCAGCACTGGTAAAAAGCAAGGTGATAAATTTAAAAAAGGCGATTTGCGAACTCCCGAAGGAGTATATTTTATTACTTCATGGATACCGGATGCAAAGTTACCCGAAAAATATGGCATAGGTGCATTTCCAGTTAATTATCCAAACGAATTAGATATAAAATTAGGTAAAACCGGCTATGGTATTTGGCTGCACGGCATGCAGAGAACATTTTTTAGTCGTCCGCCACTCGATAGCGAGGGTTGTGTGGTACTATCCAACAATGATCTTAAAAAAATTCAACACTTACTGGTTCCGGGCACGACACCGGTAGTGATTACTGAAAATATTGACTGGATAAGTGAAAAAAATTGGTTTAATTTACAACGTGATGTTATTGCATCAATTAATAAGTGGCGTGAAGATTGGCAAAGTATGAACATTGAAAAATATTTGAGTCATTATTCGAGTGATTTTTTTACCAGCTCTCATAATGTTAAATCTTGGAAAATAAGAAAACGTAATATTGCTAAATATAAGACTTATCAGAAAATCACTTTAAGTGATGTATCATTATTTTTATATCCTTCAAATAAAAAGAAAAAAAATGATATTGTTGTGGTTAGGCTAAAGCAGGATTATAAGTCGAATAACTTTAGTAGTGATATGGAAAAACGTTTGTACTTGCAAAAAGAAGCTAATAATCAATGGCGAATTTTGTATGAAGGAAAATAGTTATGCTGGGCAATGCTCAACCTGCATTATATTAATATTTTAAAACATACCATAATTGTCCCAAGTACTCGCGCAACACAGATTTAGAGCTATACAATCCTCCTGCTGTTGGTATTAATGATAACGCCATGGGGATATCATCAAGCTGGGTTTTAAAGTTAAGTGGCGCTCTGATAACTTCAAATCCTACTTTTTTGAATATTGATTCAGAACGTTTAATATGCAAAAAATCAGTCACTAAAATAATTTTTCTAATTTTTTCTCGTTGTAGTATTTTAAAACTAAGATTGGCGCTTTCTTTGGTATTGCGGCTATTTTCTTCAAGCCATTTTACTTTTACCTTAAAATCTTCTTGTAAAGATTGTTGCATTAGAGATGCCTCACTTGCGCCAATATTTTTTTTGTATACAATGCCACCAGTAACTAATAGTGGAATTTTAGTTTTTTTATGTAGATAGGCACCATAGCGAATTCTCGCTAAAGTTGCTACCGATACCGTATCGCGATTATATTCAGGTGCTTGACGATAACGGCCACCACTTAGAACGACGATGGCCTTGGCATCTGTTTTAGCTAAATCCTGTTCGGATATTGCATGAATATCTTTGTTGGGATAATTTAGAAATCCTGCTGTTATTGGCAAACTCAAAATTATTAATGATAAAAAACCTGAGAATAATAAAAATATACCCGTTCGATAAAATCGTTTAGCTAAAAACAAACCAAAAAATATCATTAAAAAATTAATGCCTGGTGGTAGTAACAGATTTTCGATTATACGGGTTATTATTAAGTCCATTTAGTTTCTTTTTCTCTGATGAATTAAATTTTTAGTGTTCAAAAAAAGGTTTCATTTTATTGCTTATTTAAGAGCTGTTTTATTTTTTCTACTAATTTATTTGATATATAGTTTAAATCTTCAGTTACACCGAAATCAACTAATTGTGTAATCTCTGCATTTGTTACACCGCAGGGATTAATATATTGATAAGGGCTTAAATCCATATTCGCATTTAAAGCTAGACCGTGATACGTGCCTTTTTGTTTTACTCGTAAGCCTAGTGCGGCAATTTTTTTATTACCAACGTATACACCTGGTGCTTTTACATCGCCATGGGCTGTTATATTATAACCATTTAATAAATCAATAATGGCTTGTTCGATTAATCGCACCAAGTTTCGAATGCTTAGCTTACGTCGTTTGATATCGATTAACAAGTAAATAACAATTTGCCCTGGTCCGTGGTAAGTAACTTGTCCGCCACGATCGGTGCGAACTACGGGTATATTACTTTCTGAAATTATATGATCAATTTTACCATTAAAACCCAATGTGAAAACGGAATCGTGTTCGGTTATCCAAATTTCATCCAAGGTGTTTTTTTGACGTTCTGCTGTAAATTGCTGCATTCGCTGAACAATTGTTTCATAAGCCTGTCGCCCAAGCAATTGTGTTTTGATTTCGTTGTTATTAGAATTGCTGGAGTTCTTAATCATGAAAATTTTTAATAAGCCAGAGCTTTGGTGGCGATAAAAAATCTAATGTTAGAGACACATTGAGACATATTGTGAAGCCGTTAGCTCTAAATAAATAGCATCTAATTGTTGTTTATTTTTAGCGGTAATCGTTACAGTGATTGATATGTAAGTACCTTTGTTGCTTTTACGTGTCTTAAATGCATCGTCACTAATATTTTCCACATGTTTTTGAATTATTTCCCTAACTGTTTGGTGTAATTTAGGAATATCCTTGCCCATTATTTTGATAGGGAAGGAACATGGAAATTCAAATAAAGTATCATCACTCACAAAGTTCATCTTTATAGTCGTTAAATGCACGATGTAGCTTTTGCCATAATGGCCCAGGTTTGCCATTTGCAACATTAGAATTATCTATTGTTGTGACAGGTAATATGTCTTTCATCGAGCTGGTTAGCCAAATTTCATCGGCAGATTGTAATGCTGATTGCGGGATAGCTTGTTCTCGAATATCGAGCTTATTATTTTGAGCAAGCTCAACCACTAAATCGCGTGTAATACCGGGTAATACATTATTGGTTTTCGGAGGGGTGAAAATTATATTATCTTTAATAACAAAAACATTACTTGCTGCGCCTTCAGTAACAAAACCGTCTTTAATTAATAGTGCTTCTACCGCATTCTGTTCTGAAGCTTGTTGACGAAGCAAAATGTTGGCTATAAGAGAGGTTGTTTTAATTTGACAATATTGCCAACGGATATCGTCCATTGTTACTATAGCGACACCGTTTTCAAGGATAGAATCATTCAGCGGTGCTAATGGAGTTGCCATAATAAAAACAGTTGGCGTAATATTATCTGAAAAAATATGGTTACGCGGTGCCACCCCTCGTGTTATTTGTAAATAAATTGAAAGTGTTTCTGAATTATTTTTAACAATTAAATCAGTAAAAATTGATAACCATTGTTGTGATGAGTAGGGATTTTTTATTTTTACGCTATTTAAACTGTTATTTAAACGTTGTAGATGTTCCTCAAATCGAAATAGTTTTCCAGCAAAAACTGGGATTACCTCATAGATAGCATCACCAAAAATAAAACCACGATCTAACACCGATACTTTAGCTTCATTTAATGGCATAAAATTGCCATTGAGATAAACTGTTTGAGTTGTCATTTGAATATTTCTATACTGTTATAGAAACAATAAAATAAAACCATCAACCAGCCTGCTCCACAAACCGCCTTCTGGAATGTCTGTTATAGCAACGAGTTTACGAGACGCAAGTTTAGTTTTACCAAGGTTTATATCCAGTGTGCCATATTGTTGGCCTTTAAATACCGGAGCAGAAATGTTCTGATCGATACTCATACTGGCTTTAATTTTATTACGTTGGCCTCGGGGAATGGTGACATATAGTGGTTCGAGTAAGCCAAGTTGTATTTCATCAACATCACCTTTATAAATACGTCGGGCAGTTAGCTGCTCATTTGCTTGGTATAGCACGTGGCTTTCATAAAAACGGAAACCGTAATTTAATAGTTTCCGGCTAGCGCTAACACGCAGTTTTTCTGATTTTGTACCGGCAACAATTGAAATTAATCGCATGCCTTTATTTTCAGCCGATGTTATTAAGCAATATCCAGCAGAATCTGTATGACCGGTTTTAATGCCATCAACTCTTTCATCTATCCAAAGTAATTTGTTCCTATTTGGTTGGGTGATATCATTAAAAGTATATTCTTTAATGCTATACCATTTATAGTATTCTGGAAAATCTGAAATAATGGCTCGTGCCAATTTTGCTAAATCTGAAGCCGTTGTGTAATGTTCTTTGTTTGGCCAACCAGTGCTATTAACAAAATGCGTGTCTTTCATGCCTAATGTGGCGGCATGTTTATTCATTAAAGCGGCAAAGGTTTCTTCGCTGCCTGCAACGTGTTCGGCAAGTGCTACGCTGGCATCATTTCCGGATTGGACAATCATGCCGAGTATTAGGCTTTTGACATCAACGCGTTTGTTTACTTCGATAAACATTCTTGAGCCTTTCATGCGCCATGCTGCTTCACTGATAAGAACTTTGTCTTCGAGTTTTATACTGCCATTATTTAACTCAGTAAATACTGCATAAGCTGTCATTATTTTTGTTAGGCTTGCAGGTTCAATACGTTGATCATCATTTTGTTTTGCTAATACTGTACCGGATCGAAAGTCCATCAGTACGTATGCCTTAGCTGATATTTTAGGAGCACTGGGTATCACTGCCGCAGCAGATACTAACGAGTGATGAAAAAAGAGAATGAAACTTAGTGGCAAAATGGGTGGTAAAATTAGCGATAATATACGCGTCGAAAGTTGTTTTTTAATCATGATGTATCGGTTCTATGTCAGTATTAATATAATAGGTGGTGTATATCATATCATTATTTATAAAACCATGTAATTTTATCTAAAATGCTGAAAGTACTACAAAAATTGACTATTAATTGATAACAACGTGGGGTAAATCTAAGCCCATATCTTTAACTTTAAGGGCTAATTTATCAGCTTCGATTACGCTATATATTGGACCTATTTGGACGCGGTAGATACGTTGCTTAGATGAGGTATCGCTATTGATTCTAACATTTTTAAATTTGTAACTTAATTTATTGAATAATTGCAATGCATTGGTATTGCTAATAAAAGCACCTACTTGCAGATACATAATATATTTGGAATTTTTAGTCGCTGGGGTTTTATTCGATAGATTGCGGATCTTAATTGGTTTTTTAGTTATGGTGGCTTGTCGCGTGTTAAATTTTTTGGGGTCGATAATTTCTACTTCAACGATCCCCGTACCAGTGGCAACGATATTCAGTTTAGTAGCGGCTGCGTATGATAAATCAATAATTCTATTGGCGTGAAATGGTCCGCGATCATTTACCTTGACTATGATGCTACGATTATTTTTAAGATTGGTTACTTTAACATAGCTTGGTAAAGGCAGGTTTTTATGAGCCGCTGTCATGGCATACATATTGTATTTTTCGCCAGAGGAAGTGGAGCGGCCATGAAATTTTTTGCCATACCACGAAGCGATACCTTTTTTGCGATAATTCTTTGCGCTAGCCATTACGTAATAACGTTTGCCATTAACGATATAGGAACTAGGATTGCCCTTGGCACTGCGCGGTTCGGATTTAGGAATGGCATTTTGAATGTGAGTTGCATCAAATCGGCCATGAGGCGCGCTGTCTTTACCCGGAGAAATAGGAATTCCGCGTGAAACACAGCCGCCTGTTGATAGTGCAATAAGGCTTATAAATAAAACATGAGTTTGGCTTTTAGTGAGCATAAAACTTACGTTGTTTTTATAATTGTTCTCTTATGATGCTGGTGCCGGTAAGTATTTTTTAGCTTGTTCGGCATCACGAATATATTCACTTAGCTGAAATACAGACATGGCGTATAAAATGCTGTGGTTATAGCGTGTTATGACATAAAAATTTGTCCAGCCCACCCAGTATTCGGGGCCATCTTTGGTTTCAAATCGCATAAAGCTGCCTTTAATATCTTTAGGCAAATCTTCGGGCAATGCTACGCCGTGCAATAATAAATCTTTTTGAGACCACTGTGGTTTCATGCTTTTGCTTAATAGTTTATTAAAACGATTACCGTAAACTTTTACTTTACTTGCAATAGGTTGATCTTTTTTCCAGCCATGGCGTATAAAGTAATTGCTGACACTGCCGATGACATCATAGCGGTTAGTCCATAAATCGCGTTTGCCATCAGCATCAAAATCAATGGCATATTCTCTAAAGCTGCTTGGCATGAACTGCGGCATGCCCATTGCTCCAGCGTAGGAACCTACTTGCTCTAATGGATTGATTTTTTCATCGCGGGTCATTAATAAAAAATGTTCTAACTCGCTTTTAAAAAATTTACTGCGCGGTGGATATGCAAAGGCAAGTGTTGATAATGAGTCGATGACTGGATAAGAGCCAACATTACCACCGTATCGGGTTTCAACTCCGATAATTGAGACTACAATTTCTGATGGAACACCGTATTTTTCAAACGCTAATTTAAGTATAGAGTTATTTTTTTTATAAAACGCAATGCCGCCTTTTATGCGTTTTTCTGTAACAAAAATTGGACGGTAGTCATACCACGGCTTACCTTCTGCTGGACGTGCAATAGCATCAAGAATGGATTGGTGTTTTTTAGTTTTTTCGAATAGCTTGATTAGGTACTGAGCGTCAAATTGATGTTTGACCGTCATATCGTTAATAAACGATTGCAGTAATTTTGGATCGTCTAACTCTAATGCTGATAATGAATTAATTGCAATCAAATTAAAAACACTTGCAAACATAACAAGTTTGTAAATAAACTTATTTAATTGTTGAGAAAAAGTTTTTAGTAACGGAAAATTTTGAAATTTAATAAATTGTTCTTTCATGACGTCATAAATTTTTTGTGTGTGTGAATAGACATAAGGATACCAAATGCAGCAAATAATGTAACAATTGATGTACCACCGTAACTAACTAACGGCAGTGGAACACCAACAACGGGTAATAGTCCTGAAACCATGCCCATGTTGACATAAACATAGACAAAAAATGTCATTATTAAACCACCCGATAATAATCGGCTATAAGTATCTTGAGCTTGTGTTGCGATAAAACATCCTCGAACGATAATAAATAAATATAATGCCAAAAGCAGTAGGTTGCCAATAAAACCAAATTCTTCACTGTAGACAGAAAAAATAAAATCTGTTTTACGCTCAGGGATAAACTCAAGACGCGATTGAGTACCATTATTCCAGCCTTTACCATACACACCACCAGAGCCAATAGCAATAATGGATTGTATTATGTGATAACCGGATCCGAGTTTGTCACTTTCTGGATTTAGGAAAGTTAACACCCGTTTTTGTTGGTATTCGTGTAGTACATAGTTCCATATGAGCGGTGTACTTGAGGCAAATATCACAAATGTTATGAACATCGTTCGCCAGCGTAAACCTGCCAAAATTAACACAAAAAAACCAGAACAGGCAATGAGTAATGAAGTTCCTAAATCGGGTTGTTTGGCCACCAATAGAGTAGGAATCACCAATATTATGCTTGCAATAAATATTTTAGAACGTGCAGGTGGCAATGGCATGTCGGCAAAATACCAAGCAATCATCATCGGCACGGCTAGCTTCATTATCTCTGATGGTTGAAATCGAAAACCAATGACTAACCAACGTTGTGCGCCTTTACCAATATCACCTAAGGGAGTTAGAACTAAAATTAATAATAATAAGCCGAGCATAAATAACCACGGTGACCATGCTTTTATTGTGTGCGGCGATATTTGGGCAAGTGCAAACATGACCCCAAAGGCAAGTATCAATCTTATTATTTGAGCGTTGATGACATGCATGTTTTGACCAGAAGCACTATACAATATTGTTAGACCTACTCCGGTGAGTGTTAATAGCGCGATTAATAATGGTAGGTCGATATGCATTCGTGAAAACAAACGTTTACCCAAATTGAGTTTGTTCTCATCGACAAAGCTCGAGCTTGAATTAACCTCCATTAATATTTTCCTTGTTTTTATGAAGATGGGTTTTATCTAAGTTTTTTAAATAATAATCCATTACTTTACGTGCAATAGGAGCTGCTATTGAGCCACCGTGGCCACCATTTTCAACGATGACGGCAATGGCAATTTCGGGTTTCTTTACCGGTGCAAACGAGATAAACAAAGCGTGATCGCGTAATTTTTTAGTCACTTTTTCTTCATCGTATTCTTCATCTTGTTTAATGCCAAAAACTTGCGCGGTTCCAGTTTTGCCGGCAATGGTGTAATCTAAATTAACATTTAATCGTCGTGCGGTGCCGCGTAAGCTGTGAATAACGTTTTTCATGGCACTAATAACCGTATCCCAGTGGCCATCACTTTTATGTTGTATTGGTTCTTTGGTTTTACTGCTGATTAATTCTTTCGAGCCAGTTTGGGGATTTTCGATGGCATGTACCAAATTAGGTGTTTTTAGGATACCACGATTGGCTAAGGCTGCCGTGGCATTAGCGAGTTGTATTGGTGTTGTTAAAGTAAAGCCTTGTCCAATACCGGTAATGAGGGTTTCACCCGGAAACCACGGTAATTGTCGAAATTTTTTCTTCCAGGTACGGGAGGGCAATAGACCAGACATCTCACCCCGTAGGTCAATTTCTGTTTTAGCACCAAAACCAAACTGCTTTAAAAAGTGATGGATATTATCAATCCCTAATTGCAAGGATAGGTCATAAAAATAAACGTCACAGGATTCGATGAGTGCCTTGCTTAAATCCGTTTCTTTATGGCCTGTTTTTTTCCAGTCACGATATCGTCGCGGATCACCTTTTAGCATGTAATAACCGGGACATTCGATTTCATCGCTAGACAATACTTGATCCAGCTCTAATCCTGCCAAGGCGATAAAAGGTTTAATTGTTGATCCCGGAGGATACTGGCCTTTTATTGCGCGATTAAATAACGGTTGTTGTGGCGAGCTGCTCAGTTCTCGGTATTGTTTTGTATCGAGGCCATTAACAAATAAGTTCGGATCAAAAGTTGGCATGCTCACTAGTGCCAATATTGCACCTGTTTTAGGAATCATGGCAACTAGCGCACCATTGTTGTCTTTGAATGCTTGTTCTGCTATCGATTGCAAATTGCTGTCTAAGTTTAAATAAAGATTTTTTCCAGGAATGGGTAATTTACGCTCGATAACTTTTAAGACCCGACCTTGGGCATTGGTTTCTACGCGTTGAATGCCAACTGTGCCGTGTAGAATTGATTCGTATTTTTTTTCGATGCCCACTTTACCAATACGGCTGGTGCCACGGTAGTTCGATAATTCTAAGTTGCCTAATTTATCGCTGGTTAAATTTTGCAATTCTGATTCAGAAATAATAGCGGCATAACCAATAACGTGTGAAGCTAATTTTCCAAGAGGATAGTGGCGTGATAATTCTGCTTTAATGAACACCCCAGGTAGTAAATGTTTGTTCACTGCTATTTTAGCAATTTCATCTTCGGACAATCGAAATCGCAGTGGTACTTCGGCAAACTTACGTTGGTGGCGTCTGGATTTTTGAAATCGTCGGATATCTTCTTTGCTTAACTGTACCAACTCGCCGATTTTTGCTAATGTTTTATCTAAATCATCGGATAACTCGGGGATGACATTAAGTCGGTAATTGGGTAAATTTTGTGCCATTACAATGCCGTTACGATCATAAATCAGACCGCGTATCGGGGTGATGGGTAATACACTGAGTCGGTTATTTTCAGATTGAGTGGTGTAATATTGATTGTTAAATATTTGTAAATAAGCAAACTTGGCAATTAATACCGAGAGTAATATAACCACGATGACCAATAAAGCGATGATACGTTGGTTTATTAACTGCGATTCACGAATGTGATCTTTAATAGCAGAAACCGCAGCACGACGCACCATATTATTAAGCTACTCGATTTTGGCGTCGAATGAAACGCATCATTAAAAATATCCACGGCCAACTAGCTGCGGTGCTTAATGCGGGCAATAACATTAACCAGAGGTCGGTTTCATTACCGGTCATGCCTTTAATCCAATTAATTAAAATAATTTGTGTTGTCACTAGCATGAAAATGGTTAATGCTTGCTGATGTAATGGCGAAATACGAACGCGCTGATGTACCTTTAATGTTATGTAGCCAGTGATGGCAAAGGCTAATGCATGCTGTCCGAGCAGGGTGCCGAGAACAACATCGAGAATTAAGCCTAAAAACCAGCCGGTGCTAACACCAATTCGTTGTGGCAAGGCTAAACACCAATAGACATAAACCATAAACAGCCATTCAGGACGGGCATAAGCTAGTGATTCGGGCAGTGGTATTATCGTTAATATAATAGCAATCAAAAACGAAATGATAATAGTACCGCCACCACGATGTTTTAAGATAGTCATGGTAAATCCTGCTTAGTATTTTGAGTTAGTGGTTTAACCGACTTAATTCGAGGCCAAATTAATAATACTTGTCGTCCCTGAGTTAAATTTGCGGTGGGTTCTGCAATGATTTTGGCAAAGGGTAAGCTAGGGTCAATACTAATTTCTCTCACTTTTGCAGCAGGATAACCCGTTGGATAAACTCCACCTAAACCCGATGTAACCAGTAAGTCACCAACTTTAATATCGGCATTATTGGGCAAATAGGGAATTTCTAATGGTGAACTGGGTAGTCCGGTGCCCACCAAAATTGTGCGTAAACCATTACGATTAATTTGAACCGGTAAAGTATGACTTGGATCAGTGATAAGAATGGCAACACTGTTTAAAAGATCCGTGTAGGTAATTTGTCCCATAACTCCTTGAGCATCAATTAGTGGTAACCCCGGTTTAACTTTATAACCTGGTTCGGCTTCATCGAGCGAACCTTTGTCGAGTCGAATAAGTCGTTTATGAGGATCCAGCGCAACTGAAATTATTTCTGCCACTAATTTTTTTTCACCCACTTTTTTGGATGATTGCAGCAACTCTCTAAGTCGAATATTTTCCGCTTGTAGTGACGCTAATTTTTGAATCTGCATTTCGAGAAAGTTATTTTGGGTTCGGAGCGTATTATTTTGTTCTTGCAAGGTGTCGCGAGTCACAAAAGTGTCGGATGCCCAGCTGCTGATCTCGGATGGCAGATTAACGATGTAATTCAAAGGGTATACTATTAACGTGAGTGCAGCTCGGACGTTATCAACGGCACGATAACGATGATCCATTACCATTAGAGTAACTGATAACACGATGAGTATAATCAACCGTGTTCCAATTGACGTTCCTTGAATAAATAGAAGTTTAATTGGCTTTAGCCTGTTGTAATAGCGTCAAATAGTATTATATAGCATTATTGATAGTGTACATGAGAAATTTTAAAAGACAAAAATTCACCGAATTTTTGGAGCTTAACAATATTGAAGCATCAGATTCTAGCAGTATTAAACGGGCTTAACAGTCTATAGGGTATAGGCTGAAATAAATACGCTATTCTACGCTGAAAAGATCACCACCATGTTCGTCAATCATTTCAAGTGCCCGGCCACCGCCTCGAGCAACACAGGTAAGCGGATCTTCGGCAATAATAACGGGTAGTCCGGTTTCTTCCATTAATAAGCGATCTAAATCGTCTAATAAGGCACCGCCACCAGTTAATACCATGCCACGTTCAGCAATATCTGAGGCAAGTTCTGGTGGGGTTTGCTCTAATGCGGTCTTAACAGCACTAACAATACCAGATAGAGGTTCTTGCAAAGCTTCTAAAATTTCATTGCTATTTAACGTAAAGCTACGTGGAATACCTTCGGCTAAATTACGTCCGCGAACTTCCATTTCTTTTAATTCATTACCGGGATAAGCGGTACCCACGGTTTGTTTAATGCGTTCAGCAGTAGATTCACCGATTAAGCTACCATAATTACGTCGAACATAATTAATAATGGCTTCATCAAATCGATCACCACCAATTCGAACGGAGGCAGAATAAACAATTCCACTCAACGATATAACGGCAACCTCGGTGGTACCGCCACCAATGTCCAAAACCATTGAGCCGCTGGCTTCACTGATGGGCATGCCAGCACCAATCGCGGCAGCCATGGGTTCTTCAATTAAAAATACCTCACGAGCGCCCGCGCCAGCTGCAGATTCTCGAATAGCACGACGTTCAACTTGGGTGGAACCACAAGGAACACAGATTAAAACTCGAGGGCTAGGACGAAAAAAACGCGTTTCATGCACTTTTCGGATAAAATGCTGTAACATTTTTTCAGTAATGGTGAAATCAGCAATCACACCATCTTTCATTGGGCGGATAGCGACGATATTTCCAGGAGTACGACCTAACATTTGTTTGGCTTCGGTTCCTACTGCAGCGATACTTTTAGGACCACCCGGACCGCGTTCTTGTCGAATAGCGACAACGGAAGGTTCATTTAACACAATGCCTTCACCACCACGTACATAAATTAGGGTGTTAGCGGTGCCAAGATCGATAGAAATGTCGTTGGAAAATAATCCTCGTAAGCGGTCAAATACCATATTATGTACAATGTCCTGAGTGTAAAATTGTTATTATTAGAAAACACGTACTTTACTCAAATTTAACTACTTTGGGCAAGTTACGAACTATGTTAATGTTAATATTTTGCCAACTATACCTAATAAATTAAAGTAATGGAGAAAATTCATGTCATTAGACAAAACTGACATAGAAAAGATAGCGCATTTAGCGCGACTTGGCATCGATGAGGCTGATATCCCCAATTATGCTAAAAATCTATCCAATATTCTCGATTTAGTCGAACAAATGAATGTTGTGGATGATAGCAATGTTTCTCCAATGGCACATCCGATGGATGCCGAGCAACGTTTACGCGAAGATATTATCACCGAAACCAATCAACGTGAAAAATTTCAAACCATTGCGCCAAATGTGCAAGATGGTCTGTATTTGGTTCCCAAAGTTATTGAGTGATAACAGCGTCAACGCAGATTAACCCGAACAATAATCAAGAATATTTGACAGTTAAAACGGACAATAAAGTAATGCACAGCAAAACAATCGCCGAGCTCAGTTACATGCTCGCTAATAAAGAATGCTCAAGTGAAGAACTTGTGCAATCTTCGCTTAGCCGAATAAAACAATACGATCCAACGTTAAACTCCATGATAACCGTTACCGAGGAACTGGCATTAACACAGGCGCGAGCAGCCGATGCCTTGCGCGCTCAAGGTAAGGCACAGCCGCTAACGGGAATTCCTTTGGCTCAAAAAGATATTTTTTGTACCGACGGTGTGAAGACTAGCTGTGGCTCAAAAATGTTGGATAATTTTATCTCACCTTACGACGCCACTGTAATTTCAAACTTTAATAACGCCGGTGCCGTGATGTTGGGCAAAACCAATATGGACGAATTTGCAATGGGCTCGTCAAACGAAACCAGTTTTTACGGTGCCGTAAAAAACCCATGGGATGTGAACACTGTGCCAGGTGGTTCATCGGGTGGCTCTGCTGCTATTGTTGCGGCACGATTAGTTGCCGGTGCCACGGGCACCGATACCGGTGGTTCTATTCGACAACCCGCATCATTGTGTGGCATCACCGGATTAAAACCAACCTATGGTCGCGTTTCGCGTTATGGCATGATTGCTTTTGCATCGAGTTTAGATCAAGCCGGACCAATGACTCAAACAGCACATGATGCCGCGCTATTATTAAACGTGATGGCCGGTTTTGATGAACGCGATTCTACCTGCATTGATAAAGCCGTGCCGGACTATACGGCTAAATTAAATGACAGCCTTAAAGGTTTAAAAGTAGGATTACCAAAAGAATACTTTAACGAGGGGCTCGATGCTGATGTTGCGCGTGTTGTTCAAGCCGCACTAGATGAATATAAAAAATTAGGTGCTCAATTGATTGATATCAGTTTACCTAACAGTCATTTGGCCGTTCCAGCCTATTATGTTGTTGCGCCAGCCGAGTGTTCATCAAATTTATCACGCTTTGATGGTGTGCGTTATGGTTATCGATGTGACAAGCCAAAAGATTTAGATGACTTGTATACCCGCTCGCGTGGTGAAGGTTTTGGGCCAGAAGTAAAACGACGTATCATGATTGGTGCTTATGCCTTATCGTCGGGATATTATGATGCCTATTATATTAAAGCCCAAAAAATGCGTCGCCTTATAAGTGACGATTTTACTAAAGCCTATGAAAAAGTTGATGTTATCATGGGGCCAACGACACCAACCACCGCCTTTAAATTGGGCGAAAAATCCAATGATCCGGTGACCATGTACCTATCCGATATTTACACCATTGCCGCAAACCTTGCCGGTTTACCAGGCATCTCGATACCAGCAGGTTTTAGCAATAATATGCCGGTTGGTTTGCAAATAATTGGTAACTATTTTCAAGAGTCAACATTACTCAACGTGGCACATCAATATCAGCAACAAAGCGAATGGCACAAAGCCATTCCTGAGCTATATAAATAAATATCGATACATATAGGTAAAATATTATGGAATGGGAAACAGTTTTAGGATTAGAAATTCACACGCAACTCGCGACTAAAACAAAAATATTTTCAGGTGCAGCAACACAGTACGGAGCGCAAGCAAATACCCAAGCCTGTGCAGTGGATTTAGCCTTGCCCGGAATATTGCCGGTATTAAATCATTCTGTGTTAAACATGGCAGTTAAATTTGGTTTAGCCATTGATGCCCACATCGAAAAAAAATCGGTGTTTGCTCGTAAAAATTATTTTTATCCAGATTTACCAAAAGGTTACCAAATAAGCCAAATGGATTTACCCATTGTTGGTATTGGTAAAATTAAAATTGAATTAGCCGATGGCAGCCGTAAAACAGTTGGTATAACTCGGGCTCATTTAGAAGAAGATGCTGGTAAATCCTTACACGAAGACTACCAAGGTATGACCGGAATCGATTTAAACCGCGCCGGTACACCATTATTAGAAATAGTATCCGAGCCTGATATGCGCTCAGCTGAAGAAGCCGTAGCGTATATGAAAAAAATTCATTCACTGGTTCGTTATTTAGAAATAAGCGATGGCAACATGCAGGAAGGATCGTTTCGTTGTGATGTAAACGTATCAGTCCGTCCAAAAGGACAAAAAGAATATGGCACTCGTGCCGAATTAAAAAACATTAACTCATTCAAATTTGTTGAAAAAGCAATTGCCGTCGAAGTTGAACGACAAATTGATATTATCGAATCGGGCGGTACCGTTAAACAAGAAACGCGTTTATACGATGCCAATAAAAATGAAACACGTCCCATGCGTTCTAAAGAAGAAGCAATGGACTACCGCTATTTTCCCGATCCCGATCTGTTGCCCGTTCATGTCGATGAAGCAAGCATTGCCGCAATTCGTGAAACCTTACCAGAATTACCCGACGCTAAAAGAATTCGTTTTGAATCGGAGTTTGCGCTTTCAAGTTATGATGCCAATATTTTAACACTTAGCCGTGACGTAGCCGACTACTTTGAAACAGTTGCTTTAAAAACCAATGATGCCAAATTGTCAGTCAATTGGGTCAATGGCGAATTGTCAGGCATCTTAAACAAAGAAAACAAATCTATTTCAGATAGTCCGGTTACGGCCGAAATGTTAGCCGGCTTAATTAACCGAATTAAAGACAATACTATTTCTGGTAAAATAGCCAAAGAAGTCTTTGCGGCAATGTGGGCTGGAGAGGGTGATGCCGATAAAATTATCGACAAAAAAGCTCTAAAACAAATAACCGATACAGGTGCCATTGAAGCCATTGTTGATGACATCATTGCAGCCAATCCTGCACAAGTTGAGCAATTTAAAGCTGGCAAAGAAAAAGTATTGGGTTTCTTCGTTGGCCAAGCAATGAAGGCCTCAAAAGGTAAAGCCAATCCTGCGCAGTTAAACGCGTTACTCAAACAAAAACTCAGTTAGTGACACGCTGCACACAAGCTAACACGGTTACTTAAAAATATTTGAAATTTATAATAACTTAACTAATCTTTGATATATGCCTGATTCATTACAACGATTCATCTTTGAAAATGCTAATATTCGAGGTGAAATCGTCAAACTTGATGCCACATGGCAAGCGATATTATCGCGTCATGATTATCCTCAATCCGTTCAAACATTACTGGGGGAAATGATGGTTGCTGCGGCACTGTTATCTGCCACATTAAAATTCAATGGTAAATTAATCATTCAAATTCAAGGTGGCCATCCCATAAAACTAATGGTGGTGGAATGCGATAGTAATAATCATCTACGTGCCGTGGCACAGTATGATGATGATATTCAAGCTAGCACAAAATTATCTGAATTGGTTGGGGCCGGTAAACTCGTTATCACTTTAGATCCGGCAACCGGTGGTGAACGTTATCAAAGCATTGTTGACATCACAGGAGAATCATTAGCCGATGCCATCACTGATTACTTAGTTCGTTCCGAACAACTTGATACCAATATTTGGCTAGCAGCCAATTCAAAATATGCCGCAGGTTTGCTCATTCAAAAACTACCAAACGACTCGGCAAGCTTAGCCAAAAAAGAACCAAGCAACCAACCTAACATAAGTAACATCGAAACCAATGATCAAGATACATGGAACAGAATTCAACACCTCTCATCAACCATAACAAATGATGAACTGCTCAATATCTCAGAACAAGAAATCATCCACCGTTTATATCACGAAGAAGACGTGCGAGTATTCGACAAAGAACCCATCTCATTTCGCTGCACTTGCTCACGCGAACGAGTTGCAACGATGTTACGCAGCTTAGGCAGTAAAGAAGTAGTAAGCATTATCGAAGAACAAAAAATTATTAAAGTCGCTTGTGAATTTTGTAATCAAAAATACGAATTTGATTCAGTCGATTCTGAACAATTGTTTGCGTCTGATATCCCTCATACAACAACCTCTACCAAGCATTAAAAAAATTAAACGTTTTTTAGACCGTCACCTAAAGCCGTTATTCCGATGATTTTTTGAGCCGGAATCCCAAGTTTCATCATCCAAATATGATCGCATGACGGGATGTCGCATTTATAACGAATAGTTAGTTTAGTATTATTTAACTAATTGTAACTAACAGCACATATTTCTCTGTTAAAACCACTTTATACTACGACAGGAAATAATAAGTAGTGTTACATAATAATTATAGGTAGCATAAGAAGTATCCTAGATGCTGTTACTCAGTCAAGTTCGTTAAAATCTTTCCTGTGTTAAGTCATACTAACCAGATAGAAAGACTGGATTCTAAAATTATAAAATTAAGTTAATTGATTATTGATCGGGAGATGATTATGCAGGGTGTGCAGGGTGGTTTACGGCTTATAGTTCAACAACAAAATAGATTAAATGTTTTATTATTAATCTTCATTTCTATCTCATTCATTTCCTGTGGTGGTGGCAGTGGCAGCAGTGTGCCCCCACCACCTCCGCCTCCTACTAATATACTTAAAACCGCAAGTTATGCTAATACGACTTGTGCGATTAACGCGGTTAATGCTGAAACACAAGGGGAGCTAACGTGTTGGGGACAAATTCCGGACATTGCAGTTACCGATGCTCTATCAGGAACAACAACACGCAGTTATCGTGTGGTGGCAAAACCGGAGCTAATGTCTAGTGATGCTAATTGGGTAGATGTTGCTGTGGGGCGCGATCATATTTGTGGAATTAAAGGTGTTGCAGGTAACAATAGTTTACACTGTATGGGTTGGAATAACGTTGGTCAGTTGGGCTTAGCTTTAATTGACAATAAATTTACGAGTTACACCAGAGATAAATTTACTCCTTCAATGGTTCTAGTGAATGATACATCCTCGTGGATCAGTCTATCTGCTGCTTTGGATCATACTTGCGGAATTTATAATGCCAAAACTTTAAAATGTTGGGGCGCTAATCGTTTTGGTGTTCTTGCACAAAATGTACCCGATACTCAACCTGGTGCTGTTCTTAGGTTGAATGTGTTTACTGAAATTGAAAAAGTCAATAGTGTACTTAAAAGTGCCACTGCTGTTGACGGTGGCTCGTGGGATAAAGTGAGCACGAATGATTTTCATACTTGTGGAATTAAACTCGATAATAGTCTTTGGTGTTGGGGGCGTAATAATGTGAAACAGTTAGGTTTTGCGTCAACACCTGAAATTTCATTTATGCAGTTTGTGACGCAAGTTAGTCCGCCACTAACCGTCGATTCAAATCAACAATTATTATTTGATCCTTTAACTGATGTTTGGATTGATGTTTCTGTGGGTGCAGCGCAAAGTTGCGCCATATCTGCAAAGCGAGATGCTCCTGCAAAGCAAGGAAAATTATGGTGTTGGGGAAACAATTCTTTTCGTGAATTGGGTTTACCGCTGAGTGCTGCGGAAGTTTCTAATAAAGATTTGCCTAGTTTAAATCCAATTGGCTCAGCATCGGATTGGGTTAAGGTTGTTGCTGGCCGAGCCCAAACCTGCGCAATAAATAATATTGGTGAAACATTTTGTTTTGGTTATGATGCACCAGTACAGTTTAGCGGTTTTGGTTACCAAGTAACGGCTGTTGGTGGCCAAAATAGTGATTGGCAATCAATTACTTTGGGGTTTAATCATGCCTGTGGAATTAAGCTGGTAAATAGTGAAAACAAATTGTTTTGTTGGGGACAACAACAATATTCACAACTAGGAACAGGTTTTAGTTATAATAGTTTAATTCCAAATTTAGTTGTGGCTGATAGCATTCCTGTTGATGATCCCTATGTTTGGAAACAACTTGATACCGGTAGTACGCATAGTTGTGCGATAAAAAATGATGACACTTTATGGTGTTGGGGGCGAAGTTATTCAGGGCAATTAGGACTTGGAAATGTATTACCAAATACAACTTTACAACAAGTTCAACCCAATACAAAGTGGCTTGAAGTTAAAAGCAATTTTCGAACTACTTGCGCAAGAAAAGTAGATAATACGTTATGGTGTTGGGGGTTTAATCAACGAGCGCAACAAGGTAATGGTTCTAGAATTAATTCGTTTTCCCCCGTTAAAACAAAAGGAGCTGTCAGTGAGAATAATTGGACAGGTCTTTTTGTTGGTGATTTTTTTAGTTGCGCACAACAAGGTGATCAAACCGTGTGGTGTTGGGGCTCTAATTCATTTGGTCAGATAGCCCAAGCGCCTAATACACCTCCGGCTATCACTTTTATTGCAGAAAAAACACCTATTTCTCCTACTATTTCATGGATAGCTGGCAAGGTTTTTACAGGCAGCCGAGCTGCTTGCGCAATAAGCATTGATCAAAACTTATATTGTTGGGGTGATAATAGTTTTGATCGAATTGATAATATAAATACTGGAAAAGTTGTCGTTAGCACGCCAAAATTGATTCCTCCACCGGCTAATGAAGAGGTATGGATTTCAGCACATATCGGGGGCAACCCTTTAGTTGAACAATTAAGTGGTGGTAAAGGTCCTGTTGTGCAGCAAACTAATGGTAGTTTTATTTGCGCTCTTTCTGGTCAAGTTATTGATTCAACCGAAGGAACGTTGTGGTGTTGGGGTGATAATGCGTTTGCCGCATTAGGTGCCACAACTCCCAATCGAACAATTCCAGTTACTGCGCCAATTAAGGTTAGCACTGATAGCAATTCAGTAACACAATGGCGGCAAGTGAGTGTGAATGACAATAATGTTTGTGCGATTAAAAATGATGGTACATTATGGTGTTGGGGTGGCTCTAATTCTCAAGGAGAGTTGGGCATAGGTTCTACCATTAGAGCAGTTATACCAACCCAAGAAGCAACAAAGTCAACAGATTGGGTTGCAGTTAAAACAGGCGGTCATCATACTTGTGGTTTGCAATCGCAAAATGGTAAAACAAATTATTCCCTATGGTGTTGGGGTGGCACATCGTATGAGCGTCAACTTGGTGATAATCGTTTAGTAGATTTAACACCTAAGCGCATTCAATAATAAATAATAAGTTTTGCTCGCCAATAAAATAGTTTGTGAATATTAAAAAATAAATATTTGGATTATATTGATGAAATTTACTTTAATTAGTAGCCCTTAAAAAGAGGAGAGCTAATCGACTAGAAATAATATAAATTTCTGGTCGATAGGGCGAAAAGCAATGCGCCGGTGATATCCTTGTGGGGTAGGGTTATTATGGAAAAGCGGTTTATTATTGAAAAGCGGTTTATTATTGAAACCATTAATGTTCAATTAGAGAGAATTTCTTAATTTATTGTATATATTTATGTTTAATTCATTTTGTTGAAGTATACTTCTACACAGTGATTTAAAGTAAAAATTTTTTCATGCTTGCCGATAAGCATTGCTAAACTTAATATTAGATATTTAATTGATGTTAATTTAATTATTTAGCATGGTAACTCGGATGAATTTAATTTATTAATTTCAGCTCAAGAGTTAAGCGAATGAAAAAATTAATCGTCATGTTAATTTTATTGCTATTATTTGATACAATCATAACACTTTATCATAACCGTTCAATTTTAAATTTAGCTGAATTTATTCATTTAGATAAAGTCGTTAAAAATACATCGGATCACTCTATTGCCCTTTATCCCATAAAAGACGGAACGAGTCACGGTGCTGTCGATATGGCAGCATATTCAACACTTTCTTATCAGTATTCTGGGAAATCCAGTAAATGGCAATATATTCGTCTTAATAATCATACTTACTCTATTAGAAGTAAGCACGTTGATATTGGATATGAATTTTATAATGTGTTTATTCAACATAATTGGGTTAACGTGGTTTTAAATGGCATAGCATTAATAGCGCTTTCGTTAATAACTCTTTTGTTGTCTAAAAACAAACATAAACAAACTAAAATATCTTTACAAGAAAGTAATGAAAATTATAAGGATGAGGTGAGTTTTTATAAAAAACAAGCTACTGACATTTCTAGTGAATATCAAATATTAAGTGGAAAATTTAAACAATACCATGATAAAAAAGAAAAAGAACGTTATAAGCAGCAGTTAAAAGATTTATTTGAAAAAGAATCTACTGCTCGCTATAAAACAACACTAGCTGAAATGCAATCATCATATTCCACGCTATCAACAAAATTTAAAAAAATAAAGCAAGAGGCTGCTATTTTTGGTATTAATTTTGATGATCCTATTTATGAACGGTTATTAAAAGGCCGACGTTACGAAATTTGTGTTGCAAGGAATTTAGTTAAAAATAATAAATTTTCAATACTAGAATGGACTCCTGATAAAGGTTTTGATACTGGTATTAAAGTTGAATCGAATGGTAATCCTGATTTAGTCATTAAAAATCAGTCAGGTTATGAGTTTGCTATTGAGTGTAAGTATCGTTCAGGGTGCTATCGTAGAGAAATAAAAGATGAAATTAGCTGGGGAGCGCTCTATCAAGCTAAGCGTTATCAATATTTTTCGAGTAAAAGAAATATACCGGTTTACATTGCCTTAGGTTATCTTGGTGAACCGACTATGCCAAAGAAACATTTTTTAATATCGCTCGAAAAATTATTATTGAATTCAAGAGAAGATAATTATTATAAAAAAGCTACACAAGTTATTATTAATGAAAGTGTCCTGTACGATAATTTAGTGCGCGGTGGAAAATATTCTCAATATTTACAGACTCAGGAAAATTTATAAAACTTGTTAATTAGCACTAAGGTGAATGCTTGGGTGTGGAACAATACTTTACTCCTGATGGAAATACCTTAGCCGTGGGAGAGTTTTTTAGTGATCCGCCTAGTGTAGTTGATGTTGGAGTAGTAAGCATTTTTGATTTAGGAAATTTACCGTGAATGTAATTGACAATATTTATTGATAGGTCATAGTAATACCAATATCAATACCTTATCTATAGGGATAGTTTTAGGCCAGAAAATACAAATGCTTATTTATCGTAATTGTATAGAGCTGTTCCCTATTAAACCAATGAAGAAATAATCAATTAACTATTATAGAAATATTTTATTAAATTACTCTTATTCTTAAAAATAATATTATCGTAATCTCCTATTAGAACTTTTTACCAGCAACGATACTATAGAAATAGTTTATCAAATTATTTTAATATAATTTTGTGAAAGATACATCCTGTCATCTCCTTTAAATTTCCTCATTTAACTAATTTGAGTTTAGCAGAGCTTTGTGGGTTAAAAACTACCCAACGCTATTTATCATATTTTTTAAGTAAAAGTATTTGATTTTGTTATTTATTATTTATTATTTTGAGCGTGAAAGCAGGGTGCATAATGACCCGCTGGTGTTATGCCGTTATTGAGTTAAATGGTTTTATTCAACAGCTTACGAGTAACAATAGCGTTGGCACTAATGTTGCTATCACTAACTGTAGTGAATAGCTAAATATCGAGGTTTGTCATGAATGTCACAAATTGATGATAGCACTACGACGTTAGTGCAACAAATAGCGGATTATTTAGCAAGACATCCACATGCAGCAGATACTGTAGAAGGGATAGCTAGGTGGTGGTTGCCGCAACAGCCGGGAGTTAGATCAGTGGAAAGGGTCTCAAGGAGCTTGGAATACATGCTAAAAAATAATTTAATTAGCCGAAGGACTTTATCTGATGGACGAGAAATTTACACGACGACGAAATAAGGTTTAGCAAAGATGATTGTTGAAGCAACAACATTAGTTTTGGCGCAATTAAATAAATACATTCATCGTATTGATGATAGTCCGCTTGGTACCACGGATGTAGTTGTTTATGGCAACATTGCTCAGTTAGATAATGGTGCGGTATCGGGTGAGTTAGAAAATAAAGTTGTATTAACATTAATTAATTTTAGTGAAGAAGCGGCTTTACGAAATGGACAAAATTACACCCGCAGTTCGTTTGATACGGTAAATTATCATAATCCAGATTTATATTTGAATATCGTTTTATTGTTTAGTGCTAATTATACTAATTATAGTACGGCACTACGACGTTTAAGTCAGGTGATTACTTTTTTTCAAGGACAAACTAAATTTACAAGTTCAAATTCCCCAGGTGTGTTGCAAAATATCCCTATAACGAGTGATATTTCAGTTACGCTGGATTTACTGTCGTTGAGCTTTGAAGAAGTTAATCACCTTTGGGGCTCCTTAGGTGGTAAGCAATTACCATTTTCTGCTTATCGTGCGCGTTTAATTCGTGTTCATAGTGAACGGATATTGGATGCTGGTGGTTATATTTCTGAAATTGACGTGATTGCAGGAGATGCGGTTAAATGAGCAAGTATGTAAAACTCTTTGAAGTTAAGATTCTTCATGATTATTTTTTGAATTTGGGTGCGATACCTCATGAAGCACTTTTTGATTCTATTAGAGAAGATGCTCAGGATAATTATTTATTAAACCAGTATGTTGCTATATTTCCAACAGCCAATTCTAATAAAATATTAGCAGGGCAACAAATGTTATTTCGTACAACATCTGATGGTTTTTTTGTTGCTGTTCGAGTTGATGACACAGCTGACGATATTCGTCCCTTAATTTCTTTGGCAAATAATTTCAAATTAGAGTTTGCATTAAAAGTTATAGACGCTCGTTTTTTTAATTACACCGCATTAAAGAGCACGTCCCCAGATTTTTATTTATTTAAAAATAATTCAAGCAATAGTGTTGCTAACGAACTTTTTTTAAGTAAAGCCGTGGCGGAATTTGATCCAGATAGTGTTTATGAAGCCGATCAAATTTATGTTTCGGATTCTGGATCTAGTATTAATTTATTTCGCGCAATACGCGAAACGGGGCCAGCTATTACACCAATTGCAGCAGATTGGGAGTTAGTGCCGCACAATACTTATGATGCTGCTATTTCTTATAACATTGATGCAATTGTATTGTCAGAAAATAAACTATATCGAGCCTTGGTAGCTGATCCTGCTGATGATTTAGCTGATGGCAGTCAATGGTTGCAGTTTTCGGCCTTGGCCAACCAATATGTAACACCATTAGATGCAATAACAACCTATAGCAAAAATATTAATTTGGATGTTGGTTTACATGCGTTGTCACAAATTACCGTTAAAATCACCCGAAATGGTGAAACAGATATACTTTGGCAAAATCAATTTATCAACGAAACATCTGTGTTACAAACTGTGCAATTAAATCTACAAAGTCTGGCAACAGGGCATTTTCAATTAGCGTTGTATGATAATAGTAATTCAGAACTAAGCAATTCACGTTTGGATTTTTATTTAAGTGCAAAAGCCATTAGCGATAATTGGTTTGGAATGATCCACATTGCAGCAGGTGAAGATGACTTTGCACTGTTAGCTGATGATGGTTCATTGCGTTCACCTGAATATAAAATTCGTTTTATGAATAGAGCTTCTCGTTGGCGCTATATTTTTCCACAAAAGCAAACTGTTGGAACAGGAGCCGAAGTTATGGTTGAAGATAGTAATGATCAAATATTAGTAACAGAATTACCAAGACCATTAACGCAATTTGGTGATGGTGTTGTTTTGCAAGCAGACTTGTCTGAAACAGCAGAAATTTCTGAAGAAGTTATTTTGCCAAAACCAGAAATAAATCGTATCCGGTACCAAAATTCACAATGGTTTTCCGAGATATTCATGTTTAATTTAACACTATAAAACAAGAAGCTAATATGAGCGTAAATTATAAAACACCTGGCGTATACATAGAAGAAATATCCAATTTCCCACCATCGGTTGTTGCAGTTGAAACAGCGATACCAGCGTTTATTGGTTACACTGAAAAAATTGACTACACTGGTGAAAGCTTACTCAATAAACCAGTGGAAATTAGTTCATTACTTGATTATGAAAATATATTTGGTTTAGCACCGAGCATTGGAGCATTTTCAGTAACAGTAGATGCTGATGGTAATGTTAACGGAGATATTGCTGACCCAAACGAGGCAGCGACCGCACGCTATCGAATGGCAAACGCGTTAAAACATTTTTATCGAAATGGTGGTGGGCGTTGTTACATTATTTCGATGGGTGATTATTCAGCGAGTATCATAAATTCGGATATTGCTGCGGCTCACTTATTGGCACTGGATGTTTTATCAAAAGAAGATGAACCTACCTTAATAGTTTTTCCTGATTTAAGTGGCATGGTAGCAACATTAGTGGGGGATGCCACAGCCGATGCAATTGCGATAGCAAATGTTCGAGCGAGTTATCATGGTGTGCTTATTCAAGCGTTAAATCAATGTGCAGCATTAGGCGACCGGTTTCTTATCGCCGATTTATGGGATGGCGATCAAGCTGGGCTTGATGGTATAACGGCATTGCGCAATGGCATGGGGACACGCAATTTAAAATACGGTGCAGTGTACCATCCTTACATTAATACCACACTAGCATGGCGTTGGGATTTTGATAACATAACCATCTCTCAATTAGCCAGCCGAGCTGACGATGGTAGTTTGATTCAGCCCGGAGCTTTTAACACAGTGAGTATGACGGATTTAAAAGACCATGCGGTGAATGCAAATCCAACCATATACGGTAATGTGCGAGTGGTGCTAGATAGGTTTAGTGTGAGATTGCCACCTGCTGCTGCAATAGCTGGAGTCTATACCAGTGTTGATAATACCCGCGGGGTTTGGAAGTCACCTGCAAATGAAAGCTTAACAGCAATACGATCATTAACAGTTGATATTGATAATAGTTTAAATGATGTCATGAATATCGATACTACTGGTAAATCAATAAATCCAATTCGTCAATTCAGTGGCCGAGGAAATATTGTTTGGGGCGCACGAACTTTGGCTGGTAATGATAATGAGTGGCGTTATATTTCGGTGCGCCGATTTTTTAATATGGTTGAGGAGTCTGTTAAAAAATCCACTGAACCTTTTGTTTTTGAACCTAACGATGTTAATACTTGGGTTAAAGTGAAAGGCATGATTCAAAATTTTTTGATATTGCAATGGCGTGCAGGAGCCTTGGTTGGCGCAAAGCCAGATGATGCGTTTTATGTGCAGGTTGGTTTAGGTTCAACCATGACAGCGCAAGATATTCTTGAGGGTCGAATGAATGTTGAGATTGGTATGGCTGTTGTACGTCCTGCTGAATTCATTATTCTTAAATTTTCACACAAAATGCAAGAGTCATAATTTAGATCGTGATGAATAGAAAAATAACCAACTTTAGGAAAATTAGACATGGTATATAAAACCCCAGGTGTTTATGTAGAGGAGATAGCATCTTTTCCTGCTTCGGTCGTTCCCGTTGAAACAGCAATACCGGCATTTGTTGGTTATTGTGAAAAAGCACAAGATGAAAATGCAAGCAATCTAAGCTTTAAACCAACAAGAATAAACTCATTACTCGAATATGAAACATTATTTGGTGGAGATTATGTACCAAATAGTTATGTTGTAAAATTGAATACTGCAGCTAACAACGAAGTCATTTTTACCGAGCCCCGCGACGTTTCAAATGTCCAGCGTCGTTATTATCTTTATAATTGCATTAAGCATTTTTATCAAAATGGTGGCGGTGCGTGTTATATCGTATCCGTTGGTTCGTATGCAACGGCACCCATATATGGTGATACGACAACACCATTGGGCTTGCTTGGTGGTTTAGCACAACTAAAAAGCTTTGATGAACCAACTTTACTATTATTCCCTGATGCTGTGTCTTTAACGGCTGCTGAATTAGGTAATATTCAAAAATCGGCCTTAACTCAATGCGCAGATTTGCAAGATAGATTTGTTATCATGGATTTAAAATATGGTGATAAAGACAAAACAATTGCATTAGATCCGGTTGCTATTTTTCGTCAAGAAACAGGAACATCAAACTTAAAGTATGGTTCGGCTTATTATCCTTGGTTACAAACTATTTATGGTCAGACGGTGTCGTTTAGACAACTTTCTTTTATTGATAACGCAGATGTTGTTATTCCGAGTGCGACTATTGATAGCTTTACTGGCGATGCAAGCTTGGATGCATTAACCACTGATTCTCGTTCAGCTAATGCTAATGTAGCAATTGTTGTTGCTGCTGTTGTTGATATCTTACCGGCTGGTTTTTCGATAAGTTTAACACGTGATAATTTTAATGCCCTGTCAGCGCATTATGGGGTTTTATTTGATGCCTTGCGTGCGACTTTAGGAGGCACTTTAGACTCGGTTCGCACTGCATTTGGCGAAGTTGTATTTCTTCCTGGGGCAATTGCATTAGCATTTGAAATTTTGCGTGATACTCCCTTTCCAGATGAACCTGAATTAGCTCAAATTATTTCGGATTTAAGTACTGATACATCCTTGGTAGCGGTAATTAAAGATTTAGTTTCTTTTGAGAAAAATGCCCATGTTCGAGGAGCTGTTGCTGCTGGACGCAGTGTTGCTAATGTTGAGACGGATTATGCTTCTCTTAATGGCACACCGTGGATTTTACCAGAGTTAGACGTTAGTAGTATTGCAACAAATGCTGAAAGTTTTGGTGCAAGCACAGCCGAGCGGGCGGTGAATGCAGCGGCAGTGTTGCAAGGATTGATGAATAAACTTGCCGTTGGAGTTTTATCGGTATTTGAGTCAGCAGAATTTTTGGCTTATGAAGCTGAAAAAAAATTATTTTCACAACATCCCATTTTTTCAGCAATTTTTGCACAAATTCAAAAAACCATGAAAATATTACCAAGCAGTGGTGCAATAGCCGGTGTTTATGCCTCGGTTGATCGTACACGTGGGGTTTGGAAGGCTCCGGCTAATGTTTCCTTGGCCGATATTAGTGGCCCGACCGTTAAAATTAACGATGCTGATCAAGGTGACTTAAATGTTCATACAACAGGTAAGAGTATAAATGCAATTCGTGCTTTTGCAGGAAAGGGTAGTTTGGTATGGGGTGCGCGTACATTAGATGGTAATAGTAATGAGTGGCGTTATGTTTCAGTTCGACGGTTTTTTAATATGGCCGAAGAGTCTATTAAAAAAGCAACTGTACCATTTACCTTTGAACCCAATGATGCAAATACATGGGTGCGTGTTCGAGCAATGATTGAAAACTTCCTAAGCTTGCAATGGCGAGCAGGAGCGTTAGTGGGTGAAAAAACCAGTAATGCATTTTATGTCAAAGTAGGGCTAGGTGAAACCATGACCGCACAAGACATTCTTGAAGGGCGTTTGATTATAGAAATTGGTATGGCAGTCGTTAGGCCGGCTGAATTTATTATTTTAAAGTTTTCACACAAAATGCAAGTTTCATAATTTTTTATACAAATAAGCGAGAGATAAACCATGGCAGATTATCCAATTCCAAAATTTCACTTTCAAGTGGAATGGGGGGGCACCAAGATCGGATTCACAGAGGTAACTGGTTTAGAGGTTACTACTGAGAAAATAGAATACCGAGATGGTGCTAGTCCTGAATACAGTAAAATTCAAATGCCCGGCATGCAGAGCTATGGAGATCTTACTTTTAAGCGAGGGATATTTGCCGGTGATAATGAATTTTATGAATGGTGGAATAGTGTGTCACTCAATACAATTGAGCGCCGCGATATTACCATTAGTTTGTTAAATGAAAGTCACGAGCCGGTTGTGGTGTGGACGGTTAAAAGTGCTTTCCCGACTAAGGTAACATCCACTGATCTTAATTCCACCGGCAACGAAACAGCAATAGAAACCTTGGTTTTAAGCCATGAGGGTTTAACCATGGAAAACACTGGTTAATTATTATGTTTGACTATCCTCATCCTGGTTTTCACTTTTCAGTTATATTTGAATTGTTACCACAGTTTCCCAATGATATTCGTTTTCAAGAAGTGTCCGGATTATCGGTAGACACTCAATTTTTATCGTTGCCAGAAGGTGGTGAAAATCGTTTTGCTCATCAACTACCCGAACGCACACAATATTCTGACTTAGTGCTAAAACGCGGAAAATTTCTAGGCTCAGGTGTTTTACATTGGGCGCGTCAAGCTATTGAGGAATTTGAATATAAACCGGTGAACATAATGGTATCACTTTTAAACGAACAGCATTTGCCACTTTATAATTGGCATGTGGTTAACGCCATCCCTAAGCAAATCGAAATTTCAGGCATCAATGCCATGAACAGTGAAATTGTGGTTGAGAGTTTAACACTAAAATATCAGTATTTTAAATATTATGACCCAGCTAGTATTGCTTTAGATGCACTGGGAGTTTGAATTGAATCACTAAGGACAATAATTTATGCCTGTTGAAATAGGCCAGCTTATTATTAATGCACGTGTTGTATCCGACAATGATGATAATACAACGCCGTCTCCTGACATTGTTGAGGGACAAAATAAACAGCAAGTTATTATTCAAGCTTGTGTAATTGAAGTATTACGTATTTTAGAAGATAAGCAGGAGCGTTAAATGGCTTTTGATAACGGTGAATTAAGTAAGTTAAACTTTAAGCTCATTAGTTATACAACTGATGGCATGCCCGAGGTTTCAGATAGTGACAGTTATTCTGTCCAAATAAATCCAGCTACTTTTAACGTTAATAAACGAATTAATTATCAAGATAATAGCACTCCGGGTACAACTGAAAAAACAAATACATTTACTAATTCTGGGCCATCGAGTATTAGTTTTGAAATTATTTTTGATGGAACCGGTGTTGTGAATACTCAAGGTGTACTTGATGCCATTCCAATCGCTGGTGCGATTGCATCGGCTAGCGATGAACCTTTTGAAGTAGAAGATCAAATAAAAAAATTTGAAGCTATTGTGTATTTATACGATGGCGAAATACATCAGCCAAATAAAGTTCAAATATCGTGGGGCACCATGTTATTTGATGGTGCTTTGTCGTCAATTAGCTATAGCCACACTTTATTTCGTCCAAATGGTACGGCTTTACGTGTTAAAGCAAACTGCACATTCCAAGGGACTAAATCCGAAAAACAAATTGCTTTAGAGCAGAATAATACATCACCAGATTTAACGCATATTAGAGAAATTAAAGAGGGTGATTCATTACCCTTGTTGGCACATAAGATCTATGGCAATGCTGCGTTATATCTTGAAGTTGCCAGAGTGAATAAATTAGTTAATTTTCGTCGCCTACAATCTGGAACAAGAATATCCTTACCACCCATCGATAAGGGAGCCGCATGATGGTTGCCGTGTCTATTAGGCAAACAAATGATGTACCGATGCTAAGCATTGAGGTTGACGGTGTCGAGTTGCCCAGTACTATACCGGTATCGACGGTTGAAATTATTTATAAAACAAATCGAATTCCATTTGCGCGTATAAAAATAAATGATGGTCTCGTTGCTGATGGTGACTTTCCGTATAGCTCGGGGGATTATTTTATTCCGGGTAAGGAACTTAGTATTGTAGCCGGTTACCGAGATGAAGTCGCACCGCTTTTTACAGGTTTAGTGTTAAGCCAAAGAATAGTCGTGCGCAGTAATCAAAGTTACTTGGTAATTGAATGCCGTGATCCAGCGATAAAAATGGCGCTAAGCAAAAAAAATCGATACTACGATGAACAAACTGATAGTGATATTGCTGAAACATTAATTTCAGAATACGGTTTAACAGCAGATATTACTTCAAGCGAGGTAGTGCATCCACAATTAATGCAATACCAGTCAAGTGATTGGGATTTTATGATCAGCCGTTTAGAAAGCAGTGGTCAGCTTTGTGTTGTTGAAGATGGAACCGTTCAGAGTTATATACCAAACTTGGATGCGGATGCCAATATCGATATCGTTTTTGGTGACACACTTATAGCATTTGATGCCGAGTTTGATGCACGTAGCCAAAGTGCAGCGGTGACTAGTTTATCCTGGAATCCTGCCGATCAAAATCTACAAGAAGTTGATGCAGTAGAGGTAGCTTGGCAAAATAATAGCGATCTAAACACCGATGATATGACAAGTGCGACAGAGCATGAGGTTGATTTATTAATGCATGGTGGCAGCTTAGCGAGTGATGCCTTACAGTCATGGGCTGATGGAGCATTGGTTCGTTCACGATTAGCCGCATCAAGAGGACGGGCTCGTTTCAGAGGTGTCACAGAAATTCGTTTGGGTGATACGGTGCAGCTTTCAGAAATTAGCAGCCGTTTTAACGGTAAGGTGCATACTACCGGTGTGCGTCATGAATTTTCTAATAATAATTGGACTACCGATATTGAATTTGGTTTGTCTCGTAAGACTCATGCTGAAAAATTTAATATCAGTCAACTTCCTGCGGCAGGTTTAACTCCCTCAATATCGGGTCTACACATTGGTGTCGTAACTCAGCTCGCCGATGATCCTGCTGCAGAAAATCGTGTTAAAGTAAAAATTCCAATTGCTGGAATGAATGAACAAGGTGTGTGGGCAAGAGTTTCAACCTTGGATGCGGGTTCTGATCGCGGAACTTTTTTTCGTCCAGAGTTAGACGATGAAGTCGTGTTAGGATTTTTTCATGACGATCCAGCCCAACCAGTGATGCTAGGTATGTTACACAGCAGTGCCAAAGCACCACCGATTGAACCTAGCGAAGATAATCATGAAAAAGCTTATGTCTCTCGTGAAGGTCTGCGTTTTCACTTTGATGATGATCAAAAAGTAATTACTTTAGAAACACCCGGTGCTAATAAAATAGTATTAAGCGATGCTGATGGTGGTATTTTATTAGAAGACCAAAATGGTAATAAAATTGAGTTAAATGGTGATGGTGTATTTATTACTAGTGCAAATGAATTAAATGTTAGTGCTAGTACAGATCTGAAACTGGAAGCCGTTAATGCTGAAATAAAGGCATCGGCAGAATTGAAAGCTGATGGTGGTGCATCTGCAGAACTATCGAGCAGCGGTATGCTAACGGTTAAAGGATCATTGGTGCAGATTAATTAAATTGTTCATTAAAAAACAAGAGAAAAAATACTATGGCAATGGCCGCAAGAGCAGGTGACATGCATGTTTGTCCACTGGTTACAGGCGTAGTGCCCCATGTTGGTGGGCCAGCATTACCACCAGGAGAATCAACGGTACTCATTGCTGGTATGCCCGCGTTACGTTTAGGTGACATGTTAACCTGCAGTGGCCCACCTGATACTGTCATTATGGGCAGCGCCAGTGTATTAATTGGAGGCATGCCGGCAGCACGCATGGGTGATAGTTGTGCTCATGGCGGTAGTATCATTATAGGCTGCCCAACAGTTTTGATTGGAGGTTAAATTGATGGAAGATGATATCAATAATGAATTTCTAGGACGGGGATGGAATTTTCCACCAAGCTTTGAACACCAAGGTCGAACGGTGAAAATGGTGAATGCCGAACAAGATATAAAACAAAGTTTAGAAATTTTATTATCAACACAGATGGGTGAAAGACTGATGCGACCGGGTTTTGGTTGGAAGCGGGATGCACTAATGTTTGAGCCATTATCCACAACATTTTCAGCTTCGTTGAAAAATCAAATCGAAGTAGCAATTTTATTTTTTGAATCGAGAATAACACTTGATAATATCCGTTTCGAGCCATCAACAAAAGATAATGGCATTATCGATATCCGGCTTGATTATACAATTCGAACCACAAACAGCAGAACTAATTTAGTTTATCCATATTATATCGCGGAGGCATCAATTGTATAGTCATGGATAGTTTTAGACGCTATGGTAATATATTTAGACTCAACGGTACAAATCAGTTACAGCGTATGCCTGTTGCTTTGGAACATGATTATATTCTTCCAGATGAGCGTTCACTTCGAGATAAACTTCTCTATGTAAAACAACTAGCAGCAGAATTAAGGTTTTATAATTTGTCAGGCCAAGCCATTGGTGATTGGCAACCATTTTTTGACATCTTGTTAGATCAAACAACGGGTGAGCTAGTTGAGCAAACTCAATTGCAAACATTGTTGGATACAAAACAAGACTGGCCAGCGCATGTATCATTAGTTTTGGTTTTTTTAAAGTTATTTAATTACCTGAAAGATGATTTGAATGAATTACCTGCTCGGCATTTACGCCATTATTATGAACAAGAGCTTGGTTTAATACGCAGTGATATAACATTAGATGAAGTGCATGTTATATTTGAAGCCGTAAAAAATACTTCTGCGACTTTATTAAAAGCAGGAACCGAATTAGATGGCGGTAAAGATAATAATGGTAATATTCTAGTGTATAGCACGGTAAACGATATCGTAGTGACGCCGTCAAACATTAAAAAAATTCATCGCCTAGTCAAAGAGCAAGATAAAAGTGGTCATTCACGTTTTTTTATTGCAACTGAGCAATCCAAATTGGAGGGTGACAGTTGGTATACCTTTGGTCGAAAGCAATTAGATTACGATAATAGCCAACGTTTTATGACAGAAGCTACAAGCGGATTTGCAATAACATCACCAGTATTACAAATGGCTGAAGGAATTCGGGAAATTGATTTAGTATTAAATTTGAATACCACAAAAAATTCATTTCCAGCTGATCACAGTATTGCTTTTGCATTAACAGCGGAAATAACGGGTGAAGAAGGCTGGATCAAACCGAAAAAATTTCAAGCTGAAATCATCACAAAGACTGCTACTAGTAGTATATTAAAAATAAATTTAATTATCGAAGAATCAGAGTCTGCGATAATTGCACTTGATTCTGAATTACATGAGTCAGATATAAAGTCTAACTGGCCCGTAATACGTTTTTTATTAATAGGACAATCTGGACACTACGAGGTTCTTGAAGGTTTGTCGGTTGCTAAGTGCAGCATTTTTGTTGATGTTCATGGAGTGAAAAATCTGTTAGTAAATAATAACAATGCCTCACTGAATACTGAAAAACCAATGAGTTTGTTTGGCAGTCAACCTCGCATTGGTTCAGAGTTTTATATTGGCAGTGGAGAAATATTTAGCAAACGCTTATCGCATCTAGAGCTTAACTTACACTGGCAAGATTTACCAACAGATTTGTTTGCTTATTATCGAGAATATTTTGATAGTGTTTTAACCGATTCTAGCATTGAAGAAAGCTTTATCACGAATTTTTTGATTGATATAAATATATTATATAAACGTAGTTGGAATTATACATTATTACATTCACAAACTTTATTTAATGCCAGCAACCCAAATATTAAAAGTTTTGTCATTAGCTTTGATGATCATGAAAGTATATTTGGAGAAAATAATTATAAAACACAGCCAGACATAATTAATCTTGAACCCTATAATAGCAACAGCAAGTATGGTTTTATCAAGCTTGTTCTTAATGGCCCATCGTTTGGAGCTCCATTTGCCACAGAAACAGCTTTTGAGGCTTTTGGACACAAATCTTTTGCTCTACGTTATGCAAATAAAGCCATTGAATTAAGCCAATGGCAGTCCGGCATTAAACCGGTATTACCAAATGAACCTTATACACCAACAATATCAGAGTTGTCTATTAATTATAAAGCAACAGCAGAATTTGTCCTTGGTGATAATCAAGCATTAGAGCGATTTTATTCATTGAATGCTTTTGGTTATGTCATTGCGCAACAGCAACTTGACGCGAAGCTAGTACCAAGTATTGATAATCAAGCTTATTTATTTATCGGACTTGATTCGCTTTTTGCACCTGCCAATGTCTCACTTTTATTTCAGCTCGATAAAGGCACTGCAACTACATCTGGTGAAGCATTAACCTTGGGGGAAGCGCAGTGGAGTTACTTAGCCAACAATCATTGGCAAACAATTAGTTCATCTGAAATTTTAAATGATAGTACTCATGGTTTTCAGAAACCCGGTTTAATTACACTTGAAATCGGTCAGGATGCTAGCACAAGTCATAATCTTATGCCAGATTCAATGTTGTGGTTACGAGCCAGTATTGATAAACCCGAGGACAGTGTTTGTCGAACGATAGGGCTTCACAATAATGCTGTATTAGCCAAGCTAAATAATTTAACAAATAATATTGATGATTATAATGACCATCTAAGTATGCTGCTCGCAAAAGATAGTATATCAAAATTGAAAAAGCGTCATGTAACAATTAAAAAAGTAATGCAACCATATGCTTCTTTTGGTGGACGTACAAGGCAACAAGACAACGAGCATTTTCAAAGCAGTAGTGAACTGCTAAGGCATAGAAATAGAGCGATTACAATCTGGGATATTGAAAAATTAGTTTTGAATAAGTTCCCTGAAGTATTTAAAGTAAAATGTCTACCTCATAGTGATGCAAATGCCTTTGAGAAAACTGGTGAGTTAGCCGTTGTTATTATTCCCAATTTGCGATCGAGCTCAACTGTAAATACTTTGGAACCACGTGCAGACACAGTTTTAATGCGCGATATCAAAAATTTCTTACTCCAGAAGTGCTCAGCTTATTCAATAATAAACGTTATTAACCCGTTATTCGAGTATATAAAAGTTGATACCAATATTACGTTTAAATCAGGTGTTGATGCCGGATATTTTTCCCAAATTCTTAATGCTGAACTACAACGGTTTTTATCTCCATGGGCATATGAAGATGGTCAAGATATTTTATTTGGTTCACGTATTTACAAATCAGAAATTCTCGCTTTTATTGAAGGCCGAGACTATGTTGATTATGTGACAAAATTTACTTTATACCACATTTATGATGGGCCACGACGTGATGGCATTGCCCACAAAGCTATCGATTTTGATTTTATTATTCAGGCCAGAGTAACACCGGCCATTGGTGCTATGACAGTAGCAGAAAATTATGTTGTTGGGCAAGGTGTAGAAGTGGCAGAGACTACCAAACCTCATGCAATATTAGTGTCACACCCGAGTCACAACATCACAGCAATTAGCGTTGACGATACGGATTGTACTGGTGTTAATCAACTTGGTATTGGTTATATGGCCGTAGCGCTTGATTTTGATGTTTACCCAGAATGAAAATTATTTTATTAATCAACACTTAGCGAAGAAAATATTATGACTGAGAGAAATAGATTATATCTTAAACAAGAGTTTAAAGATGGTGAACGTCCCAATGGAGAAGATTTTTCAGATTTATTAGATAGTTTTTTGAATTTGGAAGACGATGGCATGTCACTGGATTTAGATAGTAATTTAACGCTGTCAAGAGGAATCAAGTTGGGCAATAGTGATAGCACAATACCCGGAACACTGCGTTTTAATGGTGTTACGGTTGAGTTTTTTGATGGCACTAGCTGGACTCAACTTGGTGGTGGTAGTAGTGTTTTCCAAGCAATTGGTGCCGCTGGTGGGGTTGCCTATGCCGCAGGTAATGTTGGTATTGGTGATTTTTCTGCGGCAGAACCAACACACCGTTTTGAAGTTAATTTAGGTGCTAATGCCAGTGTTAGCGAACGAGTGCGTTTTGGGAATGTTGTTTGCAGTAATGGCAATGGTGGAGCAGCTGGAGATGCTTTTATTTATCACCAAGCTTTTGATAGCAGCTCAAGCTATGCTTTGCGGCAACGTTCCAGTGGTGAGTTGCGTATTAATTCTATATCAACACAGCGTATTCGTTTCGTACAAGATGGTAATAAGGATCGAATGACTATCACAAAAAATGGCAATGTTGTTATCGGAGCAGCAAACGACATCGATGCTACCGGTGCAACAGTGTTTCAAGTTAATGGTAGTGCAGGTAAAAATGATGGTGATACATTATGGTCGTTAATTTCAGATGCGCGTGTTAAAAAAGATATTCGAGATCTTGATTTGGGGCTTGCTGAGTTAAAACATATTCGTCCAGTACGGTATCAATACACTGGTGCAGCAGGAACCGTAAAAGATTTGGAATGCATTGGAGTTATTGGACAGGAAATAGAAAAATTTATTCCTGAAACAATTAAAAAAATAAATTTAGATAAAATAAGTGACAAAAATAGTTTTGGTGATTTACGAGTATATAACGGATCCGCATTAATCTATGTTTTGATTAATTCTGTTAAAGAGTTAGCGGTAATGCTTGAAAAGCAAAACGAGAAAATTACGGCACTAAATAATAAAGGGCTAAAATAATGGAAGCAATAATTAAACTAAATTTTACAACAGAGCAACTTAATACCATATTAATAGCTTTAGCACAATTACCCTATCATCAGGTTAATGAGTTAATTGACACTATTCAAAAAGAATCCAGTCCACAATTGATGGATGCGAGGGAAAGACAAAATCAAAGCACGGTTAAACCTGTAAAACAGGCTCAAAGAAATTAAAACAAAATAATGGAACATATTAAAAATATTTCAACAAAACCGGCTAAAACAAGTTTGAATTATGCTGAGTTGCGAGAAGTGGGGCTAGATTTAATACAGCAGTACTCAAAAGAAACGTGGACTGACCATAATGTCCACGATCCAGGAATTAGTTTTTTAGAAGCCTATTGTTATGCTATTACTGATATTGGTTTTAGAATTCAACTTGAAATGCCAGATTTATTGCGCAGTGGTGAAAAATATCATGCAACTGATTTTGTTGCGATTGACAAGGCGTTAAGCTGCGCACCAGTCACAATTGATGATTTAAGAAAAATATTGTTGGATCATTATCTTATTAATGATGCGTGGTTAAAAATAAATATAAAAAATGAAGTTCTATTATTTTATGATCCACTACTAACTCCTCCAATATCATATTCTACAGGTGACGAGCGCATAAATATATCTGGACTCTATAATGTTTTATTGGAGTTTAACAATGCAGAGTTAAATAGTAATAATTACAGTTTGGCCGTTAATGTTGCGAGTAAAACATATTCTCTGGATATTGCATTGCCTTATTGGAATGATGCTGAGGCCAAACCGTTTTATAACAGTATAAATTTAGATTCTGTTATTGTGCTTAATACCTCAAGTGGTTTATGGCATGCTTTGGAGGAAGCCAATACTTATTTTGGTCAATTGGAAGTAACATATACTGAGCTAAGCGATACAAAAAATGTTGTATTGTGGATTTTACTACGGGTTATTGATGATTTAACTGAACCAGAATTACAGTTACCCGATATATTGCTTCAAGCGACATCTGCAATTGAGACATTGTCAGATAATAACTTAGTTTTCGAGTTTTCACAGCGTGTTTTTGCAGTGCAAAGTGGTGTTAATAGTCTACGTCATTATCTCAGCAGTTGGCGTAATCTGACAGAATATCCAGCGCAACTATCGGTTGTTAAGATCCAAGATATTGCGATTAATGCACGAATAGAAATAAATAATGACACCGATATTGAATCATTGCTAGCAACGATATTTTTTGTAATTGATTGCAGCTTATCACCTCCGTTAAAGTTTGATTCTTTGGCAGAGTTATTATCAGACGGTTATTCTGCAACTACAATTTACGATGGGCCTAATTTAAAACATGGTTTCTTAAATAATATTAATAGTCAGGCTGGAATTAATTTTTCGACTAAAACAGAAATATTTGTTTCAGATATATTGCGTTTAATCATGAGCGTAAGGAACCAAGATGGCATAACTGATATTATTAAACAAGAACAGATAGCTAGTCGAAGTATTATCGCAGTGAGTGATTTGACTTTGAGTAATTATATCAACAATAGGCCATTAACTAAAAATGCAACTGATTGCTTACGACTAATAGAAATAGAGCAATATCGACCTAAATTAAGCATTGCAAAATCGAACATTATTTTTGTGCGTGATGATATAAAAGTAAACTATGATTTTAAGCGTGTCGAAGCAATATTAACGACATTAATGCTCGAAAAAAAATCAACAAACAAAATCCAAACAAAAGCTCGCTGGCCGATTATTGATGGTGCGGCATTAGACGTTGATGATTACTACCCTTATCAAAACGAACTACCAATTAATTATGGTGTTGGCGAAGTAGGTTTGCCCAATAATGCCAGTACCGAACGTCGTGCGCAAGCATTACAAACTAAAGCCTATTTACTGTTAACTGAACAACTACTCAGTGATGCTACCGCGCAACTTGCCAATATAAACAATTTTTTTTCATCTTCCAATGATCAAAACCAAACGTACTTTACTCACCCAGTTTATGCTCTGGCAGATATTGATAAGTTATTAAAACGTTATACAGTAGAACAAAATTGGGTAAGTTTTATCAGCGATCCAGAGAATCCATATCAAGCAGCTATTCAGTTAGCCCTCGAGGACAAAAATAATTTCATTGATAGACGAAATAGAATGTTAGATCATTTATTGGCTCGACATGGGATGCAAATGATGGGTTGGTCACAAGAGTTTCATCGTTGGGGACAACAGCAGGTGGCTAATTTGGGGTTAGCGTTAAATGAATTTCATAAAAAATCCACTTTTATACGACAAGCTATTAATACACAACTAATTAAAACAAAATCAGATTTTTTAGATGCAATTCCAGAGCTAAATGCTAACCGTTTACAAGCTTTTGCTAATCCGCTTGTGCGTCATCCAAAAATAGTTGAAGTTAGTTATGTCGATGCTGCTTATCAATGGCAGTTAAGACAAGATGATTCCGTAGTCTTGCAATCGGTAACGAGCTTTGATACACAAGCAGCTGCAATAACAACAGCCGAGCAAGTCATAATATTATCCAGTCAAATTTTATTTTATACTGTTGTTAGCGTTAGTGGTGGTCGGTTCCGCTATGTTTTAAGAGATGGGGTAAACCCAATCGATCAAATATTTGCTGAGAGTCAAAGAACATGGGTGTCCACTAGCGCTGCACAAAATGCTATTCAAGAAACAGTTCGCTATTTTTTGGCCTTGCGTTTAAGTAGTTCTTTAACAGCAATGGAAAGTTTAATTGCATATCAAGCGGGTTTATATCCTCATGGCCGAAAAAAAATAATAATGGATATTGATAGTTATTTTGAAATTTATGACGAAGTTGATGTTGATTCTAACATAGAGAAACGCTGGCGCTTGTGGTCAGAGTTATCCTATAGCGGTTCTATTTTAATGAGTAGTGTGTTTCATTTTACAGCTCCAGAAGATATAGTTGATCCAGTTGAACAAAATGCAGTAGCAACATCACTCGCTCGTGTGGCTATTGATGATGTGATTCGTTATGGTTTTAATGAATGGAATTATGTTATTTCTCCGGCTGGGTCAGAGACATTTAATTTTGAACTACAAAGTATTAAAGGCGAAAAAATTGGTTTAAGTAATACTCCGTTGCTATCAGTTGATATAACACAAAAAGCCATTGCTACAGTCACCGATGCTATTTTTAAATTTTATAGTGGCGAGGGGTTTCATTTAGTTGAGCATATTTTATTACGCCCGCAACAAGACACCGATTTATTATTATCTATTCCTGTTAATGATAGCGAATCAACATTAAAACAGCAGGATCCTTACAGTCATAGAATGTCATTTGTTTTTCCATCGGGTTATGCTCGCGATTTCGACAGTTTAGATGATAGTATTGAGCCTACCAAGATTAGACCGCACCGATTCCGAGATAGAGAATTTCGACAGTACCTACAGCGCGTTATTCAACAAAACTGTCCTGCACATATTTTACCAATAATTTATTGGGTTGATCAGGAACTAACCGGAACTGTTTCGTCGAATGCAAGTTTTAATTATTTTGAAGAGCGATACTTTGAATGGCTGGCAAGCATATTAGTACCGGGAACTGCGGTAGCCACTATGACTGATAGACGAAATGCTTTAATTGCTTCATTAAATGAGATTGCAAATGCTTAATTCAGATTCACATAAGATTAACGCGCATTTAGTTAATTTAGACTTTTTGGACACGAAAAAAACAACACAATACCAGCGTGAACTATCACATTTTATAACAAATAAATTGCTGCCGGAGATTGAAGGGCTGTTTGACAGCATTTCCGTTAACAGCCGTCAAAAAGTGTGTATACACAAAATAATTTTGGATCTAGGTATACTACAAGAGTCAAACTGGCAAAGTGCGTTAATAACACGCTTACACCATAAGCTAAAAAAAATATTGTATAATACAGTGTCTTCAACACAGTATGCTAATGTTATAGAACTAGAGCCAATGAAGGTCACGACACCTGTGAAATCTTCAACGATTAAAAATAAAGATAATTTTAATCAACTATTATTTTTTCTAATGAATGGCCGGCTAGAGCATAATGAATCCGTCAACAAATTGCAGATTTTTGAGGCTCTGGTTAATAATATTAATAAGCAACAGTGGCAAAATTTAACGAAATTAATAACAACCGATAAAAATTCCTGCCATCGTTTTATTAATTATTTTAGCGATAACTTTATTGATAAACTGTTTGCTAGTAATATCGATATTCCTAGTGTTAGTAGTATAGTCAATATGTTATCACCGGTTGAAAAAAACCATACATTATTTGCTTGTTGGCGCAGTTATTTTTTAAATTCAGTCGTAATTATAATTTCTGACAGTCATACTTGTTTTAATTCAAAAAATCCAGTGGTTAAAAATATTTTAATTGTTAGGAAAGCGCTATTACAAATGTTAAATGAGTTAAGTTCAATTAATACAGATGTATCAAAACCGAAAAACCTTACGGTTCCATGGAGTGAGAGCTTAATCGAAGTTGATTTAGTGAAACTAACAATAGCAGAAACAGATCCGATGTTACTATTGCAACGAATCATTGTTGCAGAACAGTATGTTGATATTAGTTCAATAATAAACTATAGCGGTTATCAACATAGTGATTTTGATTTAGTATCAACAACATCAAATGTAAACCATATTTCGGAGGATAATCATGTTGAAAACGAATTACCACAAGAAGCAGCGCAAACTGTAATTAAAAATAAATCAACTGTTTTAAGCTTATATAATACTGCATCGTCAAAAATAAATAATTTGTCAACGCCCAACTCAACTGGTATTTGTTTACCTGGTGTTGGAGTGCTGTTATTACATCCCTTTTTGACTGAATTATTTTCTAGCCAAAAGTTACTACGGGGTAATGAGTTTTTAGACCGTATGAGTCAACAACAAGCGTTGCAAATGCTGCGTTATTTAAGTTTTGGTGAATCCAAAGTTACTGAATATGATTTGTATTTTTCAAAACTGTTATGCTCGATGGCATGGTCGGATGCGTTACTGCTTGAAAATTTATCCGAGTCGCACAAAATAGCCTGTGATGAGTTACTTTCTGCATTGATGAAGCATTGGGTTGCCTTACGGAGCAGCTCAGCAGATTGGTTACGAACTCAATTTTTTTGGCGAACGGGTAATTTACTTGAACAGGATGAGTATTGGATATTGGGTATTGATAGTCAAGCTCAGGACATTTTGTTAACAAAACTACCCTGGGGAATAACTACTATCCGTCTACCGTGGATGAAAAAATTACTACACGTTAACTGGAATCATTAAATTATTATTGGGAGAGCAGGTTATGCAAAAAAAAATATTATTATTAAAGCGATTGTTTTTGGTATGTATGCTCATCACAGGTTTCTTGCTATATTCAAGTGCAAGTGTGTATGCTGCGATTGATGATATCAATCTTACCCAACCATGTAATAATGCCGATAGAATAATCGACATCCCTAAAAATGTTGCACAAAATATTAATATTGGGGTTATTAATTCGCCCGGTGGAAATTTAGCTTGGGAATTAAGTTCATTTCCCTCTGGTGTTGGAGGAACTTCCTGTGTTGCAGGGCCTCCCATTAGTTGTAGTAATATTCAAGTTGTATTGCCTGTTGTTGCAGCTGTTGATTCACAAGTGCAACTAAGCGGAATGGCTGTTTTAGGAGATGGTATGCAAATGGATTTGGATGTTACAGCCAGTGGTGTGACTTGTTCACGTTTTTATAGTATTAATTATTTAGATCCTTATCAGACAGTTTTAGTATTGGATCGATCTGGTAGTATGACGAGTAGCACTAATATTAGTGCACCTGCAACTGATCGTTGGGATGCACTAAAGCGTAGCGTTAATGATATGGCTGATTTTTTTGAGAGTACAGGAATTGAAACTGCCAGTGAAATAGGTATTAGTTTCTTTAATGGTAATATTGTGTTGAACAATTCTTTCTCAAATACACTTGAGACTATTTCAAGTGCATATTCTGATCAAGTTGCGGTAGAATTAAACTCACAGAGTGCTGCGGGTGCAACAGCTATGGGGAAAGGCATTGAAAGTGCATTGACGAAATTGAGTGATGCCTCAAAGCCTCGAACGATATTACTGTTTACAGATGGCGAGCAAAACGTAGCGCCGTATATTGATCTTAATGGTTTGTACTTAAATTCAACCGCTCGTAACGGTTGTGTAGCAGTCAGTGCAACTTGTACTGAAATATCACCCGCTATTAAAATTATTACGGTAGGTATTGGTCAACCTAGTAGCGATTATTTAACAACACTGCAAAACTTAGCTTGGACTCATGGTGGCAATTATATTGTTACCTCGGGAGATGAATCTTATTCTTGGGATGATAATGGTATTCTCGTTGGGGTTGGTGATATTAGCTCAGTATTTGAAAGTGCTATTGCACCTGTATTATCAGGAAATAGTCCGCAAATGGTCACTAGCAATAAAGGACAACTTAGCGCTAACAATATTACTACCTTACCAGCGTTTAAACTAAACAAAAATCTTAGCCGCTTAATAATAAAGTTTTCATATCAACGTGATTTAGATTCTCTTATGTCATTAAGAAAAAGAATATCAATTGAAAAAGATGGAGTTGATATTAGTGCTGCGTTTGAGTCAACAATTAAGCAAGGTGATTATAAAAACTCATTTTATTTAATAAGTAATTTTGTTAATACCACAGATAGTGATTTCCCTGTTACTTTTAATTCAGCGGGTTCTTATATTATTAAGCTGAGTAAGCCAACTTCAGTTAAAGATATGGGATTTAAAGTTGCTGTTTATGCTGATGATCACCTACTTGGTCTGGACTCAAAGGTAACGCCGTTAACGCCTAAGGTCGGCCAAAATTTTAAACCACAAATAACAGTGAAATGGAAGGGAAATGCTGTTGAGTCTGCTACTGTTCGTGCTTGGATTTTAAAACCAGGTGCAGAATTAGGACAGTTACTTGCAGATTATATTAAAAATATTGATCCCAGTAGTGCGCTTGATGCCGGTACAGCTGGTTATCAAAAATACTTGGCAGCAATTAGTGATCCAGATTTTATAGCAGAATTAGCACCACAAGCCCAACAGTTAACATTAAATCATGTGGCAAACGGACGATATGAGTCGAGTTATAACCCTGGTGATATTTCAGGTATTTATCAAATTTTCTACACTATTCAAGCCAACAGTGCTGATACGGGTGAGATACATCGTATTATGATGGAAAGTGCTTATGTGCGTTTTGGTGATCTTGATATTCCTGCTTCAAATGTAGTCACGCAGGTTAATGGCAATAACACCACCATTAAAATCAAACCAAAAACAAGTGTTGGTTATTTAATTGGTCCGGGGCAACAAAATGTATTTTCATTTACTGGAGAAGATGTGACTCTCAAAAAAATAACGGATTTTCAAAATGGAGAGTATCAAATTGAATTAAAAGGTGCACCCGAAAAAGAAATATCAGTTACCGTTCTTGGTGAAAATATTTTTACTGGCCCAGCAAAAGAGTTTGGAAAACAAGTCATGCACCCTTGGCTTAAATGGTTGTTGTGGTTAGTCTTAATATTAATCTTAATTTGGATATTAATAAAATTTATTTTTGTGAGTAATCATCCTTGAGTGAGTTTGAGAATATAAATGAAAATTCGATTGGGCAAGAATGATAAAGAAAAAGACGATGTTTCTCATGTTGCCATAAATAAACAAAATAAAACATCGTTTTTTTTTGATAAACCTAATATTCAAGCAAAGCTAAACGTCGGAAAGCCTGACGACCAGTATGAGCGCGAAGCCGATGCAGTTGCTGAACGAGTGCTACTATTGTCTGATTCAGATATTCAGCAACACCCTGAGAATACTCTGCAACACACGATTCAAACAAAATCGAATGCAGATCAAAATAATTTTGAACAGGAAAAAGAGTCAACGACGTTAGAGAATAATGCTTTAGATCTTAAAACATTATCAGCAACAGGAAAACAACTACCTAATGTAACGCGACATTTTTTTGAATCACGTTTTGGTAATGATTTTTCTGACGTTAGAGTGCATCAAGATGAACGTGCTGCTGAACTCGCTCAAAGCATTAATGCAAGAGCCTTCACGCTAGGTAGAGATGTAGTTTTTGCAGAAAATCAATATTCACCACAAACCATGGCAGGTAAAAAATTAATTGCTCATGAGTTAACGCATGTCCTCCAACAGCGAGCATTAACAAATAATGATAATTCGATGCAGCAAGTTCAACGGCAACATAATTCCGGTGCCGCGCATTCCACGGAACTAACTGCTAGCAATTATCGTCAAATTAGAATGCATTATAATGGTCGGCGCTTATTGGTATATGGTGACAGCCAAGAAATTTTTGACTTTTCCGCACAATCGGGTCGTCCGGTACTTTTACGCGAACAAGATGCTGAGCAGTGCGGTGCAGACCAAAGAACGGATTCTTATATGGACGATAAACGCTTTGTGGGAATTCGTAATTATGGTCCGATCCCCGAGGGTCGATTCTTTTTTTCACCACCGCGTATTCAGCGATTTAGCGCTGGCGAGCAGTTTGATTTGGTGGTTGGTGGAATATTTGGCGCAGATCGGGTTCGGCTATCCAGCGGTACGGTTCATTCTGGTGATTGGGGTAGTGGCCGTGTAGCATTACAACCTCGAGGGCGGATGCGCGAAGGGCCTTGTGGTAATGCCAATAGTCGAAGTGCCTTTTATTTACACGGCGGTATTTTAGCGGGTAGTTCGGGTTGTATTGATATTGGTGGTAACTTTAGTAGATTGGCAGATTTTTTAAGTACTTACCAAAGAAGAATTTCCTTAACCGTTCGTTATGAACGTCCTCCAACATCCGTTGGCGTATTCACCGGCTTCTCGGGTGCGATAGCTTATGGTCGATTTGGTTTTGCTCATGGCCCAGCACTGCAATTGGGAAGTGAATTTGCACAGGGTGATACCCGCTTTGTTGCCTCGCTTGGTTATGGTGCGCTATTGCAATGGGCTGGTGGCGCATTAAGTGCAGGGTTAAGACTCGATGTTCCTATTTCAGATCGAGGTGCTTTTGTGCGAGCGAGTCTTCAGGGTGGGCTAAATTTTCGAATATTTCGCGCATTATATGGACGTTTATTTGGTGGTGTGAATATTGAATTTCCGGATGATAGTGACAGTATTGTTGGTGGTGAGGTTGGTGCTGGCATCGGTTATGACTTTGGGGTTGTACAAGCTGAAGCATTATACAATGCCATAAGACCATTAACCGGAAATCAAGAAGTTCATCAAGCATTGCTGCGTTTAGGGGTTCGATTTTAGTGTGTGGGTTTGTTCAATTAATGTGGAATGTAGTGCTATAAAATATAAATGACAAAAACTGCCGTTACTAATCAAAAAAAGTTTGATGCAGCTCCACAAAGTGTTAGCAAAACATTTTTTACTAAAAATGAAACTATCGCAAATGAGTCTGATTGTTTTTTTAAAGCTACTAACATAAAACATCATACCGATTCACAAGCAGCATTGCAGTTTAAATTAAACGCTGGCCAATCATATGATCGTCATGAAAATCAAGCTGATACAATTGCGGAGCAGTTCGATAAAGGTGATGAAATAGATACTGGAATAATTCAGACCATGCCGGCTGACTCGAATACACAACAATTAAACAGTAGTGATAGCACAAAAATTAAAGCGTTACGGGGTGGAGGCCGAATGTTACCGGCTAAACTTAGGACAGAGTTTAACTCAACATTTGGTGCTGATTTTAGTAATATTCGAATACACACTGACTCACAGGCAAATCGTTACGCCAGCGATTTTAATGCAAAAGCATTTACGGTGGGTAATGATCTTGTTTTTGCAGCTAATCAATATGCACCGGATAGTCGTGCAGGAAAAAAATTGTTAGCTCATGAATTAAGTCATAGCCTGCAACAATCTGCATCAACCGGTGCTAATCTAATTCAAAAAAAAGATGAAGATAATAGTACAATACCAGCGGTAACAAGTGAACAAATTAATTATCAAGATGCAAAAATAAAAAATAGAAGTATTTGGGACGGGCTATTATCAACAATTAAACCGTTCCATAATTTTAATACTGATCCTTATCGAAGTCCAAGACGTTTTGCAAACTATACTAAACGAACTCAGTTATTCCTACAGACCATAAACTCAAATTTGGCCATTGATGGTATTTTTTCGTTAAGGTTACTGTATAGCTTGGAGATTTTATCTACTTCTGATAATGCCGTTATTGCAGATATTAGACAAAATATTTTTAATAATAATCATTTTTTAAAAGCGACTGTACGGCGTTTTAGACGGTTGTTAAGCAGTCGTCTTAGCTTTAATCCACCTTTAAATTCAAATTTATTTAAAGGTATCTTAGTTTTTAAATATATAAACCAGTCGGCAAACTTTGCGTTAAAAAAAGGACGGCGTGGGCAAGAGGTTGTCATTTTACAAAAAGCATTACGAGATTTGAGTTACGATATACCCAACAATGAAAATAATTATGGTTTTTTTGATGATAAAACCAAAGAGGCGTTAAAAAGTTTTCAACGCGATGTGGGTTTTGAAGGGCGGGCGGTTGATGGAATTCTTGGGCGACATACCCTTAGAAAATTAGACCAACGCTTTAGTGCCAGCAATAAGCAGCAATACCGCAGTTTTGGTTCTGGCACCTTTGTATTAATTAGAGTTGGTGTCACTCGAGTATTTGGCGATAGTTTTGAAGATAAAAAAGAGCTGTTATTGCAAGTACTACTAAAAGCGTTTGATGGAATATCTCGAAATGATGCAAATAAATTACTTCCGGCAACAATAGCAGATATTACTAAAAAAAATCTAATTTGGTGGACTAAGTATAAAACTATTGTTGAAGAAGATATTAAACGTAATTATGTTGATATTTTTTTAGAGCGAAGTATTTATCAAAATTATCGGGCTAAAAGTGTTCAGGTTCAAGGAACTAAAAAAACAGCAGAACAAATAACTTCTGATACTAGGGAAAGTTTATACAAGCTTCAGGGTAAGAAGAAATTATATCAGTTATATCGAGAAATGAAACACCTTGAGGAAGCCCTTTCTAGTGCTGAACTTGGTAAAATGTTGGGATTAGCTGGCGTACCATTATTATTGCTAAAATCATATTCCTTACCAACATTAAAAATAAAATATCAACGTATCAAAGCTCAACTGTTACTAGAGCTAGATAAACTAGGTATCAGTTTAGAAGTCTTTGAAATAGATGTGGCGAGTTTTCGGCGTAGTTTTCGTTCTTTTGCAGTTTTAACCGCAATTAAAATGTTGGATAGAAACGAGTCCAAAACACTAATAGCAAAATCACAATTACAAGATGACAAAAACATTAAAGAAATTAGAAATATTATTGCCCAGCTTGTACCGTTATATGCAAAAGCTCAAAAAAATTGGTGGATGGGGCTTAGTGAGCAAATGGTTGGCAATACTTTAAGTATTACTGGTAATGATACTTTAGATACGTTTATTAAATTATCTGTTAGATCATTACCCGTTATTGGTCCAGGAATTCGCAGTATCGACATGGTTCATGCTAGTTATGCAATATACCGCTTTAAAGATGGTTCGCAGGGATTTTTAAATTCTTATTTTAAAAAATCACAGGAACTAGAACAAAAGGCTCATGCTATATTATCAGCGGGAGCCCAAAAATATAATATCTTAGCATTTCCCGATTTAGATTTACGAAATAATGGCAACAGATATTTAAGGATTCGTGACGATAAAAAACTCCGAGATTTATTGCAAGGTTTTATCTCCAATTCAGGCTCGGGTGTATTAAAAAATATTCACAGCATGAAACGTGAGTTACAAAACTCTCCGAATAAAATATGGGAATTAAAACCAGTTTGGTCGCGTGCTTTAAGTGACTTAGGTCTTGGAGAAAAAGATCCACAATATCAAATAATTTTAAGAGAGGTTGAACGTCGTAAGGCTGAAAAATCCAGACGTAATATTTTATTGGCGGTTGGTGGTATTGCACTAGGGTTATTGGCTTTAGCCAGCGGTCCTATTGGTTGGGCTGCGCTTGCTGGTAGTATAGCAGTGGGTAGCATTGATGCTTATATACAATATCAAGAAATTTCATTTACACGCACTGCACGTCGAACTGCGCTGGACCCAAACGATGCCTTATCCGATGTTGATCAAAGCTGGTTATGGTTTTATATAAGTTTAGCTGGAATTGCCTTGGATTTTCTCGATGTAGTGCGCTTTATTAAAGTTGCAAAAACAGCAAAAGAAGCCAACAAACTTGTTACTAGAGTTGCTGATGATTTGGCTAGTAATATCGCTAAATTAGAAGCTAAAGGAACAACGGAGGCATTGGCCGAAGCTGGAAAACTTAAAAAAATATTAGCTAAATTTGACGCGAATAAAATTGAATTTGCCAAAAATGTTGATATTTTACTTAAACTAAAAGATGAGCCACAGTTAATATTGCGTTTGTCGGAAGTGATGGCTGATAAAAATATAGCCAAAGCGGTCACTGGTTTAGAAAAGTTGTTGGGTAAAAACAGTACGAGTTTTATGCAGCTATTACGCTTTTATGGTGGTATTGGAAATGATTTGGCCAGTGAGTTACCCGAGGTTTTTCGGGTTATTAAGCAGGGTAAAATACACAAACAAAGTGATTTAATTGCTCAAGTGTTAAGCCAACCTGCACTACAGAAAGTCCTGTTGGATAATTCACACGATCCACGTTTGTTAACTCGAGAGTGGCGTGCATGGATTACTGGTGGTAGGCAGTCTTCTTTTATTAGTTATCTTAAAAAATCTGGTCATGAAATCGATATGTCTAGGGGGGCTAGCATAACAGCCGAATTGGGAGCTGGATTTAGTACGCTGTCGAATTTAGCTAAAAACAGACAAATTTTACGCCAATTAGAACCACGTTTGGTAAATGCATTGGATGCTGGGAAGTTACCGGCTAATGTTGAAGACATCATTTTGCGCCATTTAAGTGATGAGTTGATTGGTGCAACTGATGATATTTCGCGCGCGGGTAAACGAGTAAAAGATGTTCTTGCTGCTTTAATTGGTGGCGAATTAAAATCGAATATCGAGTTTGTAAAAGTTTCATTATTACTTAATGATACTAAATTTATTAAAAAAATATTTGAAGCTGCTGCCAATATTCCTGGTAAGCAAAGATATTTAACCATTCTTGATGATTTGATTAGAAAATATAAACCATCTGAAACGGTTCTGGAACAAGTCCTCAAAATTGGTGTTGTTACAGATAAAAACACTTTGGTTATTATATTGAGCAATAGTGCTTTGCGCGAAGCGCTGGCCAACTCCCCAAATGCTTTGCGAATTTTAAAAAAATGTGCGTCGCCGTGTTTTCCAAAGACTCTAACGGCAGAACAAGTTGTTAAACTAAATGATTTATTGGCTACAAAAAACTTAAATGCTAAAGCTTTTGCCCACCTTAATGAATATATTTACTTAAATAGAAATATTTTAGATAGTGGTGGCTTTGACCAATTTTTACTAACACTAGAGCAAAATTTTAGCAGTATTATCAGTGGTGGTCTAAGAACCAGTAAGGCCAGCGCGACTAAAATGGCAAGCCAAATTAAGGCTGGTGAAACATTATTGGCATTAACCAATAGTAATACCATTAGCAGTATTTTGCGCCGTGGCATACCACAGCAACTTTTAAGCAATATTATTTCGACGGCCGTTAGCGAGGGTAAAACGGCAATGCAACTTCGTGATTTAATGATCGATATTAATAAAATATCTGGAATTGCATTTAAGGGGGAAATGCGACAGTTGGGTAAAGTTTTTTATGGTTTAACTAAAGCCTCATCCTTTGATGATGCGTTAAAATTTTTTGATATTATGCGTGTTTATAGCAAAAGACATGCCGCAATGTTTGATGATATTCTGAGTCGTCTTGAGCTTGCTGAAATAGCACGTTTTTTACCAAAACATGCTGGCAGTTCAAAAGCACATTTTCTGCGAGTTGTTGCAAATTTTAAACCCTTGCTTGACCAAAACATACTGGATATGAGTCATATTGTTATTTTAGCCAAAAAATTATCAAAGCGTGGTGGTCGTGGCATTACAATGGATGATCTTTATGAATTAAAACGCGTATTAGATTCCGCTGATTTTAAAAATACTAGTGGTGCAGTGGATTTTATAAAAGGTAAGTTAATTAATGAGTCGCAAAACCTGCAACAATTTATTCGCGCAGAGCTTAAAGATAAATCGATATTAACCCAAGTTATACCTGCTATTCGTGCGCGAAATCCGTTTGTAACATTAGAAGAAGCATTAGAAATTTCATTAAAGGATCCAGGTTTATCATTTTTTAATAGCTTACCTAATGGTACTAAGCAATTGGCTATTTTAGCCAATACTGAGGCAGGTTTAGCTAATATGTTAGAGCAAGTGGTGTATGGCACGAATTTGTTGCGACAGCAGTTAGGCCTTGCGGCAAGTAGCAGTAATAAACTAGCGGCATCACTTATCACAGAAATTGATATGTTATTAAAGGCGATACCGATCCCAAATCCTGCCAGTGTCAAGCTGGGATCGGTACGTTCTAAGATTGTTAAAAAGCTAAACGAACTTTTGGGTACTAATCTTAATATTATCGAGTTGCGTAGACTGGATAAAATAATCACAGAACAAGGTTCGCGTGGTAGTGTATTTGAACATTGGGTTCGAGCTAATTTTCAAGATCCGTTATCAACTATTACTAGATTAAGGGGTAAAGCTCCACCATTTAACGCAGTAAGCAGTACTTCGGGTGTTGTAAAAAATGTACAGTTTGATGCACATTTTATAACAACAATGGCGAGTGGAAGGGTATTTTTAGGGGTGGAAATAAAACACATTGATGGTCTACTTCAAGGTGATAGTTTGGCGCAATTAACGCGTTATGCGGCGTTAGTTAAGAATCCAGGAAAGTATTTATCAAATGGTCAAACTTTTCAGCAAATAGCAGTAAGGTATGTATTTAGCAGTGAAACTATTGCTAGAAAAAATGCGGCTATTATTCGTAAACAACTTGGCGCAAATACCGTAATTTATTTTGTAGATAAGATTGGTAAAGTTAAAGTATTATAATAAACAGGGTTGGACAATGACAGCAG